>Ga0105355_10004942_pt1 | contig 11335 bp, 8 predicted proteins | sample GOMGulsemesocosm_2_FD_83508 | JGI IMG/M metagenome (GOLD analysis project Ga0105355, IMG submission 83508) | Methane-oxidizing microbial communities from mesocosms in the Gulf of Mexico - GOM9C Gulf of Mexico | ecosystem: Environmental > Aquatic > Marine > Cold seeps | place: Gulf of Mexico... | reverse complement strand
GTTAATAAAATAGCAAATTCATCCCCGCCAATTCGGGCGATTGTATATTGGTTGTCCAGTGTTTTATTGAGTCTTCTGGCAACCAGTTTTAACAGTTGATCACCGGCGCGATGTCCCAATGATTCATTGACGTGTTTAAAGCGATTCAGATCCAGCATTAAAATAGCCACTAGCTGGTTTTTACGGCATTGTTTTATCTCGTATTCTAAGAGAGATTTAAACAATAAACGGTTTGGCAGTTCGGTTAGCGGGTCGTGCTGCTGCATAAACAGTAATTTGGCTTCAGAGTCTTTAAGTTGCGAGAGATCGGACACGACATAGACAAAATGCCTGTCGTTATGGTCCTGGCTGATAACAGTGTTAATAGTGACCCTCTGATAAAATGACTCTCCATTTTTTCTGCTGCTGGCTACCTCTCCCTGCCAGTGTCCTTGCTCGGACAATGTTGCCAAGCTACTTTTGCGCTGCCATGGGCAAATGAGGGAGCTATTCTTAGCAATTAAATCGCTTTTGTTGTAACCCGATATGCGCAGATAAGCAGCATTTAAATTAACGATATTATGCTGCTGATCAGTGATTAATATTCCTTCATCGGTGCTGTTAAAGGCTATACAGGCTAAATCAATCTTTTCTCTATCAGCGTGCTCTTTGGTGGTTTCGAATAACATGCAGTTTAAACAAATTTCATCTGCAGGTGCGAAGGTGCTTTCAGTTGTCTCTTCAATGGTCGCGGACAAGTGAAACCATTTCTTTTTACCTTGTTTGTCGTGCAGGTAAAACTCTTGGTTGTAACTGCTCTTAGCGAGGTTGTTTTTCAAGAAACTCCGCATCAGGCGTCGTCGGGTTATATCGTTAAGTTGTTGCCAGAACAGTGGGAAATCATTTTTGCTGCCGTGCTGGGTATTAAAGAGGTTCAGTAGCCCTTGGTTGAAATAACTGATACTCGGTAGCTTATGCGCACTGAGTTTCAGCTGTACTATTGCCACCGGCAGAGACCGGGTGATGTTATGCAAGTGTGCCTTAGTGTTTGCCAGTTTTTCCCTGCTCTGTGCACTGGTGATGGCAACCCCTAAGATATAGGCGGCTGTCTCTAATAGCTGGGCGACAAATGGGCTGGGGTAACCTTGATGTTTGTGCAAGATGCTGATGGATCCGATTGCTGCGTTGCCGTGGCCGAAAAGGGGGTAGCTCCAACAGGAGGCAATAGCTAAGTTACTACTAAGTTCAGAGTTTTCGCTCCAGTCGGGGTCAGAACATACATCTTTACAAAACAGTGGCTGCGCATTTTTGATGGCGCTAACGTAAGTGCAATTATTTTCTCTGTTTAGTCGCCCGGTACTAACTTGAAACAGTGGATAGAGCTCTCTGGAGATTTTTTGGGTACTGTAGATGGCGTAGCTGTCGTCTTGTTTACTGCCGACTAAGGTGACTGCGTAGCTATTTGTGGACATCTTTTCAATGTTTTCACACAGGAAATTCGTTATCGAGTTTAGGTTCTCGCAGTTGGCAATCTTTGCCAGTAGTTGGCGTTGTATCCCCAGCATAAACCTGAGTTCTTGAGCAGTAGGTTGGCTGGAGTCGCCTGGCGGCGTCTTTTTTTGTGTGGCAGCCGAGTCCTTCGATTCAATATGTTTATTATCTATATTGTAATTAGAACTCATATCTTATTATCACCTCCAAGGCTGCTGTTGCAAAAGGCCTCAATATTTTCGCAAGTAGACACTATATTAGATGTAAATGTACCTAAAATTAATAGTTTAGTGAAATTGTAAATTTAAAACTCTGTTTGTTACTTTCCCAGGCTAAAACTAACGGCTCACTGTTACCCAGAGATCTTAGCTATAAATCTGCTAGCTTGTCTGGACTTTAAAGCTGGCCTGAGTAGCTCAGTGGCGCCGGCGGACAGCATTTTGGTCAGCCTTATCAGTGGTCGCTAAAGTGCTGATTTAATTTACTGAATTAAAGATTGTCTGTTGGCTATGGCGATTGATTAATAAATTAGCGGCTGCAGCAGAGTCTGTAGCTCAATCAAGTGTAGTGCATAGAAGTTAATCGGCAATCTGGGTGTAATTGTCGCTGGCGCTGGATCCAATCAAATGCCGAAAATGTGCCTGTAGTCAGATATTTGTCTCTGGGTCTATTGTCAGGCAAGATCGTACTGGGCTGTTTGTAGCTAACAGCAGTCGGCTGAAAAAAACTTCAATCGTTCAATGGTGGCTACTGGTCCGGACAAATAGCGGTTGTCTAGCAGGCCAGCAGCTATATAGAATTTTGCCCTATTGTGTTATTAAATTTGCAGTATCATGAATAAACAAAAGACGGTAAAGTAGATGTCTAAGTTGGCAGTGGCAATCGCAGCTTGTGTGCATCTAGCCTGGCCAAGTGTTTTTGGTCGCTAGTAAGGCTGGGTTTGTCGCGAAATACGCCATCCCTGTTTCCTTTTAGGGAATTGACATGCTTTGCTGCTATTCTTTTGACCGCTTGAACCGCAAGAAAAATAAAGCTGATAAGGTCCAAGCTTTAATGCAAAGGAATCAGCACAAGATAGTCTCGGGCTGATATAATCTCAGTGCTAGTGTCAGGTGTGGCTGTATATTAGGTTGTTACCTTAGTAAAAATTTTCAATTGATACCTAAGAGTAGCAATACTGAAACCTGTTGTTTTTTTGTAAATAGCCATCGTCTAATTTTATTTTATTTTGTTGAGGATCCATGAGTTTTCCAGAAATTCCGCTTCTAATTTATCCTTCTCTTGCCCGTCGTTATGGGGTTGAGGAATCACTGCTGTATTTTTTATGCACTCAGCTGTTAAGCACCAGTGCCGAAAAAAAACTGCCTGATAACAGCGCCATTGAGTGTCAAAGCAGTAATTTAATGCAAGTGATTTTGTCTAAAGCAAAATGGATTGCGCTGACGGATTTTTGGCATGAGGATAAGCTTGATCAATTAACGATCAGTTTGCATCGCCAGGGGGCGGTCTCAATTACCTGCGATGAAAACCAAGTAGTGATCAGTGAAATGGCCTCGAAAGCGACCAGCTCAGCCGATATCAGCCGCGTCAATAATGTCCAAGATGATTTGCCGGCAAGTTCATCGCGCTCGGCTTCAATGATGGCACCAACCTTAGTTACCGATCAGTTTGTGCCAGCGCAACCGGTTTTGGAAACACAGACAACACATTCCCTGCCTGTGTATGATGTACCTCCTGCGCCTCCAACCAGGCCTTTGCCTAAGCGTCAGAACTCGAGTTCTGTCAACAGTGTAAGGGCTGCTCAGACCAGAGATGGTTTTCGCAGTGACAACTTGCCTTTGGTTAATGATGGAAGAGTTCTCAAAGGTATAGGTCCAGCTCCCTCTTTTGGTGGTAGCACTGGGTGGAAAAAACGTTCCAGTGATGAACTACAGCAAGTCTTCGCCCAGCAGGAAGAAATAAATAAGCAATTGCAAAGTATGAGTATGGATTGGAAGCCATCGAGCATGTTTTACACTAGCTTAACCCGCAATAATATCCCCCATGAATTTGCCAATAGTTGCCTGGATGAGTTTATGTTGTTTTATTGCGATAAAAATAAAAAAGAGCGCAGTTGGGATCAAAAATTTTTAGCGTGGGTGAAGCGGGCCTGGGTTAAAAAGCAAAGTAGCGAAAACAGGGCAGTAAGTTCACAAAAGCAAACAGGTTACAACCATGAAAACAGCCAAACAGATACTCGGGAAAAACGCAAACGCATTACGGCAGCAATCATGGACATCCACGACACCAACTGGTGACCCGCAACCCGAACAACCTCAAGCGCGACAAGTAGATATTAGTGCAAAAACTAAGACACTAATAAATATGGTCTTTACCCGGTTTATGGCTATTTATGGACATAAGTTTAAAAGCAGCTTTGAAACTGAGTCCGAGATGCGTATTGCCAAACGTGAGTGGGCTTTAAGCTTAGGTGATTACTCAGAAGCGGAGTTGGTTGCAGCTGTTAGTCTCGCCAAAGAAACTTTGGCCTGGGCCCCAAGTATCGCTGAGTTTATTCAAATATTGCAGCAGCTCGATGATGCCTTTGGTTTTCCCCATGTTCAGCAAGCCTATCGCGAGGCCTGTTTTCACGCCTTGAAACCTAGCTCGCATAACTGGAGTCATCCGGTTGTCTATCATGCCGGTCGAGATACTGGCTGGTTTGAATTGCGCAGCGAAGAGGAAAAGCACAGCTTTCCGCAATTTCGCTACAGTTATGAAATAATATGTCGACGCTTTCGGCAGGGCGAAATACTCGAACAGCCGATACCCGTAGCTCTCGAAGACAAGCAAGCCACCACTCTTTTCACATTTATTAATCAATGGGCTGTAGAGCAGAACCTGACACCTGAGCAGGGGAGTTCACTGTTGTATTACATGACTAAAGCCAAAGGCACTAAGGCCAGGGCTAACTTCAAGGCAAAATCGCAGCAAAAAGTTGATAAGCTAGGACTGCAGCTACAGTTACCTGAGTAATATCTGCTGCTATATTAGTTGCCATGCACAACTGGAAATAGGCGGGTGAATACGCAAATTTACTGGAAAAAATTGGCCTTTCGATGGCTTAAACGTTAGCATAGCGGGTCGGATTTTAGTGTCAAAATGCTGTTTTTGTCCACGCAAAATTACTATCTTAGGTAACATACATTTATGAGCTATCAAGTTCTTGCCAGAAAATGGCGACCAAAACAATTTACCGAGATGGTCGGGCAAGGGCATGTCCTCAAAGCGTTAGTAAATGCCCTGGATGATAATCGTCTTCATCATGCCTATCTCTTCACCGGAACCCGCGGTGTCGGTAAAACCTCAATCGCCAGACTTTTTGCCAAAGCTTTAAATTGCGAGCAGGGGGTGTCTTCAACACCTTGCGGTAGTTGTAGTGCCTGTTGTGAAATCGCTGAGGGTCGCTTTGTAGATTTAATAGAAGTAGACGCGGCTTCCAGAACCAAAGTTGAAGATACTCGTGAATTATTAGAAAATGTCCAGTACGCACCGACCCGAGGCCGTTTTAAGGTCTATTTGATCGATGAAGTGCATATGTTATCGAAAAGTTCATTCAATGCACTGCTGAAGACCTTAGAAGAACCCCCTCCGCATGTGAAATTTTTATTGGCAACGACCGATCCACAAAAGTTGCCCGTGACCGTTTTGTCGCGCTGTCTGCAATTTAATCTCAAAAATATGATTCCGCAGCGTATTGTGGAACATTTGAGCAGTGTCTTAACAGCCGAGCAGATCCCCTTCGAAGAGGCGGCACTATGGCTGTTGGCCAGATCGGCCGATGGATCAATGCGAGATGCTTTGAGCTTGACTGACCAGTCTATTGCCTTTGGTGCAGGGACTATCAATGAAGCTGATGTACGGGTGATGTTGGGTACAATTGACTTAGGCTTAGTGTATGAGTTGTTGAAGGCGCTGGTGGCGGGGGATGGCCTGGCGCTGATGAATAACGTAGCAGATTTGGCGCAATTCTCTCCAGATTACCACAATGTTCTGGGGGATATTGTCAGCTTGTTGCACCGTATTGCTATCGCTCAGACTGTACCAGCTGCCCTGGATAATAGCATGGGGGATAAGCAGCAAGTCACAGAGCTTGCCAGACAGTTAAGCGCGGAAGATGTGCAGTTGTTTTACCAGATAGCCTTGATGGGCCGCAAAGATTTACCTTTTGTTCCCGATGCGCGCGAGGGGCTGGAAATGACTTTGATGCGCATGTTGGCGTTTAGGCCAGCGCAGAGTGAGCATCTGCAGACTAAGACCTTGTCAGCAGGTTCGCACCCTCAAGAGCTTCAATCAGAGATGAATTCTCAGCCAGTTGCATCAGTGGCTAGTGGAGTCGATAGGCAATTTGTTGAATCTAGTGTGAATTTATCTGCTGTAGATGAGCCTGTGGGGTTGGTGGTTGCGTCTGCACCGCTCGAAAAAAAACTTGATAGTGCATTGCTGGCAGCGTCTGTAGAGACTCAAGTGCCCGAGGCTATTGTAGCCGTTAGCGAAGCGATCGTTGATGCTCAGGCTAATGCTCAGTCAGCACAAGTTGCCAATATTAATCAGTCAACAGCTACAGCTGCCGTTATTGAAAACTCTCCAACAGTACCGGTCGTTAATACACAAATGACAGAACCTTTAGTCGCTTCCCCTGTAGTTGTCGATCTAAACATAGAAAAAAAAATTGATACAGCTGCGTTGGAGGCGCCAGAAGCAGAGCCAGTGCCTGCTGAAAATACTCGCACAGTGTCTAAGCCAGAGATCACAGGCCCAGCTGAGGATGTTGCTCCCTGGGAAGATGATTATCAGGCCTATCAGCAAAGCCCAGCTGTAGAAGTTGCTGGCGTTACCGTCGCAGAGGCTGCGCCAGTTAGCGAAAATTTAAGTGCGGTGAATCAAAGTGCATCCAGCCAGATTAATATCAGCAAATTCCTAGATCCAGCTGTTACAGACTTTGCAGAGCTTGGCTTAGAAGATTGGCCCGCTTTGGTTGGGGCAATTGGTTTTACCGGGATGACTGCGCATATTGCAGAAAATTTATCTCTGGAGTCCATAGAGGGCACAAAGGTAGAGTTTAATGTCTCAAAAGTGCAAAAAAACGTATTGGATTCAACTCAGCGCGATAGGATTCAAACTATGTTGAGTCAGTATTTTAACCGAGAGATAATTGTCGGCTACGCAAGTCAGCAGAGCACCCGAGAAACCCCGTGGCAATGTTTTGAGCAGTTGCGGGCTAAGCGATTAAGGCAGGCGATCACTAGTTTTCAAGCGGATCAAGTAGTACAGCAGTTGGTGTCTGTATTCAGTGCACAAATTGATCGATCATCAATTATGCCAGTTGACTAAACTACAGCTGAGCGATGAATAAATTTTAAGAGTAGAGTGAATATCATGTTTAAAGGTGGAATGGACGGTATCATGAAGCAGGCTCAGCAGATGCAGGCTGAGATGCAAAAAGCCCAAGAGGTCGTTGCCAATATGGAAGTCGGCGGAGAGTCCGGGGCTGGGCTGGTAAAGATCGTCATGAATGGTCGGCACGATGTGAAAAGTGTCAATATAGATCAAAGTTTGATGCAGGAAGATAAAGAAATTTTAGAAGATTTGATTGCCGCGGCAGTCAATGATGCGGTGCGTAAAGTTGAAGCGCACTCTCAATCTGAAATGGGTAAGGCAGCCGGAGGCATGGGCCTTCCGCCTGGCTTTAAGATGCCGTTTTAGGTATGTCTCTCTCTCCGTTAATCCAGCAGCTGATCAGTGCATTGCGCTGCCTGCCTGGTGTAGGTCCAAAATCGGCGCAACGTATGGCATTTCATTTGTTGGAGCGCGAGCGTGATGCAGCCCTACTGTTGTCTGATATATTGCGTACAGCAGTCACTGATTTGGGCAGGTGTGAGCATTGCTCGACGTTGAGCGAAACTGCTCTCTGCCCGCTCTGTGCTGATCAAAGTCGTAACCAGAAACTACTGTGCGTGGTAGAGACGCCAATGGATGTGTTAGCGATAGAGCAAACTGGCGGCTTTAATGGCTTGTTTTATGTGTTAGGTGGTCACCTCTCACCGTTGGACGGTGTTGGGCCAGGCGATTTAGGTATTGATAAGCTGGTTCAAAGGCTGTTGCAGGAGCAGGTAGACGAACTTATCCTCGCAACCAACCCAACAGTTGAAGGCGAAGCTACTGCCCATTATATTGCCGAGCAGCTCCAGGATTTAGCGATAAAAGTTTCTCGTATCGCTCATGGAGTGCCTGTAGGCGGTGAGCTTGAATATGTAGATGGTGGTACTTTAGCGCACGCCCTAGCAGGTCGCAGAGCAATATAAAAAGGCCAGGCTAAATTGGCTTCGGTTTTAACTAGGTAAAATATGCAAAAAAAGACTTACGATTGGCAGCAACTTGAGCACAGTGCGCTCACACCGATATATGTCAATAGCAACGAAGAGTTGCAACAGCGCTGTCAGCATTGGTTGACGTTGCCAATGATAGCGATAGACACTGAATTCCAGCGGGTAGATACTTTTTATCCGATTGCCGGTTTGATTCAGATTGGCGATGATCAGCAGTGTTACTTGATCGACCCTTTAAAAATTACTGATTACCAACCGCTGGCGGAATTATTCCAGGCCAGCTCAGTGCTGAAAATCATTCATGCCGGCAGTGAAGACTTGGAGTTGTTTAAGCAATTAATCGGTGTCCTACCTAAGCCCTTATACGATACCCAGATAGCGGCTGCTTTTCTCGGCTGGGGTTTTACTATGGGGTTGCAGCGCTTGCTGGAGCATACATTACAGATCACAATAGGTAAGGCGGAGACAACTTCAAACTGGCTACAGCGGCCGTTGACAACCAAGCAAGAGCTCTATGCAGCCTTGGATGTGGCTTATCTTGCTGAAGTTTGTCAGCAGCAGATCAAGCAGATGCAGGATCGAAATTGTTACCCCTGGTTTTTAGAGGACAGTGTCAGGAATCTGACAGCACTTGAAAGTGTTAATGATGATCTTGAGAGTGAAAACTATTACCTGCGTTTTAGTCAGCTGTGGAGCGTAGCTGACTACAAGTTAGTCGCCTTGAAAGAGTTGTCTTGCTGGAGAGAAAATGAGTGTCGAATCAGAAATATGCCGAGAAACTGGCTGCTGAAAAATCAGACTATCATCTCTATTATCAATAACTGGCCAGGTAATACTGTAGAGTTGGGTAAAGTAGAGGATATGCGCAGCAAAAATATCCGTGAAGACGGAGCGGCTATTTTGGCAATCCTGGATGCTGCAAAAGAGCGGCTGAGTGAATCGGGTGAGGTTCAGAAAATAAACAAGCCTATAGACCCGGTTTGGAATAAGCGTTTCAAAAAAATCCGTCAAATAGCAGTCGCTGCTGCGCAGGAGCAGGGGATAGCAGTAGAGATACTGGTGCGCAAGAAAGATTTAGAGGCGCTAGTGAGAACCCGGCAGTTGTATGGGGAATACCGTATTCCCGAGGGGTTGAAGGGTTGGCGGGAGCAGTTGATAGGCGATCAAGTGCTGGATCTGATGCGTCAGTTTGAGAAATAGCCTCAACGTGATAGAGTTTTCAGTGGTGGATTTATAACCGCTGTTAAGTTAGAGAAAACATAAATAGCACTATTTATTGTGTTATGTAACTAGAAATAAAGTATGAAAATTATATCGATATATAAAAGCTCACGTAAAGACGAGATGTATCTCTACGTAGAGAAGGCTGATAAATTAGCTAAAGTACCTAAAAACTTGATGCAAGTATTTGGTGCCGCGATTCACGTTATGGATATGCCGTTGAAGTCAGATCGTCAATTGGCTAGGGTGGATACAAAGTTGTTATTATCAGAGCTGGCTGCAAAAGGTTTTTATTTACAGATGCCGCCACCTAAAGAAGATTATATGCTGGATTTACATCAAGATAGACCAACGACAGGTGTTAGGTAGTTTGTTAAAGATAGAAGGCCGGATAGTATAATGGCACAGCAAGTATTTTGGCAGCGTAAAAGCTTACAGCAAATGACCAGTACTGAGTGGGAATCACTCTGTGATGGTTGTGCGCTGTGTTGCCTGCAAAAAGTTGAAGACGATGAAACCCTTGAGGTTCATTACACTTCGGTGGTTTGTCATTTATTGGATGAAACCAATTGTCATTGCACCCAGTATAAAGATCGCAGTCGATTAGTGCCTAACTGTGTAAAGTTGCGACCGCAAGATGTAGTGGACTTTCACTGGTTACCGCCGACTTGTAGCTACCGCTTGATTAATGAAGGTAAAGATCTGCCTCACTGGCATCCGCTGGTCACAGGTCAGGCTGATTCGGTAATCAAGGCGCATGCATCAGTATTGAGTGTCTATGAAGTCACAGATAAAGAGATTGAAGACGATCAATTGATCGATTATGTACTGCTCTAGTACATGCCTGCCAAAAGTTATAATTGCTGTGTGTAACCTGGGGTTAGCGCAGCGGTCATAGCGACATCTATCTATTCATTATAATTTAGTTTAATGCTTCTTTTGCACGCTAGTGATTGCTGATTGCTTGTGGCTTTTTTTCTTACGTTTATTTTTTAAAAAATAAGTAGCAGGTTTTTCAGGGTGGCAGTGCGGGGATGGACTTGCTAACAAGCGGCTATCTGCTTGAGGCTGTGGATAAACTGCCAGCTCATGGAGCTGGCAGTTGGGCTAAAACTAAATTGAGCTATTAGTCTTTGTTAGCCATCTGCGCTTTGATTAGATCGCCGATTGTAGTTGGACCAGCGGTCTTAACTTCAACGTTGCGAACAGCTGCAATAGCAGCTTTCTCGTCAGCTTGATCTTTAGCACGTACAGAAAGAGTGATGTTGCGGTTGCGACGATCAATGTTAGTGATCTTAGCTTCTACAGAATCGCCTACTTTCAGTGCAGTAGATGCATCTTCGATGCGCTCAACACTGATTTCAGATACTTTCAAGTAACCTTCGATGCCTTCAGCAAGTTCGATTACAGCGCCTTTAGCGTCAACAGACTTCACGCTACCAGTAACGATAGTGTTCTTGTCGTTGGTTGTAACGTACTCGGCGAATGGATCGCTATCCATCTGCTTGATACCCAGAGAGATGCGCTCTTTTTCTGCGTCGATTGACAAGATGACAGCTTCAACTTTGTCGCCTTTCTTGTATTCGCGCAGTGAAGCTTCCGGATCGCCTTCCCAGCTGATGTCAGACATGTGAACTAAGCCGTCAAGTTCATTTTCTAGACCAACAAAGATACCGAAATCTGTGATTGTCTTGATAGAACCAGAAACTTTATCATTAGTTGCATACTTCTCAGAGAATGCAGTCCAAGGATTAACAGTACACTGTTTGATACCTAGAGAGATACGACGACGCTCTTCATCAACATCTAAGATCATCACTTCTAATGATTCACCGATCTGTACAACTTTAGATGGGTGGATGTTTTTGTTAGTCCAAGACATTTCTGAAACGTGAACTAGACCTTCAACACCATCTTCGATTGAAGCAAAGCAGCCGTAATCAGTAAGGTTAGTGATTTTAGCTTGTACTTTAGAGCCAGCAGGGTAGCGGTTCTTGATAGCTTCCCACGGATCTTCAGAAAGTTGCTTAAGACCAAGAGAGATACGACCTGACTCTTTGTCGAACTTAATGATTTTAACTGAAATTTCATCACCAGGGTTAAGCATCTCACTTGGGTGAGAAATGCGCTTCCAAGCCATATCAGTGATATGTAGAAGACCGTCAACACCGCCTAGATCGATGAATGCACCGTAGTTAGTAAGGTTCTTAACGAAACCTTTAGCCGTCTGGCCTTCTTCTAGAGAAGCTAAAATTTCATCGCGCTGTGCACTGTTT
>Ga0105355_10004938_pt1 | contig 11338 bp, 10 predicted proteins | sample GOMGulsemesocosm_2_FD_83508 | JGI IMG/M metagenome (GOLD analysis project Ga0105355, IMG submission 83508) | Methane-oxidizing microbial communities from mesocosms in the Gulf of Mexico - GOM9C Gulf of Mexico | ecosystem: Environmental > Aquatic > Marine > Cold seeps | place: Gulf of Mexico... | reverse complement strand
TACTCTAAAGCCGACCTCTATCAGCTCGCCATTGTCATAATAATGTTTGTAGTTAGTGTCTTGTAAAATCTTGGTTAAATCAGCGTCGCTTAATGTTGACGCCCGAACACCATAGCCTTTCGTTACTGTGTCCCATTCGCCGTGCGCGTGAAAACCTTGCGGCACTAAATTTAAACTAAGCGCGATACCGTGCCAAGTAGAAGCACCGTATTGATAATTTCCCTCTGGAAATATAACGTCTAAATCACTTACTTTACGGTGTACAATTTCGACAATACAAGGGTCTTGCCTTGATAATATTGACGCTGAAAGTGACGTACCTCCGGCCACAATTGCCGCCGCTAAATCAGGAAAACGGCCAGTACCGTCGGCCTTGTCTAAACCGTCTGGAACAGGCGGAAATGTAATTTTATTATTAAATTGCCCGCCTTTTACTGTTCTTACTGACTGAGCCACTAGGCTTATTTTAAGGTGCACACCGTTAGCATTAATCACCGGATCTGTATTGTGCGTATCAGCATTGCCTGTGTACCCTAATGAAATAGCGTTTGCCCATGCTGTCGATACAGTATCAGCACAAGTCATACCACGATTTACATCAACGCGACCGCTAGAAAAACCGCTAGAATCTTGCCCATAGTGCAAAAAGCCACTAAAAGGCGCAGGACCATTTTTATTCGCTTCTGCCAGTGCGAAAAACTCAGCTTTCGAGCGACCTTGTACACTGCCAACTAAAGAATCAACTTGAGCGATCCTATTAGCATGCTCTGCTTCCATTTTTTTCGGGGTAGTAACAGAATGACTGTTGCCATGGCTATCAGTTACATTTTCAGTAGCATTAGAAGAGTTTAACCAAGTGCGCATTTCATCTAATAACAATTGCTTTTGATTGAATTGAACCGCTATTTGCCCTGCAATGCGTGTTAAAACGGTGCCAGAAGTATTGCGAACGATAGCGTATTTAACACCGTCAGCCGTTCCACCTTCAAAATTTCTATCTAAAACGATCCCCGTATCAGTGTCGACACTAACGACTTCATACCAAGTTTTCATATCTAAGGTGAACAAGTCACCCGTAGCAATCGCAATTAATGCCGATAACCAACTGCTACCAACACCGACGATATTTTTATTGCCATTTGTAACGTTAACGCTACCTACTCGATATAATGCTCCTGAACTTGCGCCCATGGTTTACTCCTTAATCTCTTGGCCAGCCATTGCACTATCAGCTTGTGACTTTTCGCCAAGCTGTGTTTTAAATGAATTCAAATGCAACAAGGCTTTATTAGGGTTAGAAGCATATTCAGCATCTTTTGAATAACATCGATACATAATGAACTCGCTAATCGCATTTTCATAAATATCATCAAGCGCGATAACTTCATCAGTATCGTTTTTTGCTAAAGTCATCACAGGTGGAGCCGTTGAGATAACCACCGTCAATTTGGTGTTAACCACTACACCAGGATAAAGATAAAATGTTTTAGGGTTACGCTCGTCGTAAATAAACAACTGAGCACTAGCCGCTGAATTACCACCAAACCAATCAGGATAATTATTATCGAGTGTCGACCTGTCATATGGTCCTCGAATAGCGATACCTGAAGCAAAATTTCGCGTTATATCAATCAAGCGTAAAGCATCACTTGGTAATATTTGTTTAGTACCAGCAACACAATCAAAATCATCAATATCTACGGTATAAGCATCAGGTCTGCGTAAAACAATCGCTTTTTGCGCTGAATTAAAATAACCAAGCAATTCAGGCTTAGGCCAACGAATAAAGCCTGGGTCATTTAAAAGGCTATTTACTTGGGTGATTATTTCGTTTGAGGTAATTAATGGCATTAGTAAAAAACTCTTTTAGATTGCGGTTGAAATTGACGTTCATCATTAGCAGCAACACGAATGCGATAAGCTTCTCGATGTCCTTTGATGAAATCTTTCTGGTAAAACTGGCTTAAACTTGCATCGGTCCACGTTTGATTTGGCATAATACGCAATAGAGCCGCTGCGCCTGCAGCAATCTCGTCAGGCCATCGACGCAACAATTCATCGTTGACCTCCATACCATCATCCATGGGTAAAACTGGCACAATTGAATAAGTTACTTCGACATCATTAAAGCCTTCAATTAGGGTTATCTCATTTCGAGAGTTAACCTTATAATCAACGCCTTTAGTTAATTCCTTACCGTTTAAATCATCCACTCCATGTATTTCATGGATAAAGTGGTCGTACATAGGCGATAACTCAACGCTGCCATCAAGGGCGCGCTTTACCGCTTCAGTTTCTTGTACATAACCAGACTCAAGACAGAAATTACGATAAGCTTTTTTTAGTTGATCTATTGATTGTTGCTCAAGCATGCCGGAGCACTTTTCTCGCAACAAAGGAAGTAACTCAATTAACTGTGCCATTTAACCTACTCCTGCTCTTCTAACTCAGGAACACCATTTTTTTCACGTAAAGCATCACGAATAGCAGTGCGGTATGGTGGTACAGGCTTTTTCTTTTCAGTAATCGTTAAATCTTCAGCTTCAACTAATGTATCTAATTGCTTTGAGCTGTATTTGCCAATATCAAGCAATTCTTCATCAACGATAACCATCATGTTTTGCTCAATATCAGCAGAGGCTTGCGCTTCTTTTTGTTTTTGAAGCTCTTCAGCTTTCGCTTTTTGTATCGATTCTTGACGAGCAATCACACCTTTAAGGTTTTCTTCAGGCACCCAAACATCAGGGTAATCAAGTAACCGCTCGGCAATGTCACTTTCAACATCAATAGGCTTGTGACGAGAAAAAACAAGGCGTGAACCCGTAACGGTATCTTTCTTTTTGGCTTTTTCACCAATATAAACAATGCTAACTTTTGACATTTTATGTCTCCAATAAAAAAGGCCCGAACAATTGAACGGGCCTTAGAGCTAAATGATTTACCGATTAGTAACCTTTAAATCGATATTCAAGCTGGATAGTGACTTCACCCGTTGCAGCACTGCCACCGGTATTAGTCAACACTAAATCACTTGCACCTTCTTCACCGATATAGACTGGCTTAATTGGCTTATTACCAATATCTGCCGCAGTAGTGGCAACGGTTAGTAATTCAGTTTTCACATCAGCAGGATCAATCAACTCAACTTTAATCGCTGTTGATGCACCTAAATTGGCAGTGATATGACGAATACCAACGATCTGCGTACCAATAGGTAATTTTTCTTGTAAGACTTTTGAACCACCACCAACCAACGCAGTAAGTGAAACGGTAATGCTTAATAGCGACAAATTGCCCATTGCGCCTTTATAAAATGTTTCTTTCATGGGTTTTACTCCGAGTAAGACATAAAAAAAGACAGTCCAAAGACAGTCTTTTCTTGAATGTTTGTATTAAGTTAAGGGATTAAAGCGTTACAGCGGTATCAAGTACCATTGTGCCGTAATCGTTCATGCGACCAGACTTAGACTTAAAGCGCACTTTCTTACAACCATTCATCCAAATGATTGCTGTTTCGCGGCCATTGCCTAAATCGGTTTTCTCAGTAACCATAGAGAAATGCGCACCGGAGCTTGACCCCCCGTAAGCATTCGCCATTGCTTGACCACCAAGTAAAATAGCACGGTCAATATTTGTGCCAGCAGTTACTTGGGTAGTTGACGCCTGGTTATTGTTTTGCGATACCGTTACCGTATCACCGGCATAAAAGCGTACAGGCTTACGATATTGACGTACTAAGATGTTACGCCACATGATTACATCACCTTTAAATACAGGGTGATTAAAACCAGTGCCACGCTTCATGGCGCGAGATTGTAATTCTTGCAACTTCTTATCTGTTGCCGAAGCATACAAATCTTTCCATTGACGAGGCGTTACAAACAACAAGTAAAATGGTGATTCATTCGCCATCTGATCCGCTTCAAACGAGATGTGTTTGATTGGGTTCGCTTGCTCTTCTAAGATAAGCGCTAAATCATCTAGCTTATCTAACGTCATGATGTCAGCTGAATCAATTGTTTGGAAACTTGTCGCATCACCACCGAAAATATGACGGTCATACGTAGGAGCCATAACAGGGTTTACTAAAATTTCCGCGAAATCTTCATCATCTTCCAATGGAACGATAATGTCATCACCAGTAAGTGAGCCACGCGCACCAGCTAAGTGATACATAGCTAATTCATCAGCTAAATCATTGTAGTAATTACCAAGCAATACTTTCGCAGTACTTAATAAATTATGCTTAGTACGTTTTTGTGACATCTTACCGCCACTGTCAACACTCTTACGGCCTTGGTCGATAGAAAGCTCAAAAGTGGTTTTAGATAAATCTTCACCTCGACCTTCAAGTTTTTTATCGCCCATTGTCGGCTTGCCGTTCAAGTTGTGGAATAAATCCATTTCAACATTGTCACCGGCAACAGATGCTAAATCGTTGATCATAACGATTGGTGCACCTTTTTCGGTTTGGTTTTTGCCTTTGTTTTTATCTTTCGATGCAGACTTAGGTACTGCGCCTGTCATCATGTTCACAAACGTATTTTGACGTCGAGTGTGTAAAAATAGTCCTACGCCAAACGCTTTGGCAGCTTGTGCTTTAGTAATTGTGGTCATTTTGTTTTCCTAAAGAAAATTCGACGCACCTTCTAACAATTCTTCGATTGCAGCTTCTGTCATACCTTCCATGGATGCGGCCATTGTTCCTGCATCTTGTTCTAGTAGGTTTGCATTAGGGCTTAAATCGTTGCCTTGATGTCCGAGATCTGTCGGGGTATTTGGGATAGGAGCAGGAGTTTTAGTTTGAATTGGTGTTACGGGCTCTACTGTTGGTTGTTGTACAGGAGTAGCCGGTAATTCATCACCAAACGCATTCATTACGCGCTTTTCAATTTCTAAAAATCGCTCCGAGGGAGTTTTATTTTCAAACGATGGGTTGTTAGCGAGTTGACCATCAATCAGTTTTGCCATTTCCCAACGATCTGCATCACCTTTCATCCATTCTTTTAAATGGCTTGTTTGGGCGAATGCTTCTTGAGCAGGGTCTTGACTAGCTTCTACCGGTGTTTCCACTGGTGCTTGCTGCTCTGGTGCTGCTTGCTCTAACTTGCTCGCTAAAGCGCTGACCAGTTCACCGATTTGTGGGTAATCTTCTTTGATTTGAGCCATGAGCTCAGGGTCTTTTAGCATTTGTTCAGGAAGTAGTTTCGGATCTAAACCTGCATCACTTAATTGCTTAGAGTGAAGTTCGGCTACACGTTTACTTTCGTCAAAGCCTGTTTTCAGTTCAGCGTTAATACGTTGCTGCTCTTCAAGTTGGCCTTTGAGTGTTGAGTTTTCACTGCGAACACCTTCCATTAAGGCGAAAGGTAACTTGTGCTTACCGTTTTTAGAATCTAGCTCTGCGTTATCTTTCGAGACTTCAACAAAAATCTTGCCGTCTTGCTCAATAACGTTTGATGGTTTCTCTTCTTCAGCCGGTAACGATTCCGGTGCTGCTTCAACAGGCTTTACAACCTCTTCAGCTACGTTATTTTCAGTAGAAGGTGTTTCATCAATTACTTCTGGTTCAACTGCTTTTTCCTGTGCTGGTACTTCATCTACTTGTACGGGCAAATCATCGTTAGCATCTTCAGGGCTAAAGAGATCATCACCAGCAATTTCCATTTCAGCGATTGCCGCTTCAATTTCTTCTTCTGTACCATTTGCTAAGACTTCATCAAAATTTACACTCACGTTCTTTCTCCATCGACCATTTATCGTATGGTTACGAAATATTCTGTTTAAATTCAGGCGTATCGCTGCCAGTGCGAAGGTTGTGCTAGGCACAAAAAAGCCGCTTCAGATTTCTCCAAAGCGGCTTTGTTTTAACTAGCGAGGGGATTGCTCCCCTTTATTTAATTTTTATGAAATGTTTCGTGAACAAGACCTTTGATAATAAAATCACATGCCTGTTGTTCTTGTGGTAACTGGCTGAAGAAACATAAGTCAGGTCGTGTTTTACGGTCCGCATTAAAAGGTCCTTGAGTCCAACCACTGAGCGATATACGCATACGCCATGATTCATGTGGTGCTCCGGCTTCTGCATCTGGATATGTCATAAAGTGAGCAATACGGCTAACAAGATGTTTCTGGTCCTTCTCGCAGACTTCTTCCCAAGGTTTGAGCTCACTTCCGTAAGCGAGGGAATATTGCATCAATACACCATGAGCCAAACGCGCTAATTCATTGATTTGGTCAATAGCACCTTCAGGTACAAATATTTCTTCTTCATCACCGATATCAACAAAGTTTAATTGCGTATAACCATCTTCAAACGGTTGTTTAGGGCTGATGGCAACATAGTCATTTTCATATAAAACAACATAGTCACCAACGGTAGGAGTAAAACGAGCATACATTTCAGTGGGTGCTTTATAAGGCATTTCTAAATCAGTACCAGGTAAACCGATTACCATAGCCATATAAGGTAATTCACTATGATGAAGAGGACATATTTCTTTAATAACTGCCGCCATCACCACTTTATGGCATTGAAAATCAGCCATTACTTCACGGATATGCACAATAGCTTGTTCGTCGTCACCTTGAATAACGTCAGTGATTTGTTTTAGTTCAGTCATTTCTATACCTGTATCGCATCTAACTGCGATTGAATGTTATTGGTTAATGTTGATTTCATTGCGGTTATTTCGGTCTGATTACGTTGAATATCAGTCAAGATTTGCTCAGTTTCAGCGATAACTTTATCGTCCTTCACTTGCTCAGTTTCCGTTTTACTTTGAATTTCTTGGATTTGAGCGGCAAGCTTATCGTTCTCAAGTACTATTTTTTCAAGCTTGGTTTTCATTTCTTGCATTTGCATTTGCTCGAGTACTTGCGCTTTTTCCTGCTCTTGTTTGAATACGGCTAATTCATCTTCGCTCATATCCTCTTGTGCTTTCGGAATATTCATAGCTTGGCGAATAGTAGATAAAAACTCTTCTTTGTTCGGTAGGTCCATTAATTCAACAAGCATAGGAACAACAGCTGCTTGAGCTGTCTCAGGTAACTTAGCCATTGCTTGAGTAAGTAACGTTGCTTGTTGTTGACGATAAGTAGGTGTGGCTTGAATTGGCATTAACGCGATATGACCACGCCATCTAGCAACATCATTATTACGCTTGCCTTTGCTGCTTTGAGCTTCTTGACCTTCTTCAGTGCCATTTATGCGAATGGTTTTTTTCTTGGCTTTATCTTTACGGTTAACGGTTATATCAACGTTATCGCGACCAGCCATATCTTCAATGATAAAAGCGAGCAGTAAATCAGCGACTTTGTTACGTGAATAATGAAAATTATCATTGAGTTCAGCAAGAGTTGTCGTGCCTTGCTCAACTAAGTTAGCAATAGCAACACCTGAAGTAGCGTTACTGTCCTGCCCTAACATCGAGTTATAAACACCGGCAGTATCTTGAATTAGCTTGATATCGTTTTGCATCAAACTAAATTGTTGTGCCGCAATACCAACATCGTTTTGAACACTAAAGCTTTCAGAAATAGATTTTTTATTTTTACGTTCAGGATTTAATGGAATATAACCATCTGGCTTTTCAACTTCCTCCTTAAGCTTACGCTCACTTAAATTAGTCGCATCATCATCAGCAATAATACGACGAGCTTGTAATAAGTAATTAAGACGGATAACGCGAGAGTTAATACCATCTTGAGCTGGTATCATCCGAGAAATTAAACCGTAGGGCTCACCTGATTTATCTTTTTTATAGCCAACAAAACCAACTAACGGATCTTTAGCATCAGGCGTCGGGCTAAATCTATCAATAATACGGTGAGGACCAACAAACCAAGCTTCACGCGTCTTGGGAAAAGCCGCATATTCAAGCTTAACTTTACCGCTTTGAACTGCAGCTATATGAACCGTATTGTTTTCATCGTACTCGAGCACTTGACCATCAGAAAGCTTAATAACATGCGCTCGTTTCCAAATGGTGTACATCACCACTTGCAGTAATACGCGCTCACGCTCAGTGTCCATCCATTCAGTTGAAGCTCTATCCCAACTTTCATAATCATGCCATGCAGCATGCAAACTAGGATCTTCACTTTTAAGGTCTTCGATATTAGCGAAGTCTTGCCAATCATTAACCGAGTTCTTTAACACTTCTTTATGATCAGGAAATGTCGAATAAGCTTCATCAAGGTCCATCCATTTCTTATGGATTTTCCAGCGAGTATTGCTTAAATCGATTTCATCTGAATGCCAGTCCCACCATATATTTCGACGGTGAACGAATTTAACACGGTATTTAGCGCCAAACGGAATAGGGTTGCGTGATACTTCCACCCAGCCTAAACCAGCCTTTAATTGAGCTGCATACGCATCAGAACACGCTCTATCTGCATTAGCTAAACGCCATGCATCTTTAAACTCTTCATTTAATGCTTGAGCAAGCTCTTCACCGGCATCATCATCAGCACTAACCATTAAATCTGCGCGAGTACGAGCTTCCATGCCCAATACGCCATCAATGGTAGGTCCAATCATGTTATGAACTATTTCAGGTTGTCCACGCTCTTGTAATACTTGACGAATGCTGTCGCTCAGTTGATCACCATCGTAATAAGCACACGCAATACTTGCAGGAGATCGCCAATCAGGTTGCGCATCTATCGCGCCCATTAGCTTTAAAAGCTTCTCTAATGTTAAGCCTTCATCTAGTTTTTTTACGTGATCAACCATTAACGGGCCATCCAGTGATTAGGGTTATGTGGAGCTTTAGAATCATCTTTAATGTGACGCTTAGGCATTCTTGCTCTCATTTCTTGTGCAATCATGTAGCTCATGACCTGATCGTCATAACCGCCCGACTGAGCGCCCATACGACCTTTTTTGTCATAAACAAATATATTTAATTCAGCAACAGTGCCGCGCCAACGTAGACCATCAGCATCGTTGTCTAATAAATCTTCGAAGGAGCCTGTGAGTAACGGTTTAGATTGTGCTGAGGTATGCCAGCCGACTTTTTGCGTTTCTTCGTCGGTATCTTCACGATCAATGTGTTCTTCATGGTAAATACGCGCAGTAGGATAAATATCTACAAGCTCTTGAAGTACTGCGTGACCATGGTTATTTCTTTCTGGTCCGATATAAGCCATCGAGTACCAGGTGCCTATGTGAGCAAGTAATCTTGCAAAGCGTTTAGTGTCTAAATGACCAAACCAATGCGCAACTTGTCGGCCATCAGACTTGGCAACCACATCGAAAGAACTTCTATCGCCATGCTCTAGACCTTCTGCAACATCGGCACCTATCGCATAATCTTCATCTTCGTCAGGTAACTCCCAAACGAGAAGATAACCACTTGCGGCCATGTTCAACTTGTCACCGGCTTTAGATTTTAAATCCACTTTGCCAGTAACCTTTTTACGTTTACCTGTGTTGGGGTCCACATCGTAAACAATTAATGGTTTAGTGCAGCGACCTTCTGCTCGCATTAAATCATCAGCATCAAAAACTTTACGGCCAGAGGTTAAGAATGCCTCCATCGGAGTTGATGGGAATTCTTGTTTCATCTTGCCTTTTTGCGTTCTTTCTTTAGATATATACCAATTCTTTTGCTCTTGGGAGAGCGTTAGTTTCATTGCTGCTTCAACGGCAGTGAAATATTTTATTTGTGCTTTAGTGAGTTTTAACCCGCTGTCCGGAACGAGCAAAACATACTTAGGATCATCAAACCACGGATAAAAGTGGAATTTAAAGTCTTGTTGCGTCAGCGGTAGGTTTGCTTCAAGCAGTTCCATTGCTTCAACGGACATTTCAAAAAAATTACCCGTCGCACCTTCTGCGGTACTTTCGACAAATAATAATGATCCTGCATGGATTGCATTAAGCGAACCGGACTGAACTTCATCAGCTCGTAATGGAAATTGAGCACAGATTTTTCCGTACTCTGAGATATGGAGTACTTGTAGCGTTCCTGATCTAAATGAGACAGCAATACGCACGTAACTATCGTTATTAAGATAAATAGCAGTGCTGGTTTTACTCTTAATAGAGCGTTTACCTGTTTTAAGCCACGATGGTAATCTGTCATAGGGATATAATATTTTACTCGAAAAGATTGCCGTTGCTTCAGTCAAGCCTTGAGCAATAACACCGCATTGACGGTTATCATTGAACATTGCATGGTCGAGGATAAAAATTTGAATTGCTGTACTAAAACCCAATTGTCTGGCTTTTAGAATAATGTTGAGGTACCACATCACACAAAATAAAACGGTTTGAGCACTACGACATCTAAAAAGTACTTCGTTACCGTATTCATCAGCAATGATGTACAAGTTATTAATTCGCCACCACCAACAATCTAAATAGGGTGCACAGCGTTTTAATAGTTCAGCTTCATCAGTACGCAATTCCATGCGTTCATCAGGCGTCAACCAAGTATCATTTGAATATTTGGAAGTACTTGGACGCATTAACCGACAACCGTATCGACTTTATTACCACTGGTGAGCTCGTCAATGTAATTATCTAACTTACTGGTACCACCGGCTTCTTTACGTGCTTGCTTAACTTGTAATTCAACCAATTCCGTTTGTGCTATAGATTTCTTAGCGTTGATAACAGTTGCTTTAGTTGTTTCAATAATGCGCTTGGTATCAGCTGTGATTTTATCTTCGTTAACTTCATCAAGACGAATGGACGATAACGTTTTAGTAATCGATTCTACTCGAGCGATATTCTTATCAAGCGCTAAATCAGCTTTGAATAATGACTCAAATAAACTTGCCGCAACTTCAGTCGATGGTTTATCAATTGTGTTTGATAATCTGCGCTGAATTTCTTCAATCGTACAAACGACCAGGTGAATACGGGACCGACATAATTCTAGTTCGTCAGTTAAGTCAGTACCGGAAACTAATTGAGTAATATCGCTATTAAAATAATGAGAATAACCACCATGCTTAAATGCCCCAACACTTTTCGGTGCTGGTACTTTTACTGGTGTTTTTGCTTTAGCCTTAGCCTTTATCTTTACTGTTGCTTTGGCTTTTGATGTTTTGATATGTCGACGAGCAGACGCATAGTTAAGGCCGTTATCTTCACACCACTGCTGAACTTTTACGCCTGTCTTTTCGTGAGCCGTTAAGAATTCAGCCTGTAATTTAATCCAATCATGTTTAGCCATTTAATACGGTAGTGATCATTAATGTTTGTTTTCTAGCGCGTTAACTTCAGCCTCTAAAACCTCAACAGCTCTATCTAATGAGTCCACTCGCTGAGTTAACAATGCGTTACTGGTGATTAATGCGTTCCTTGCTGGCACAGCCTTAT
>Ga0105355_10004934_pt1 | contig 11341 bp, 10 predicted proteins | sample GOMGulsemesocosm_2_FD_83508 | JGI IMG/M metagenome (GOLD analysis project Ga0105355, IMG submission 83508) | Methane-oxidizing microbial communities from mesocosms in the Gulf of Mexico - GOM9C Gulf of Mexico | ecosystem: Environmental > Aquatic > Marine > Cold seeps | place: Gulf of Mexico... | reverse complement strand
TTCTGTTATTTAATTAGATAATCAATACACTATTTTATTACTATCGTGATCGTGACTGAATGAAAATAACTGAAGATGAAAGAGATGCGGTTTATAAAACCATATTTTCTCGACGAGATGTACGTGGCCAGTTTAAACCCGACCTCATTCCCGATGATGTATTGAAGCGGGTATTAACCGCTGCTCACCATGCGCCGAGTGTTGGTTTTATGCAGCCTTGGGATTTTATTTTGGTTAAAAACAGTGTGACCAAAGAAAAAATTAAAGCGGGCTTTGAATCTGCTCATGCTGAATCCGCCGCGATGTTCACCGATGAAAAAGCAGATCAATATCGAAAGTTAAAGTTAGAAGGTATTTTAGACGCACCATTGGGTATTTGTGTTACCTGTGATCGTAGCCGTAATGGCCCTACTGTTATTGGCCGAACTATTAATCGTGAAATGGATTTGTATAGTACGGTATGTGCAGTTCAAAACTTGTGGTTAGCGGCACGAGCCGAAAACTTGGGGGTTGGTTGGGTCAGTATTATTCATGATTCGGTGTTGAAAGATGCACTGGGCATTCCGGAAGAGATTAATATCATTGCTTATTTGTGTGTTGGTTATGTTTCTCACTTCAATGATAAGCCAGAGTTAGAAAAGTTAGGTTGGTTACCGCGTCGTGATATAGAGGACGCCATTCATGAGGAAAAATGGTCAGCTAAATAATATTTTAGAGGATAGGGGGAGCAAAGCCCCCCTTATATATTAGCGTTGTTTATGTTGTTTCATTAATTCATCTTTAGCAATGAAACCATCACCATTAGTGTCTAATTTATCAAAGTATTGATTCATTTCTTCTTTTGAAATTTTACCATCATTGTTGGTGTCCATTTTCTTGAACATCATGCCTTTATGATGTTTACCACGTTTTGGTAGTTCATCTTTAGTAATGAAGCCGTCACCATTTTTATCTAATTTATCAAAGTTCTCGGCTAGACGGCCGGTTGCTTCCTCACGAGAAATTTTACCATCATTGTTAGTGTCCATCTCTTTGAACATCTTGCCTTTATGATGCTGTCCTTTCTTTGGTAAATCTTCTTTGCTAACGAAACCATCGTTGTCGGTATCAAATTTATCAAAGTGCTTAGCTAAACGACCTGTGGCTTCATCTTTGGCAATTTGACCATCTTGGTTGGTATCCATTTGCTCAAAAGACATGTGGTTACGCTGATTGCTATCGCTATTTGAATCTGCATAAGCAAACGTAGTGGTTGTCATCGCTGTTAATAATGCTGCGGTAATAAAGAATGTCTTTTTCATCATAATCTCACTTTGTTACTTGTTGTTAGTCTTAAACAAGATTAGCTCTGTGTGAGTTAACCTGTTGATGGACTAACTATAAGCAACAAATGAGCAGGAATTATGGAGAAAATATGGAGATTAGCCGTAATTGTCAAAATACATGGATAATTACAAGGTAAACTTATAACCAACCCCATAAATTGATTTGATGTATTCACCGTCGGGGTTTGCGTCCTGTAGCTTTTTACGTAAATTTTTGATGTGGCTGTCAATGGTGCGATCGGTGACTAAGCGATTATCAGCATAAATTTTTTGCATGAGTTGGTCCCGGTTAAATACTTGCCCTGGGTGCTGGTTAAAGAAACTCAGTAAGCGAAACTCTGCTGGTGTTAATGTTAACTCTTGCTCATTAAATGCGACTTTCATTTGTCTCTCATCAATAACCAAGCCATTTTGTTGTGGTGTTGCCGCCTCTATAGTGCGACGTAATACATTTTTGATACGTGCGACGACTTCACGTGGACTATATGGTTTGCAAATATAATCGTCAGCGCCGAGTTCAAGTCCCAATAACCTGTCTATCTCATCCACACGAGCAGTTGCCATGACAACTGGGACTTGGCTAAAAGTACGTAATTCACGATAAATATCTAAGCCGTCACGATTAGGCAGCATCAAATCAAGTATCAATAGATCAGGGCTTTCTTGTTTCACCCAGTCAATCACCTCAAGGCCGTTATCAATAATGTGGGTTTGAAATCCAGCTTGTGCGAGGTATTCACATAATACGATGGCAAGGGAAGGTTCATCTTCAACCACGAGAATTTTTTTTGCTGAGTTTGTCATGGGTTAATTGTCCTTCATCGGAAATGATATCGTTATTTTTAAGCCACCAAGTTCGGAATTCTGTGCACTGATATGTCCGTTATGTCTTTTGACGATGTTTTTACAAATGGATAAGCCTAAACCTGAACCGCCATTGGCACGACTACGGGATTTATCAACGCGGTACAAACGCTCAAACAGCTTTGGTAATGCTTCGTCAGGTACGGCGGGTGCACTATCTTCAATGGTTAATACTATATCGTCGTTGATTTGTTGTAAGTTGATTTGTATTAGCCCATTTTTATCTGTGTAGCGATAGCTGTTTTCGAACAGGTTACCGATAAGCTGAGCTAATGATTTGGCATCGGCATGTAATAATGTCGGCGGACGTTTATCGTATAAACGTTCTATTACAATATGCTTGTCCGCCAAACGTACTTCGTTTTGATTGGCGATATTGTTAATGATATTGGTGATATCGACCTTGTGTGATGTATCGATAAGGACGCCACTATCTGACTGTGATAACGAATATAAATCCTCAACCAAGCGGGTTAGCGTCATGACTTGATTATGCAATGACTTAATATATTTAGGTTCAGGTTTACGAATGCCGTCTTCAATGGCTTCAATTTCACTGAGTAAGACGGCAATTGGTGTGCGCAGTTCATGAGAAATATCGGCTAGCCATTGCTCTCGTGATAGCTTCTGAGTTTTTAATGTGGTGGTTAATAAATTAAATGCGAGTGATAGTTCGGCGAGTTCATCTTTACCGCGCACGTCAATCTGATAATCAAAATTACCATTAGACAGTGATTTCGCTGCCGAGTGTAAGTTTTTTAGCGGCTTTAAAAAATGGCGCACTAATAATGCGGCAACAATAAAGGAAAGTAGCGCAGCCCAAGCAGCAATCCAATAAAAATTATCCAGCTGCTGTCTTAAAAAACGTTCGGCTAAATGACCTTTAATGTTTTCTCTTTGTAAAATAGATAACCAGCCAATGGTTTGCCCATTCTGGGTGATTGCAACCTTGGTAATTTGTAAATTGGCATGTAAACGATGAAAGTTTTTACGATTTCCGACAATAGAGTTGCCATTTAAATCGAGTAAATTAAGACGTGATTCGAGCCGGTTGTAATTGGATCTGGTTCTTTTTTCTGCCATTTCAGAAGCGTCTTTTGGCTTTCTTGGATGTTCACCAATATTTCTTAAAAGTCTTTCCCATAATTCGGGTTTCTGTTGTAACTTACGCCAGCCTTGGTCTGATGAATAATAATCACTGATATTTTCAGCCATATTTTCAATGCGTTCGACTTCGCTTTGATTCAAATAACTTTGAAAACCATTTTGAAAACTATTGTTGATCAGTAATGCCATACCGACCATCATCAGCATGCTAATGAGCATTAACGAAATAAACAATTTATGGAAAATGGTTAAACGCATTTAAGTAACCTTTGAATGAGTGAATCCATATCATTATATGTGGTTGTGGATGATTCAGGGAAGTAAAATGTCTGTGCAGTTGGGTTTTGTTATGGTAATAAAGTAAAAACCACCAACAATTAACATTGTGTGGTGGCTTTTTCTGGAGCTTTGCTTTTGGAGTTAAATTAACTTGCTGTTACTACGCTATTTTATTGCCACTTCAATAGCGCTGTTTTGTATTGCTTCCTCATAATAGCTGGTTGTGTCATCCAGATTTAAATTAATGACTTCGATTAATAATTTACGTTGCTGGTTTAGCAGGTAGACCGTGCCTGAATATGTACAATTTTCAGAATACATTTGCACAACTCGGCTTCCTGCTGAAGGGGCAAACTTAGGCCCCGCCACTTTATTATATCGGGTGTATATGTTGATGTGACAAGAGTCTCCGCTCTGTGATGTGATGGTTAATTGCTGCTGTTTAGCGGCGGTGAACTTTTGTGTTATCGGTGCTTCTATATCCTCTAATCTAAGGCCATCACTCTCTGTCGAAATAAAGCCATCGTCTTCAGAGTGTAACTCTTGTTTAGGACCATCGATTGCAGGGGTTACCACATCACCAGCGGGGGGACTTACATTCCCCGTTGGACTGTCGCTTCCGCCACAAGCTGATATGAAGGCAATATTACAAATAATTAGTGTTTGAATAAATTTCATGATCTGCTCCTAATCGACGATTCTATGGAAAACTGGATTATCAAACCAATACTGGTTAGTGCCACCACCACTGATGATAAAACTATTGAATTCAGGATAAGCGGAAGAAATATTCGTTTCTTCGATTGGTGCTTTCCATTCGGTATTACCTATCTCAACAGCCCAAGGTAAGTTGGTTGAAGTTCTGTATGTGGTCGTGGGTGGGTTTGAACTATCATCAAGCAATCCAAAGTAATCCTCACTGCCTAAATCAGTAATAGGTTTATCCGGTAAATGAATCTCTAAATCACGTCCTACAGGCCCGCCAAAGAAATCATTTCTGTTACGGTTTTCTGTGGCAAAGATAAAGGGATTCAGCGGCATTGCTGGCATGCTAGCAATATCAACAGGGCTAATCATTGGAATATTGATTTCGAATGTATAACTACTCGTGTTGCCCATACAGCCCGACTCGGTATTAAAGTAATTTCGTCCGCAAATCGAAGTGAACGCTGTTTTTAAGTTATCAGATACGATAACAACTGCATCGGTCTGATTTGCTTCTAAAACACCACTGGTGGAGGCTGAAGTAGAGTTATAGCTGACTTGCAGTAAGTTTTGATCAACATTACTGCGTAGTATTCCCGGTAAATGGACCGCAAAACCGTTGAAGTAAGTGGCGCCATAATTGATTAGCTCACCCTGTATGTCGATACGAGAAACTTGATTACTGTTAATTGTTTGTACTACTCGATAATAAATTACGACATCGTTAAAATCATAATCACCTTGTTCAGGCCAACGATCTTCGTAAGCGAGTGTGACAAACTCATCCTCACTTGGGTAATAAATACTAGTGGTATTGCCATCAACAACAGTAATCGGATAATCTTCCACTTCACCATTTGTGTAACCACCACCACTGGTTATATTATCCTGGTCTCCGACCCTGAATCGTGCCCACGTATTACCGACTATCGCGGTCGCTGGTACGGTTAACGTGAGGTTGTGTGAATTTGAGTCTAGCGAGAGACTATCAAATACATGTTCACCTGCATCATCAAAATCGCCATCTTGATTCCAATCAAACCAACCATTGAAATAAGCACTTTCTTGACCGCCACTGATCGTTGCATTTATTTGTGCATCTAAACCTGTGGAGAGTACGGTTTGAAATAGAATGCCATCTTCATCTGCTAGGTTATCTGCATTATCAGTACTGGGTGATAGGTTGGCATCATCTTCTGCATCAACAAGACTACCAAGTATGTAATTGCTGTAGTCAATCAGATGTCTGGCACCATTTGCCGCTAAGCTTGTGCCATATGAGTCGGGTGCATCACCATAATCCGTGTTGGTTGATATAACTGCTGCTTCAGAACAACGAGCACCGTCATTACTGTTACTTGCTGACGCTTTAGCAAAATACACTGATGCGCCAGTAATGTTGTTCGGGTCGGTAATGTCAGTCCGGTAAATATTACCGTCATTATTACGGAGGAAATAAAGATAACCAGAAGAGTCAAAGTAAGCTGCACCAAATGCACTACCTGGAGAAGTAAACCCTGTATTCGCGACATTGGTTGCCACACCTGTGGAAGGGTCGATGCGGTATAATTTACCTGTTTTACCTTCTACAGCATAGATGTTCCCATCGGCTGGGTGGAATGCAAAGTCAGCAATTCTGATGCTTTTATTCGATCCTACGACAGGTGTGATGGTGAGGTAATCAGAGGCACTGCTGTCTAGGTTCGTGTAAAAAAGGCCGAGGTAGCGGCGGTAAAAATAGAACTTATTATCTTTTATATCACCGACATAAAAGTTATTGTTTGGTGGATTAGTAAAATTCAAAACGGTTGCTTTAAAATCGCTATCAAGTTTGACTAATGCCAGTTGATCGCGGTCGAAACCATAGATATATTTATCTGTGTTGTTGAAGGCAATCGCATTAATGGAATCTGCGCCTAAGCCATCATCAGTCTGTAGTGTCGTGACTAAACCTGTACTTAAATCCACTGATTTATAATGTGTACTGCCATTTTTATATTGGGATAAAAATGCTTCTGTCGGACAACTGGCAAAAGGCGCCGATATAGCATTTAAGCTATAAAGGCAGGTAGACATTAATAATAGTGTCTTGTACTGACATGTTTTCATAAGCAGTCCCTTGATTGCAAAGTATAAAAATAAATATCATTGGTACTGTTGTTATGGCATATCTCATGCCATCTTTTTTGTACTTCAAAAACAGGAGTTTAATTTTACGTTGTTTTTTTATTGTTAAAGTAATCGCAAAATGATAATTAATTGTTGCAGAATGCAACCGTTAATTATCATTTTGCAAGCAACACGGCCTTGTTGTTAACTTGTGCCAACTTTATAGAATGTGGTAATGAGCTTGGTTCCTGTGCTATTGAAGCGTGTATCTATGTGCAGCTGGATCCAGATCTGGTGTGGTTATAATTGATTAATTATTAAGTTTGGAGTTTAGATCACATTTATAAATCAGTGGTATTTTGAGCAACTTGGATAGCTAAAACAGCGATTTAGACGATTAAACATGCTCCAGTTAACAGTGTCTTTTATGTGACGATTCAAAAACTATGTAAATACGCCTTGCTTTGGTGATCTCCCTCATAAAAATAAGTCACTCATTTTTTTCTCAGCCTTTTTCATCCTCCTTAAATTAACAGGGGGTGGAGGAGGTCAGCTATTTGAAAATTCCTTAGTATGAATTTGTCTTCTGAACCAATGCTCAACTTGGTCATTGGTTCGAAAAATGAAACCAAACTCATTCAAGGATTTAGATTATATGAAAAACTTAAACCGTGTTGCGATTGCTGTATCAGCGGCCTTACTCTCTTCTGCTGCTGGCGCTGTTGATTTTAATGGTTACATGAGAGCTGGTACTGGTATTAGTGGTAATAATGGCGAAAACATTAGTTTTGAGAAAAATAAAATTGGTCGTTTAGGTAATGAAAATGATCTTTATGCTGAGTTTGGTTTCCGCCAAGAATTACCAAAAATAGCAGGCATGGAAGACCAGACTTGGATTGTTGATGCAATGATAGCCCAGGGCAATTCGGGGAATAATGGTTGGGAAGACGGTGACTTCAACGTGGCTCAATTTAACGTACAAGCGACAGGACTGATTGCTAGCGATAAAGAAGCAACGATGTGGGCGGGTAAACGTTATTACCAACGTAAAGATATTCATATTACTGATTTTTACTACTTAAATACCTCTGCGGGTGCTGGTGGTGGTATTGAAAACTTAACAGTCGGCCCTGGTAAATTGTCGGCCGCTTGGATGTTAGATGAAGGTAGTCAAGCGAGTACGAATGGCTTATCACAAGACAACTCATGGTCTAATGATTCACAGGTTAATGGTAATATTTTTGATGTTCGTTATGCAGGTATCAACTTATGGAACAATGCGACATTAGAACTGGCTGCGATTTATAATTTTGCGAATGAAAAAGAAGAACAAAAGTTAGAAGCTGATGATGGCGTGATGTTAACGGCTATTTTACAGCAGGGCTTAAGTAATGGTTTTAACCAAACTGTATTGCAATATGGTACCAGTTCTTATGGTGCTCAAATGGCTGATTTAGGCAGCGGGGCTTGGTTTGATCGTTCAGGTAATCAAAATGATGCGACGGGTTACCGCGTGATTAACTGGGGTGTTGTAAGCCTGAGCGACAAGATAGAAGTTGGCCATCAATTAATGTATGCAGCATCAACAGATGCAGCATATGGCGACGGTATTTCTGGTAGTTCGGTAACACTGAAAGGTGACCATAGTTTAGTGAGTGCTGTTGTTCGTCCTATGTATAAATGGACTAAAAACATGAAGACGGTTGTTGAACTTGGTGTGTTCTCTGAATCATATGATGGTCGTGAAGATAAAGGTGGCAGCAAAGCGACTATTGCACAAGCATGGTCAATGGGCGAGAGTTTCTGGGCTCGACCAGAGCTGCGTGTATTTGCGTCATACATCACTGATGATGAAGGAACAACGCTGGGATCAAGTAAAGGCGATAGCGACTATACTATAGGTATGCAAGTTGAAGCTTGGTTCTAATACCTCGTGTATAGCTGGCATAAATAGAAAGCAAGATAGTTAAAAAGGGGACGCATTTTTGTTTGCAGCAAAAACCCCGAATCATAAGAATACCTAGCAGTGGAAGCTGTTAGGTATTTTTTTTCATATCGAATTTATGCTATGAAAGGTAACGCGTTGGTTCATTAATTGTGAGCATTTATTTTAAATATAACCTCCATTTTTATTATCCATAGTTATTCAGCATGACTTAAAATTATACCTGCCATGATATATATTGATTATGTATCATAGTTCGTTACGCCTTATAGTGAAGCCAAAGCAGAGCAGACTAATAAGGAGACACAGATGAAACTGACACTGGCATTATTAATAACCGCGACCTTGGCTTCTTTGGCTGCGTTTAGATCCCTAAATGTCACATATCAAGCCACTAATACACAAGAAGTGAAGGTTAAACAGCAAGACTCAAGCCTTGCGAAGGAAGAACTCAGATTGCGAATAGAAAGACTGCTCGTTTCTGAAGAGATGATTAAAATATGGCGCGAAGGACATCGGTAGCTTGGCTGCTAGTTCAGGTCGATATAACGATATAAAAAGAGGTGTATAATGTCTTTAAAAATAGTAGAAGTGACACCAGAGGTTGATGGCCTTGTATGTGAAATAATCAAGAACGTTGGTGAAGAGTACGGCGCTGTAGGGGAAGGTTATGGCCCCTCTGATGCTGAAGTGGAAAATATGAGTCAGCATTATAGCGATATCAATAGCCTCTATTTAGTTGCTAAGTTAAATGGAAAAGTAGTAGGGGGCTGCGGTGTTGCTCCTTTTAACGAGAGTAGTAACGTTTGCGAACTAAAAAAATTATTTCTATTAAAAGAAAGCCGTGGATATGGGGTAGGGAAAAGCCTCACGATACAGTGCTTAGAATATGCCAAACAGCAAGGTTATCAACAATGTTATTTAGATACTTTGTCTAATATGGATTCTGCGATACGTCTTTATGAAAAGTTAGGCTTTGAGCACTTAAGTGAACCTTTGAGCGGATCTTTACATAACTCGTGTGATGTATGGATGTTGAAAACACTATAAAGCCAATCTTTAAGTGTGGCTCTGAGAAGGTATCATGAATAACTATAAGTTACTTCGACCACTATTATCATTGTTACAGACAAGGAACTTAACCTTATCTGCTCTTCAGTTGAACGTTACACAGTCTGCAATGAGTCGAAGCCTGGTACAAATTAGAGAGGCATTCGATGACCCCATATTAATTCGTGAGGGCCAACATTTTATATTGACACAAAGGGGAGCTGAACTGCTCATCGAGCTCCCTTGTATACTCAACACGCTTGATTCCCTCTACTTCACCGAAAAATTTAATCCAGCAAGCTGTAAACGACGTTTTTATTTAGCCTATACTTCTTTTTTATCATCAGTAACGAGTGCTATCATTTGCTCAGAGTTAGAGAAAGTGTCATCAGATTTAAGTATTGATTGTCAATTGTGGCAAGGACAGAGCCTCTCCGATGATGAGATGAAAAAGGTAGACTTAGTGGCTTCAATCGCAGATACAATTCCTGAAAATATCTATGGAAAAAAATTGATTGATGACTCATATGTGGCAGTCATGTCAAAGAACAGTATGTTGGCTCGTGAGCCTCTTACAATCGAAAATTATGTAAGGGCCAAGCATGTATTAGTACGTAGTATAATAAATATCACCAAGCAAGTTGATGACGTTATGAAACCGACGGGATATGAAAGGAAAGTATTAGCAAATGTCCCCTCATTTTTTGATGCTTTGAAAATCATAGATACAACAGAAGCCATCATTACTGTGCCTCAGCATATCATTGCTGAATATTGCAATATTTTTGATTTAGAAGTAAAACCACTGCCATTCGAGTTAGACACTCACCCATATTATTTGTTGTGGCATGCGAAGTATCAAAACGATCCGGAACACAAATGGTTTAGGGAGTTTTGCTACCCGTTGCTAAAAAGCTACCTTGAAAACGCAATCGAAAAAGGGCAACAGCTGGCTTTATCTAAAGCACCAAGAGCCTAAATTCCAACTTGTTTCAAGAAGTACTGCGTCGTCCTTTAACGCGTTTTTACATTTATGGTAAGCACTCAGTCTTTTAATATTTTGACTTTAGCTTGCGAGTTACTTTAATTTGAAGTAACTGATCGAACTGAGTAGCTCTTTGCTAAGACCTGACAGTGAAGATGCGGAAGTCATTGATACTTGAGCGCGAGTCGTATTTTCCTCGGTGACTTGATTGACATCGTTGACATTGGTCTGGATCTCATCAAGCGTGTTCGTTTGCAGGAATGAGGCTGCTGAAGTCTCTTTGGCTATGTCTTTAATTTGGTTAACGGACATATTAATTTCATCTATCACGTTGCCAGCATTCGATACATGTCTCACACTTTCCAATGATTTGGTATGACTGTTATTGATGGTCGATACTGCGACGAGAGTACTTTTCTTAAGTGTTTCCAGTGTTAATTGAATTTCTGCCGTCGCGTCTTGAGTCCGTTTTGCTAAATTTCGGACTTCATCAGCAACCACCGCAAAGCCACGACCTTGTTCACCTGCACGTGCCGCTTCAATGGCTGCATTTAACGCCAAGAGGTTTGTTTGTTCGGCAATGCTTTTGATGACTTCAAGAATACTGGTAATATTATCTGCTTCAGTATCCAGTTGCTGAATCGCAGACACTGAATTTTCAATTTCACCCGCTAAATTTTCAATAGACGCAATTGTTTCATTGACGATTGTTTTCCCTTTTTTGGCCGATTCAATCGCATCATTTGATTTAGTCAGTGCATCGTCTGCATGCTCAGACACCTGTGTTGAAGCAGAATAGAGAGCCTCGACAGAACCTGAAAGTTTAGTCATTTGTGAATGCTGGAATTCTGCGTCATTAATCCTTTGTTTGTTGTCATTGAGCAGGCCATCTGTAGAGTCGTTTAAATTGTTAGCCAGTGATGTGACAGACTTAAAAATATTATTCAGGTTGTCAGTCATGCTGAATACCGA
>Ga0105355_10004931_pt1 | contig 11347 bp, 10 predicted proteins | sample GOMGulsemesocosm_2_FD_83508 | JGI IMG/M metagenome (GOLD analysis project Ga0105355, IMG submission 83508) | Methane-oxidizing microbial communities from mesocosms in the Gulf of Mexico - GOM9C Gulf of Mexico | ecosystem: Environmental > Aquatic > Marine > Cold seeps | place: Gulf of Mexico... | reverse complement strand
TCAGGAGAAAGACCTGTTGTTTCAAAATCGAGAATGATGAGTGAATTAGCGTTCATAGAAGGGTTACTACTTATAAGGTTTATGCTTTATCGCGCAATAATATCAGCTATTAGTTAATGAGGTAAGAAGAGGAGTGGTATCAATCACCCTGTGGCACTTTCACAAATAGATAAAGTAAATCTTGCTGCATCATCAACAACAACATTAATAAATCTGAAGTTTCAACAGGTTATATGGTAACCCAGCTTTTACTAAATTATTAACAATATCTATAAAATTCACCGTTAACTGAATCAAGGTTTTGTATGAATTACAAAAAACGAGTCCTCAATACAAAAAAATCATAACGCGGTATTAATGGACAATAATCCAGTACTCTTTTGGCTGCTTGTTCTGCACATTGCTTTATAGCCTTTATTTTGCATTAGTTCTCAGAAAAAAGTATAGATTCATATAACCAAACAAACACCTTGGGGGCTCTTATCAATTTGCCGCCTGTTCTGATAAACTTGATTTATCAACTCAACCTCCATTAACTAGCAGAGCTATATATACCCAAAAACCTCAATATGCTGGACTCCGTTGGAATTAAAAAGCTCTTTAGGCATGATATTGTTTGAAGAAAATGCTGTTCAGATAATTGCTTCGCCATTTTCTAATTACCGGCATCCATACCGTGTCATTGTTGCATCAATAAGTAGAGTGATTCTAAACCTACTCTAAGGGGACAAACATATTGAATAAAGCTTGGTTATATACTCATAAAAACTCCATGAATAAATTATTTATCATTGGCTTACCACGCACTGGCACAACAAGTATCAGTGTTGCCCTACTCAAGCACTTTAAGGTCGCTCATACCGCCTATACCAAACGTGCCTTTGAATTGGCTGATGTGATCTCTGACTGTCCTTGCTTTAGTGATTACCAACAGCTTGATTCATTATTTCCTAATTCAAAGTTTGTCTACTTACAACGCCCGCTTGCTCAGTGGCTACCATCAATACAAATGTTGTTAGGTAAGATGCTACCTCACCTAAATGGTGAGACTTATGTGAACCCAATATTAAAGCGTAGTTTTAGTCAGACTTTTGAGTTAAACAATGTAGGTAACCCCCTTGATATCACTCATCTTACAAGCTGTTACCAACAACACGAGCAGGAGGTAATTGACTATTTTAATGGCCAAAACAATCTACTTAGCATTGATGTTAGTCACCCAGAAAGTTTAACTAAGCTGCTAGCTTTCTTAGGCTTGCAAGGGGGTAATAATGAGCAGTTTCCCCATTTGAATATTGGCAAACGGGTTGATAACTGGAAATCGTTCAAACACCCAAACAAGGTTAATTCTAATGCCGCAGGTAAAGAGCATCGAAAGTTTTTTGATATTTAATACCAATCAAGAGAACATCTCTGCAAGGTATAAATTAATGGCCAAATACCGTATCTGCACGTTTAGATAATTCAACTGACAACCGATCTACTGCCTTTTTAGCAACACTCTTTTGTTGATTTTGTAAATCAACTCCATTGGTTACGATAAATAATGCAACATTCTTTTCAACATGAATTTGAATTGAAGCTAACCAGAAAGTATTGCTACCGGTATGCTCTAACAGGCTATCTGATACGCTCCAACCAAGTACATAATTAGCAACGCTCATAGGTGTATGTAATTTGGTAAATTCTGAGCTGTTAAGTAACCCTTCTACACCAGTACCACGAGCACCAGCTAGATGTGCTGCAATATATCGTCCCATATCTTCTAAAGAGCTATGCACAGTACCAGCCGGACCTAAAGCAGCAGGGTTGTCTACATTACCTGAAGTGATGGCATTCCAACCATCACCTTTTGATGCGTGTCCAACAGGGTGCGTTAAATTGTTCTGAATATCAGGGGCACCAAATCCACTACTAGTCATAGCTAGGCTAGTAAAAAGATTGTTTTCTAATAATACCTCCCAACTAGTATTAGTGAGTCGTTCGATCATTGCGCCTGCGACTATATAACCTAGATTGCTATACAAATATTCACCACTATTGACTTCTGGCGCTAAGATCAATGCGTCTTGTAAAATTTGTTGACGCTGTTCTTCGACATCTAATGAACTAGCGTGATATTTATTTAAATCAGGTATATTAGCCCTCATACCCGATGTATGAGACAACAATTGATCAAGCTGTATGTTTTATAACTAAAACAACTATCTTAATGACATTACAATCTTATCTTCGTTAAGCACCATTCGATATGATGAATAAAATCATTATATTAACTAGCGACTTAGGGATAAAAATGCGTAAAGAAACTACAGCTATACACGGCGGATATACTCCAGAGCAAAGCAGTAAGGCCGTTGCAGTGCCTATTTATCAAACAACAAGTTATGCCTTTGATAATACCCAGCACGGTGCCGATTTATTTGATTTAAAAGTTGAAGGTAATATTTATACCCGCATTGGTAATCCAACCCAAGCGGTATTAGAGCAAAGAGTAGCTGAGCTTGAAGGTGGCATTGCTGGTTTAGCTTTAGCATCTGGCATGGCGGCAATTACCGCGACCATCCAAACACTGGCAAAGGTGGGTGACAATATTGTCAGCATTAATAAGCTATATGGCGGCACCTATAATTTGTTTGCTCATACTTTGCCACAACAAGGTATTGAAGTACGTTTTGCCAACCATGATGATTTTTCTGCTTTAGAAAGTTTGATTGATGAAAATACTAAAGCTGTTTTTTGTGAGACTATTGGTAACCCTTCTGGCAATATTGCTGACTTAGAAAAAATGGCTGAAATTGCCCATAAACATGGAGTACCGCTTGTAGTAGATAATACAGTTGCAACTCCTGCTTTGTGTCGTCCGTTTGAACATGGCGCTGATATTGTTGTGCATTCCTTAACTAAATATATTGGCGGACACGGCACTTCTATTGGCGGCATTATTGTTGACTCTGGCAACTTCCCTTGGCATGAGCATAGCCAACGCTTTGCTCAATTAAATCAGCCTGATCCCTCATACCATGGTGTTAGTTATACAGAAACTTTTGGTAATGCCGCTTTTATTGCCAGAGCAAGAGTAGTACCACTTAGAAATATGGGTGCAGCTATTTCCCCCATGAACGCGTTTTTAATTTTACAAGGGTTAGAAACCTTGCCGTTACGTATGGAGCGCCATTGCTCTAACAGTATTCGTGTTGCGCAGTACTTAGCAACCCATAGTGGAGTTAATTGGGTCAATTATGCCTCTTTAGAAACATCAGCAGACTATCCGTTAGCACAGAAGTACATGCCACAAGGTAGCAGTGGTATTTTAAGTTTTGGCATTAAAGGTGGTGAACAGGCAGGTGCAAAATTTATTGATGCGCTGCAATTAATTGTCCGGCTTGTTAATATTGGTGATGCTAAATCACTCGCTTGTCACCCTGCATCAACAACACACAGACAGTTAAACGAAGAAGAACTGGCTAAAGCTGGTGTGAGCAAAGAAATGGTTCGTTTATCTATTGGAATTGAGCATATTGAAGATATCCTGGCTGATGTTGAACAAGCATTAGTTGCGAGTCAGCAATAGTTAACTTTACTAGTGTTCTACTGAATTAGTGTTCTGCTGACACATTACTGATAAATAATTCAAAGCACCGAAATCGATTTGGTGCTTTGTTTATTAGCGAGAAAATAACTATTAGCGAGAAAATAACGGCCTTATCTGACACCCTTAATACATTTAAGTTTAACCTAATGCTAGAAGTGGATTTTAGTCATTAATTAAAGGTAAAAATGAAGCTAAGCCTCCGGAACAAAAAGTTATTGGTATTTCATAATCATAAGAAGTTAACCTTAAAATATAAGTACACATTTACCTTTTACAAAAACTTATAAATAGGCTTTAAAATCTCTGCTCCTAAATTCATACTACGTGTAGCAGACCAACCTGTGATGTTATTTGGTTGACTATTATGATCAATAAATGGCATTTCTAAAACGAGAGCCAAACAACCAAAGTTATTGGCTACATATTGACTTGCCATACTTTGTTTACCGCCGCAACTAGTGCCACAACAGCGGTCCTGCTTTTTATGAAAATTATCGTAATCGACCTCTACTTGAAACTCTTTAGTGGCGGTCATAAAATTTGATTTAAACTGATTGGCTTGTGTCGAATTTGTTCAAGAGCCTTTTGCAGGCATGATAAAATTATAAGGGATCTCTTCGTCGCCATGAATATCTAATAGTAAATCAACACCTGTATCTGCCATTTTTTCTTGCACATAATACACCTCTGGACATAGGGTTTTTGAAGGATTTTTCCACTGTCTATTTAAATTCAAACCATGACTATTCGTTCTATGGTTGCCTTTAATACTACCATCAGGGTTCATATTTGGCACAATGTAAAAAACGGACTTTGCTAAGAGTTTCTGTAAACAAATATCTTGAGATAATAAATGATTAACTAATCCTTCAGTAAACCATTGCGCCATCGTTTCTCCTGGATGTTGCCTTGCAATAATCCAAATTGACTTCTTATTCTTATCTGGTTCGCCAATGGTTAATAAATCAATTGCATTATTATCAACAGTCTTGGCAAGTACTGTATGCTGGCATTGTTCATGTTGCTGAGCTTGCTTGATAAATGATCTTTGCCTCTCATAATCATAAGGTGTGAAATAGGCATAGCTAATTTCATCTCTAGTTGGCGTGTAGTTGATCACCAACTGGCTATTAATGAATTGCGTTGGTACTCTAAACCAGTTTACTTTATCGTAAGATGCCATTGCTTGATAATTTCCCCAAGCCCTAGAGAAACTGCTTTCTCCTGCATTAAGTATTCGTATGGTGTGGCTTAAACCTGCATTGGTATGGCAGCGAAAGTGAAACCATTGCATTGTGTTATCATTATTATCAGTTGTCAGCTCTAACTGAATGTTATTAATATCGTTACTATCGATTACTGCAATACTACCACTGTCAAAGTTATGTGAAATTTTCATCACTTAATTCCTTCTTAAATTATTAAATCAGTTCAATGGCAAAGCCAGTGATACATGCAGTGGCAAAAACTACAAAGATAAAAGCAAACATTAAGGGCCAGTGGAACATACGTTTCATCATAATCATTTCAGGTAAACTTGCTCCTGCCCCAGCTATCGTAAGTGAAATAACCGATCCCATAGCCATGCCTTTAGCAATTAAAGCCGTAGCAATAGGCACCATGGTTGATGCTCGAACGTATAGAAATACGCCAACAATTGCCGCGAGTGGAATCACAATTATCACGCTATATGCCTTTAAGTTTTCAAATGCATTTTGTGGTACATAGCCATGTAGCAAGGCGCCAACAGCAACGCCAATCATCATGTAAGGAGCAAATGAAATAAATTGTTTACTGGTATCTATCAGTAGTTTTTTCCAGTGTTGCGACGAAGATTTGAAAGTACTTAGCCCCTGGCTATTTGAATCGTTACATTCTGTACTATCTTGTTTGTTATTATTTGATGTCTCCGCACACTTGGAAGTGAATAAGTCAGCTTTGACAAAACGCTCAAAATGAAACTTCTCTAAGAAATAGCCGCTAACAACAGCTAATGTAATGACAAAAATGCTATATATCAGCGTTACTTTTACGCCAAATGTTAACCAAAAAAGTCCGACAATATATGGATTCAATAACGGCGATGTAAATAAAAAGGCCATGATGGGACCAAATGCCGCTCTAGCTTTTATCAATCCGATTGTCATTGGTAGCGTCGAGCAGCTACAAAATGGCGTTAATGCACCCAAGCTAACTGCGACACCGTAGCCGCGATTACCGCTGAGTAATTGCGTAATCTTTTCTGGTGGCAGTTTGTTGTTAATAAGGCTGACAACAAAGCTAATAATAATAAATAAGACGGCTAATTCTGCAAAAGTTGTAATAAAAAACTCAAGCGCACTTTTCATTTCTGTAGACATAACTTAAAAACCTATATTTCTGGATTAATCGAAATATATAGATTTGAATTATCATTGTCAATATATTTCTATAATTACCGAAATATAAAAATGAGAGGTAAGCAAGTATGACTATTAAAGTAATAGTTAAACCATTAAAAAATAAGCCATTCAAGCAAGTTAATTGTGGAAGCCGCAAACTGTAATTGATTTTTCACAAAAAAAGCCCCTACCATTACTGGTAAGGGCTTCTAAATGAAGGTTACAGCGCTCAGAACTGACACTTCAGGCAAAGAGATTCTGAATGAGGGCTCAAAAAATACCTATTGTAAATTAAGTCCGGTAAAGCACTTTAATTACATGCCAACCAAATTTAGTTTTGACCAGATGTGGCTCTAATAGTGCACCTTTAAATGCTATTTTATCAAATTGAGGTACCATTTGACCTCGTTTGAATTCACCTAAATCACCGCCCTTTTTACCTGACGGACATGATGAATATTTTTTAGCTAATGTTTGAAATTTAGCGCCTTTCGCTAGCTGCTTAATAATATCTTCTGCAATTTCTTTGTGCTTAACCAATATGTGAAGGGCATATGCTGTAGCGGCCATGTAAAACCTTTTATATTTCATTTAGTAACTAGGAGCAATTTTATTAAATTATAGACAAAATAACCACTCAAAATAAGCACTTTGCTTTATAATCTCCTCTTTCTAATTCTTGAAAAATTAATGACTATTCAAGCGCATTACTTAATACCAAGTTGATTTAGAATGACTAAACCGAAACAAATTTGCCTTGTTATTGAGCACCGAGCATAGCTCTGAGTTGAGAAGAAACTTAATCAAATTGGTATAAAATAGCAATCAAACATGATTGATTGTCAAAGTGCTTAGCACTGAAATTAAAACTTATGGAGTTGTAATGAAGTACCTCTTGTTATCTTTTATTTGTCTTATCTTTATTGTCGGCTGTGGTGGCTCTAATACTAGTGAGCCTATTCCTGCTAAACCTACACCTGTCCCAGCTCCGACTCCTGCTCCTCAGCCAACACCTCCAGAGCTTGGCTATGGACTATTTTCTGAAACTGAGCTCTGGGGCAATGATGTCGCCTATCGCACTGTCGCCACTCAAGAAAAAAATCTCATCGAGAAAGTAACGTACAGCAAATCTGGGCTAACCTGCCTAATTAAAAAACAGACAAATATCGATACTATAAAACCCAAAGCAGAATGGCCAAGTACTGTAGAGTGTTTAAATAATAGTGGTGAAACGGTTTTTTCTCATCAGCCAGAGGGTACAGGCATAGTAAAGGATATACTCTTTAAAGCTGATAACAGCTTGGTTATTGCCGAGCTAATTGATTTAGATAAAAGTAATACCGGTTTTGAAAGATACTATTTACAACTCATTCATTACAGCGCCTCAGGAGTATTGATTAATAAGAAAATATTAATTGACGAACCCAACCAGGATGAGCTTTATTACTACTCAGTAGAAGATGGCTATACAACAAGGAAAATTATCGATGATTTGGCAAACGGTGATAAACCATTACTGCCAAGTAGCTCGCTAGTTAAATTAGCCTTACATCAAGATGAAATCTATTTACTTGCTTATACCTATGGCATTAAAGCTTATCATTTAACAGATAAACTAACAGTAAACTGGGACGTACAAGTTATGCCTGCCGTTCCTTATTTGTGGATTAACATGCTACAAAGTAAGGCCGACATGACAATTAGTGCAGAAGGAGAAATATTTGTTGCCTTTGATTTATGGGCCGAAGATATCGAAGCTTATAATATGCACTTTGACCGCCAAATAAACATAGCACAAGGTCAAGGTGGTATTGCCGTTGAGGTATTTAACGCTACAGGTGAATATCAGCGAAGCTTATCATTAGACGATGCCAATCAAACAGAGAATTTAGTTGCGATAATCCACCACAACCAAAGTCTTTGGTTAGGTGCTAATGTAAGAATAGCAAAAGAGAATGCCAGAAGTAGCAGTACTGAATGGGATATGCTTTTAGCTGAGATATCGCCAGAAGCAGGTGACACGCTAGGTTATCACTTCATTCATCATGATAAAGAAGATATCGCACGAGATCTTAAGTTAATGCCCAATGATAATTTTATTTTTTCAGGCTCTACTGGCTTTGTTCAAGTAGATACCAACAGCATAGTGAGTTATGGCAGTGGCTTTTTATTAGAAGTGAGTCCTGCTGGTCAATCAATTAGTCTTGCGGTGTTATCACAACCAAGAGATACCGATATATTATCAATTGATGTTATTGAAAGTAACCTCATTATGTTTGCAGGACAGTTTGACGGCCCTATTACCCATACCTGTGATAGTGATAGAAATAAATGTTATCAAAGTGGCGTTGTTGGTATTGCGAGATTAACCCCACTGATACCTTAACGAATAAACGAGCTAAGGCTTTATAAATAAGCTTTAGCTCAATTAGTTAAAAATCAGTCACTGTATTATGCACTATGGCAATGTTACTGTGCTTAAATCCCACTCATCGAATGGTCTACATTATAGGAGACATCCTTGAAATGGAGCTTGATGAAGAATGGGCTGTTCCTGTACTTGACGACCGTTTGTTATTTGAAATGCTTATCCTAGAAAGGGCACAGTCAGGATTAAGCAGAGCTAAAAATTTGTAAAAACGAGCTAGATATTTAGCTGCCTTTGATAACTATATATGGTCATTTGTTGGCGGTAGCTAGTAAATAACACATGGAAGGTAGAGTCTGACGTACCAGCTTCTAACATAATTTTTGAAGAAATGAGTAAGGCTTTGAAGAAAAAAGGCTTTAAATTTGTTGGCCCTACGACATGTTATACCTATATGCAGGCGGTTGGCATGGTGAATGACCATGTTGTTAGTTGTTTTAGACATAATGAAATTAAAGCACTGCAAAAAGTATAAAATACAGATTAACTATGCCTTTGCTCATTTTACTTGTTCTAAACCTCGCTCATCGCATGTTAACAGCGCACTTATTTAGACTAAGGCATTAAGGTCGCTGTTGTCATAGCTGGTGTATGATTATTTACACTAGTTATGCCAACAGCAACTTAGCTATTTACTCAAAAAAGCATAGTTTGTTTTTATCTAAGTCTCTCACATAACCAGAAAAACGAGGGCCTTTTTGACTTGGCTCACCCTCACTTATGCCCCCCAGCTCAATAGCCCTATTATGAAGTCTTTTTACTTCTTCACTAGAGCCAACATCAAAACCAATCATGGTGCCATTACCATTCGTGGCAGGCTCTTCGTCAAAAGGTATAGCTATTGCAAAGGCAAAATCTTCAAATTGCCAGAAGGTCATTCTTGGTGTTGCTAACACTTGCTTGGGCTGCGTTTGTTCGAAGAGTGAATTATAAAACTTCACTGCAGCTTCCATGTTATTAGTTCCAAGAACGGTATAGCTCATTTTCATTATGTCACATCTCCAAAGATTAAAAGTTATTTGCTATAAGGCAGAATCAATAAGGTAAGTATATCTTTGTAAATATATGCAGGAAATAGCAGTAATGGTATAGCGGGCATGCATAAATGCATGGCTGGTAAACTTTCAGTGTCACTTTACAATTTTTATTCACTTAGCTCTGCTGCTAAATAATCAAATACAACACGCAATCGGCGACTCGTTTTTAATTCTCTATGTGCAACCAACCAAGTCTCTTTTTCAAAAGCCGGAAAAGTAGGTAAAACTCGCTCAACCAGTGGCTCTGCATCGCCGACATCTGCCATCATAAAGCCAATACCGTTACCATGTTTAACCATCTGCCACTGTACAAGATGATTGGCAACAATTAACGGGAAGTTACTTGAGCTGAGCTCAAAACCTGATTTATTCAAATATGAAATCACGCTATTAGACCGGTCAACGCCGAGAAAAACTGCGTTGTTTAAATCTTGTGGCGAGCGTCGATATTCAAGATTTTGTAGATAGCTTTTAGCCGCGTATAAATGCCCAGAGGTGTTTTTAACACGTTTGGCAATAAGTTCCTGCTGTGTAGGTCGATAGTTTCGGATGGCTATATCAGCCTCGCGGCGTGATAAATCACTAGTATCACTTGAAGCTATTATTTCTATTTCAATTTTAGGCCATTGCTTGTGTAATTTTTCTATTATAGGTGGAAGAGCAAAGGCTGCAATCATCTCTGTTGCAGTGATACAAACACTGCCTTCAACAGCCTCGGCATGACCCGAGGCCAATCGATACACATTAGCAGCAGCATCTGCCATCGTTTTTACTTGTGCTAGCAAGTCAGTGCCACTTGGGGTAAGAATTAAGCCTGAATTTGTCCTTTCAAATAATGAAACACCTAGCTCAGCTTCGAGCGCCGATACTTGTCGACCGACGGTAGGCTGTGCCATACCGAGTGTTCGGGCAGCTGCCGATAACGACCCCTCTTCAGCTGTGACAAGAAATGCCCGCGCTCGATTCCAGTCAAACTTGATAGCGTATCTATCCATGCAGTAGGTATATCCTCTATGTTACTTTGACTATAGTTCAGCTATTTTTGCATAGATATTACCAGTGTCAAGATATACCCAAGCGACTTAAAAGTGCGTGATTTCAGTAGGGGTAAAAGAATTTTAGGTAGATCAGGAAATTCAGAGAATACTTGTTTCATTGATAAAGTTAATAACGCTGCCTAAATTACTTTTAAAGCCGTCGCAGAGGCGCTTGAGTAATATGGCTACATATTGAAAGGTGGCGTTTATACCACTAGAAAAGTTAGAAACAAAACTTGTTGGCTACACCTATCTGAAATAAAGAAAGGTCAAGTAGCATAGACACAACACGTATTTTCATTCAGAAAATAAGCTGAATTTTTCTTATAAATACTCACCATACAGCTCGGTTTGAATTTGAATATAGCGCTGTAAATTGATTTTGGTTGTTAATTGAAAGTAACTATCTTCCAAGGTAAGTTGTTGAATTCGATCTAAACGGAATAGTCGATAATCATCACGCTTGGTACACCAGGCCACTACAGTCCAAGTTTTACCCCAATAAATTAATCCTAAAGGCCAAATTTCACGTTGTGTTTGCTGTGATTTTTCATCTTGATAAAGCAATGTCACTACTTGAAACGCTTTTATAGCAGAAGATACTTGCTCACTAAAGTACTCTGTACTTTGCTGAGAAAACTTAGGCACTATTACCCATTCAGGCTGTTGTACGGAGCTTTGATGTAGTTTTTCAGGCAGTACTGCCTGTATTTTAGCTAAGGCTGATGTCGCCGACATCGCCATCTTTTTATTACTCCAGCTTTCAACCATCCTGACACCAACCAGCAAGGCTTCAATTTCAGCTTCATCAAACATTAATGGCGGTAAACTAAAGTTATCTTTTAGTTTATAACCAATACCTGCTTCAG
>Ga0105355_10004929_pt1 | contig 11349 bp, 10 predicted proteins | sample GOMGulsemesocosm_2_FD_83508 | JGI IMG/M metagenome (GOLD analysis project Ga0105355, IMG submission 83508) | Methane-oxidizing microbial communities from mesocosms in the Gulf of Mexico - GOM9C Gulf of Mexico | ecosystem: Environmental > Aquatic > Marine > Cold seeps | place: Gulf of Mexico... | reverse complement strand
TTAACAGATGTTAAAAGTGATATCTCTCAACATCAAAAAGAAATGGTGGTGATGATAGACAGGTTTAAAGCAAACCAGTTGGGACTCGATTCAAGACAAGTTGCGCAAATAGTTGGTACCGCATTACGTGGTCTTGAGCTAAGGAGTTTTCGACATGACCCTAATGGCGAAGTCAATATTCGTCTGCTTTATGATGAACGCCTTAAATACTCATTAAATCAATTGAAGAAGCTGCCGATCACTCAAATTGATGGTCAAAATATTAGCTTAGAAAGTGTTGCTCAGTTTAAGGTTCAGCCAAGGCTTGCAAGAATTTATCGTGAGGAGCGACAAACTGCACTGACCATTGGCGCCAATATGAATGAAATAACCATGGAGCAAGCTAAAGAGCGCATTGAACAAGCGATGGAAACATTAAACTTACCTGCAGGCTATACGTGGAAGTTAGGTCGTGGTTTTAATCGTCAACAGCAAGAGCAAAACATTATGTTAGTGAATATGTTGCTGGCGTTAGCGATGATATACATAGTGATGGCTGCTTTATTTGAGTCCCTGCTATTACCCGCAGCGATTATTAGCTCTATTCTTTACTCCATTGTTGGCGTGTTTTGGTTCTTCCTTATCACAGGGAGCAGCATGTCAGTGATGGGCATGATTGGTATTTTGATCTTAATGGGCATAGTGGTGAACAATGGCATTGTGCTTATCGATCAAATAAATCAGATGTCGCCAAAAATTGAGGAGCTGGAGACGGTAATTGCAGATATTTGTATTACACGCTTACGCCCAGTCTTAATGACCGTTGCTACTACCGTGTTAGGTATGGTGCCACTTGCTTTAGGTTCAACACAAATTGGTGGTGATGGGCCATCGTACTCACCACTTGCAATAGCAATCATTGGTGGTTTAATTTTCTCAACAGTAACTAGCTTATACTTAGTGCCTTGGTGTTACTTAATGTTTAGTAAACTTGCGAGGAATTCAAGCATTGGCTTTAATAAAGCTAATATTTTTGCTAAACGTATTGCTAAGGTGTAATTGACGAGTCAATTATTTTAATGCTCAATGAAAGCCAGTAATATTTTAATATTACTGGCTTTTTTATTAGCTGAACTATTTATCTATTCTTCAATCTTCTCTCGTTACTCATAATCATTAACTCAACGAGGAGGTAATGAGATCTTATATTTGAACAATAATTGATCAAGGAAGTGCGACAGAGTTAGACTTAAACATTACAGCGGAGCGCTTATATCAAGATATAAAAAATGAAAGTTTCACTGATACCTTATCTTGGGCATGTAAACTATTAGCAACGAGCGGAAATTCCCGTTATACCTCTGTGTTTGAGTATACCATTGAGCAATCTCCACCCGTAAGTTGAGGATGTATGCTGAAGGAGCTATGCAGAAGCTTGGTTAAGGGGACGATGCACAATATCGTTCAGGTGATGTTTTTAAAGAAGAAAAGGTAAAGGTAAACGTTGCTAGTTAGTATTCACTTAGAGCTAAAGGTAATAACACTTTAGCTCTAAGTGAATACTAACTCTGCACAAGCTCATAACAAGGTATGGGTTGGGTTAGTTATTCTTGGTTTTTTTCTGCTTCAGCCTGCTCTCTAATTTTTGCTTCTTCAATACGCCATTTTTGCAATTTAGCATAATAGTTATCCCATACACAGGGGTTACATGCGCCACCACCACAACAATCATCGTCGGCAGGAGCTATTGGTTTTTTATGTGGATTTGACATAAGTTTTTACTCAAAATTAAGAAAAGTTTAGCTAGATATATAAGGTTAGAATAACAAAAAAGCCCTACAATTGCAGGGCTTTTACATAGTGCTTATCTAAACTAAAGGTTAGTCAAGTTCAGCTAATTTGTGCTCTAAGTAATGAATGTTTGCACCGCCATTAACAAAACCTTGATCACTTAAAATATCTTGATGCAATGTAATGTTAGTTTTAATGCCGTCAATCACTAACTCTGATAAAGCGTTACGCATACGCGCAATAGCTACATCACGGTTATCACCCCAAGTGATTAGCTTACCAATCATAGAGTCATAGTGTGGTGGTACTGAGTAATCCGCATATATGTGAGAATCCCAACGCACACCTAAACCACCTGGTGGGTGGAAACGTGTAATTTTACCCGGTGAAGGGATAAAAGTGCGAGGATCTTCAGCGTTGATACGACACTCAATAGAGTGACCAGCAATCTTGATATCTTCTTGAGTACAAGATAATGGTAGACCAGCAGCAACACGTAGTTGCTCTTTGATTAAATCAACACCAGTGATCATTTCTGTTACCGGGTGTTCAACTTGAATACGGGTATTCATTTCAATGAAGTAAAACTCACCGTTTTCGTATAAGAACTCAAAAGTTCCTGCGCCACGGTAGTTAATTTCAACACAAGCATTACAACAACGTTCACCAATTTTGGCGCGCATTTCAGGCGTAATACCTGGTGCTGGGGCTTCTTCAACTACTTTTTGATGACGTCGTTGCATTGAACAATCACGTTCACCTAAATGAATTGCAGTACCTTTACCATCAGCAACGATTTGAATTTCAACATGACGTGGGTTTTCAAGGAATTTTTCCATGTAAACCATATCATTTTTGAAGATAGTACCAGCTTCACGTTTTGTTAACGCAATTGATTCTACTAATTCTTCTTCGCTGCGTACAACACGCATACCACGACCACCGCCGCCGCCAGCTGCTTTAACAATAACAGGGTAACCAATGCGTTTAGCATGAGCCTTGTTGGTTTCTTCATCGTCAGTTAATGGACCGTCAGATCCCGGTACACAAGGTACACCAGCTGATTTCATTGCTTGGATAGCTGCAACTTTGTCACCCATAATGCGGATGCTTTCTGCTTTTGGACCGATAAAAGCAAAACCAGAGTTTTCAACTTGCTCAGCAAAGTCAGCATTTTCAGCTAAAAAGCCATAACCTGGGTGAATAGCAACTGCATTAGTTACTTCTGCAGCCGTAATGATTGCTGGAATGTTCAAGTAACTTTCAGGTGCTGAGGCTTTACCAATACAAATAGTCTCATCGGCTAATAAAACGTGTTTCAGGTTTTTATCAGCAGTTGAATGAACAGCTACTGTTTTAATGCCAAGCTCTTTACAAGCACGCAATATTCTTAAGGCAATTTCGCCACGGTTGGCGATAACAACTTTATCTAACATGGAATGACCCTTATTTTTGGAACTTATGGGCTTATTCAATGATGAATAGCGGTTGGTCAAATTCAATAGCGTCTTCGTTTTGCGCTAAAATTTCTTTAATAACACCAGACTTGTCTGCTTCAATTTGGTTCATCATTTTCATTGCTTCAACAATACATAAAGTATCGCCAGCATTTACATGTTTACCAACTTCAGCAAATGCAGGAGCATCAGGAGAAGCTGAAGCGTAGTAAGTACCAACCATTGGAGAACGAACTACATGACCAGAGATAGCAGGAGCAGCTTCTACAGGTGCGCCAGCAACAGGAGTAGCAACAGGGGCAGCAACAGGAGCAGCAGTATGAACTACTGGGGCAGCTGCAACAGCAACAGCACCACGGCTAATACGTACTGACTCTTCACCTTCAGAAATCTCTAGTTCATTGATACCAGACTCTTCAACTAGTTCGATAAGTTTTTTGATTTTACGAATATCCATTGGGACACCTTAATTTGGGTTGCTAAAATTAATATTTTTTAAATATAGGTTAATGATCAGTCATTAACTGTTACGGTTTGTTATTGTTCTTAATAAATAATGTTACTTATTATTTAAGTGGGCGTGAGCTGCGTCGAGGGCATAACTATAGCCATTTGAGCCTAGCCCGCAGATGACACCTAAAGCGGCATCTGAAAAATAAGAGTGCTTTCTAAAGTCTTCACGAGCATGCACATTGGATAAATGCACTTCAATAAACGGTATCGCTACAGAAAGTAATGCATCTCTTAGTGCGACACTGGTATGCGTAAAAGCAGCAGGATTAATAATAATAAAATCCACCTGCTGGTAGCCCTGATGAATAGCGTCAATTAATTCATGCTCAGCATTTGACTGTAGATGCTTTAACTCAATCTCTTTTCCTTTAGCTTGGATAGTTAAATCATCAATTATATCAGTTAGGCTTTGCTTACCATATATAGTAGGTTCGCGCTTACCAAGCATATTTAAATTTGGTCCATTTAACACTAAAACTGTAAACTTTGCGCTCATCTTCTGCTAAATCGCCATTAAAATATTATTGGCGCTAATAATTACATAAAATTGGACTGCTGTGAATAAAAAAAACGTGTTTTTCTCTATTTTTTTGTTATTGGCGATAATAGTCGCTTTTTCGAAGAACATAGCAGCAAAGTGCTGGTCAAACCACTTAGGTGGGGTCTTTGGTAGGTAGGTAAATGTTGATTTTTTGTTGATTTGAGCTATCATTATTGAGTTATTTTTAATATTACCTTGATTTTATTGTTTTTTTTTTATGTTTTTTCGTTTATTGCAGGACACCCTTATTAAACTTTATCCTCTCGTTATTACACTCATGCTAGCTTGCCTTGTGATACCACAAGCGGTAGCCATTGAGGTGATAACCCATCATCAAGTAACAGATGATAGTTTAACTAAATCACAGCTAAGGCGTATTTATACTATGCGTCAATTATACTGGAGTGATAATAGTGCTATCAGTGTATTTGTTTTACCTAATCAAGATAAACTTCATCAGCGATTTGCCAAAGAGCGGTTGCAAATTTTCCCTTATCAACTCAATCGAATTTGGCATAAATTAACCTATTCAGGCTTGGGGGTGGCACCGACAATTGTTAGGTCTGAGCAAGAACTTATACAAGCAGTTATTAAAACTCCTGGTGCTATTGGTTATATAGATGACGCAACGTTAAGTAAAATTGAACATGAGCAGTATGAAAATGTCGCGATGGTAAGAGTTGTAAGTCAAGAAACCCATGCTATAGAAAAAGAGCAGAAGGGTAGTCGCAAAGGAGTGGTAAATGTTGTCAAAATTAAAGACTAATGCTGCAGTTGACGTATCAAGCAGAGTTAATAATTTGCTTTCTTTTATAGGTTGTTTTGCAAGGCCTAAAACTATTGTTATTGTTTTGGCTGCTTTGAGTGGGAGTATTGCTCAAGCAAAGGAACCTAATATTTTCTCAACTTCGCAAGATTTCCAACTACATGGGTTTATTTCTCAAGGACTCATTGATGTAAACGGCAGTGACTTTGTCAATGATGACGGAGAGTTATCTGCTGAGCTAACAGAAATAGGCCTTAATGCATCTTATCAATTAACAAGTAAATTTCGTTTAGCTGGGCAAGTCGTTTATTTAGATGGCGGAAATCGTTACGCTCAAGGAGCAAGGGTAGATTACGCCTTAATCGATTGGTCAGCCATTACCACTGAGAATTGGCAAGCTAATATCTATTTAGGGCGTTTTAAGAATAATCACTGGCTTTATTCTAGTTCTCGGGATATTCCTTTTGCTCGCCCCAGTATCATTTTACCGCAATCAGTATATTTCGATGGTTTTAGGGATATAGCCGTTGGTAGCGATGGCATTGCCTCTAAAATTAGCTATAGCACAGATGATTATGGTAATTTTGATTGGCAAATAAGTTACGGTACATCGCCTATATCTGATGAGCAGACTACGAATATCTTAAGTGATTATGCTCAAGGTGATGCCGAGCAAGATTATGATGCTCAAACTAGCCTGTATTGGCAGCCAGCCTTTTCATCATGGCGCTTTGGTATATCACTACTTGATGCTGGCTTTACCTATGATAGTGCAGGTGTAAGTAATGGTGACTTCTTTTTTGATTCAGATTTCACTTTTCAATTTTATACATTAAATGCTTTGTATGAAGGAGAAACTTGGGAGTTTAGTGGTGAAGTCTATCAGCAAAGGTTCACTATGGACGGCTTTTATCATCCTACTTTTGAGCTAGATAATATAGGGCAAGGCTTTTATCTACAATCACGCTATAAAATAACGCAACAATTGACCTTGTTAGCTCGTTATGAAGATTTTTACCTTGATAAAGAAGATAAAGATGGCAAAAAACTAGAACAGAGTACCGGTGGACAAGTGCCTTATTATTTTGGCTTTCATAAAGATGTCACCTTAGGGCTTAATTATGATTTTACTAGTAACTTTGCGTTACGAGCTGAGTACCATTGGGTAAGAGGCGCGGGAAGGCTCACTCCTGTAGTTGCACCAAATCCAGGAATTAATGATTCTGAAGATTGGCAAATGTGGGCTGTACAGTTGATGTACTGGTTTTAACCGTAGTAAAGTAGTAGTTTATGAATAAGAAATTTGTTGGTGTGCCAACCAAACTTTTAGTATTGATTGTGTCAACCTTACTCTTTTTAGCGGTAGGGTTTTCTTCGTTATCTTACTGGCGGTTACAGCAGGATTATCGAGAGTTTCAGCAAAGTAATACTGTGCAAGGGCAAGTTCAAGTCAACCTGCATAATAATATCTTGCGTACTAAGTTAACGGTTTGGCTAGAGTCCTTCACTGACTTAATTCAATTATCGGAACAAGAAGACTTCTCGCATCTAACAAAGCAACTCGAAAAACAATATGATGCTTTGCAATTGCATCTTAATGTAGAAGATATTTGGCTGGTTGATGACAAGCAAAATATTTTACTGGCAACGAATGACTTTCCTACTGTTGTGCAGGACAACATAGCACAAGTGTTTAGGTTACAAGAGCCTGAACATAGGATCTATTGCCCACAAAGTTGTCAATTACTCTTGAGCTTACCTTTACTTAACAAGCATGGAGACATGGTAGTTGTTACCATGAGTACCTCTTTGGTTGATATGTTATTTTCATTAAAGACTACCTTAAATAGAGATGTGGCGGTAATTCGCCTTGCGACTACCGCTGAAAATGAAAGTAACCCTGGAGCGAGTGCAAAAGTTATTTCCGCCTCGAATATGGCGTTAACAGAGTCTTTATTGAAGCTAGATAAGTCAGAGTCTAAGTTTAAGAGAGTGCTTGAAAATGGTTTGCAACTCGATTTAGAAGATAATAGTTATTTACTGAACCTACTACCACTTTCAAAGCAGGCAACCCAAAATTTTTATTTAGTGTTGATAGATGATGTTACTGCCTTTAAAGAAAAGAATGATGCTTATTTGCAGCGTTTTATTTTATCTTTAAGTCTGATATTTATTTTACTAGCCGCATTTGTTTACTTTATTTCTAGCCCATTTACTAAGCGATTGTTGCTGCTTTCAAATGCACTGCCTTTACTCGCGCAAAAAAAGTTTGATGAATTTCGTCAAGTTGACCTGAAAAGGCCTCGTATGTTTGCTGATGAATTAGATGTATTGGCTCACTCATCACAAGAGCTTAGCTTTGAGTTAGAACAGCTTAACTTAGTGGTAGAGCAAAAAACTAAAGAATTAGAAAATATTGCCATGTACGATCTGTTAACAGGCTTGCCAAATCGGAACATGCTTAATTATCAGTTGCGTAAATCTCTTGCCAATATAACTCGTTATAAAAGTGGTGTTGCTGTGCTATTTTTAGATCTAGATGACTTTAAAAAAGTTAATGACAGTAACGGACACAATATTGGTGATAAGTTACTGATTCAGGCAGCAGACCGTGTCAGAATTAGTGTTGGTGAAGTCGATTTAGCTAGTAGGTTTGGCGGTGACGAATTTGTTATCGTACTTAGTCACCTTAAGAGTGTTGATGAAGCTATTGAGGTCGCAGAAAAAGTATTATTGCAGTTTAAAGAATCTATAAAGCTAGGTTCAAATATATTTTATGTATCGACTAGTATTGGTATTGCTTATACAGAATTAGCAACTGAGAAATCCGATGATCTAATTAGCCATGCTGATATCGCAATGTATGAAGCCAAAGATAATGGCGGTGGTCAATATCATGTCTATCATCCTGATATGTTTCAACGAGTAGCTCATAGAGTTATGCTTGAAGGTGAAGTCAGGCAGGCACTAGCCAAGCAACAATTTAGCTTAAGTTTACAGCCACAAATTTGCGCTAAAACGAAAAGAGTTTATGGCTTTGAAGCATTACTGCGTTGGCAGCATCCCGATCGAGGTATGATTTCGCCAGAAGACTTTATACCTATCTTAGAAAACTCGCAGCATATGATTGAATTGGGCTATTGGATTATCCGCCGATGCTTTGAGTTGGCTATAGAAATAAAAGATTATGGCTTAGAGGATGCACGTATAGCTATTAATTTATCAGCAGGGCAATTCATTGATGCCAATTTACCTAACTTTCTTAAAAACCTGTTAGAAGAGTTTTCTTTATCGGCAAAAAGTTTTGAACTTGAACTAACAGAGCAAACATTAGTTAAAGATATGGATCACACTATAGCCATGATGGAGTCTTTAAAACTGATAGGTTTTAGTTTCGCAATTGATGATTTTGGTACTGGGTATTCATCATTAGCTTACTTAAAGAAAATGCCTGTTGATGTTATTAAAATAGATAAAAGCTTTATCTTTGGTATGTTAGAAAACCACTCAGATTTTCAAATCATTACTTCAACAATTGCCATGGTCAAAAACTTAGGTTTAATGGTAGTAGCTGAGGGGGTTGAGACTCAAGCACAATTACGAAGCTTAACGGAAAATGATTGTGATATCATTCAAGGATATTATTACTCTAAACCTATCCCAGAGAAAGAGTTATTTGCAATGTTGGATAAGCAAGTTACAGCGGGTTATTGGAAAATAGCAAAAAATCTTGGTGATGATTTATCAATAGGTAAGTCAGCCTAGCTTATAGAAAGTCTTGCTTGGCAATTTAAGCAAGACTTTCTCATACAATTTATAAATAAGCTACTAAGTTAATCGTTATAAGTTTTAGGTTAGGCTAATGAGTTAAAGTCATAGTGTAAGCTTAACTCATTAGCATATTGTTATTTCTGAGTTAAAATATGGTCTGAATGTGTTTACTAAAATCAGTGGCATTCATAAAGCCTGTAGTACGTTGTTTAGCTAATTCATTTCCTTGTAAATCAAAAAACAAAATAGAAGGAAGCCCTAATATATTATAATGTTGCACAAGTTCTGCATTGTCAGTTGAATCGAACTCAGTCATATCTATTTGCAGCCAAACACTATTACTTAGTGCTTGTTGTACCTCTTTATCAACAAAAGTGTATTTCTCGAATTCTTTACAAGCAATACACCAGTCAGCATATAAATCGACCATCACAGTCTTACCCTGCTTATTAGCAAGAGCAACTTCAGTATTAAGTTGTGCCAATGTAGTCACTTGCTTAAAGCTAGCGTGTTGAGCATTGTTTATGGCAGAGGTATTACTCGGATAAATTAATTGGTAAGCAAGGTTAGCGCCAAAGAATAACATCAAAAATATTACCAGAGAGCGTAAGCCATACCAAAATCCTTTACTTTCTTGACCTGCTGCGTGATTTTGATTCGTCACATAAAAATAACTAGCACTAGCTAGTATCAATACAGCCCATAAAGCTTGGCTTGCCGCTTCAGGAATAAAACGTTCTAATAAAAAGATAGGCACGGCTAGCAAAAGCAAGCCAAAGACATTCTTAATAATATTCATCCAAGCGCCAGCTTTAGGCAGTAATTTACCACCTGAACTGCCTAAAATAAGTAAAGGTAACCCCATGCCTAAACTTAATGCATACAAAGCTGAAGCACCTAAAACAACATCACCAGTTTGAGATATATAAAGCAAGGCTCCTGTAAGTGGTGCAGTTGTACAAGGAGAAGCAACTAAACCTGAAATAACGCCCATCATCAATACTCCAGTAATAGAGCCACCTTTTTGTTTGTTACTGATATTATTGAGTTTATTTTGCCAGCTAGCAGGTAACGCTAAATTAAAGACACCAAACATTGATAATGCTAAAAAGATAAATAAAACACTTAGGCCTATTAATACAGCGGGGTGTTGAAAAACTGCTTGGAATTTAGCTCCCGCCAATGCAACCACAACACCTAAAAGGGTGTAAGTTACTGCCATGCCCTGCACGTAGAAGAAAGATAGGGTAAATGCTTTTTTAGTTGTTAATTGTTTTCCTTGACCAACAATAATACCAGTCAAAATAGGGTACATAGGGAAAACACAAGGAGTGAATGATAATAATAAACCGCCAACAAAAAAGGCAATAAGGGTTAGTAGTAAGCTATCTTGTTTGAGCATGTCCGATAACTGATGCTGTTCACTTGTTGTGGTGTTGGCTTGTTCAGTGAATAAAGTGTTGTTTTGTGTCTTGGCAACGATAATAGCTGTAGTTGCAGCAATGATGTCACTGTCAACTTTACTTAATTGTATTGTTTTACTTGTTGGCGGGTAACATAAGCCTTTTTCAGCACACCCCTGATAGGTCACTTTTAATATGTCACCATCGCTTGCTTGCTCAATATCAATGTTAAATGATAGTGGTTCAGTAAAAACCTTTTGTACACCGAAAAATTCATCCTCATGATCAATGCCACTAGGTAAATTCACCTCTTTGAATATTGCGTTTTCACTCTTAAATTTGAACTGGTGACGGTATAGGTAATAACCTTCAGCGACATCAAAATTTATTTGTAGCTGGCTACCATTTTGAAAAAAGTTAAATGCAAAAGCTTCATCGACCTTTAGGAACTCTGCATCGTTACTAAATAAACTGGTGCTTGAAACATCGAAGATAGAGTTTTTTTCTTTAGCCTCAATAGGAAATAAAAGAAAGACAGCTAATATAACTAAGCATAGGGAAAGTAAATTTTTCATTAAGCCTACTTCAAAGAGTTGGAGATCCAGTTTAAATATTGTTTATCACCTTGCTGGATATTCAAGGCAATAACTTCTACCACATCATACGGGTGTAATTGATTGATTCGTTCATTTAAGTGCGTAAATTTATCTTCTTCGGTTTTTATCACTAACTGTACTTCATTGTCACACTGCAATTCTTCTTGCCAGTTATAAACCGAAGTGATGTTAGCAATAATATTGACGCAAGCGGCAAGTTTTTCCGTAACCAAATGTTTAGCAATGTTTTTGGCTACAGTTTCATCTGGACACGTTGTTAATACCAATTGATACAATTTTGTTACCTAAGTTATTTGAACTTGCTGATATTATACCCTAACAGTTAATGAAAACTTAAGGCTAATATTGATACCTATCAAGACACCTTGAAAAAGACCAGAATAGCCCAATATAAGTTTCATAGAATATAAGGAATTAATATGTTTCAACTATTGTTTGTACTTTTTATCATTATCCCAATCATCGAAATTACGGTAATTATGCAAGTTGGTGCCTTGTTAGGTGTTTGGCC
>Ga0105355_10004926_pt1 | contig 11354 bp, 10 predicted proteins | sample GOMGulsemesocosm_2_FD_83508 | JGI IMG/M metagenome (GOLD analysis project Ga0105355, IMG submission 83508) | Methane-oxidizing microbial communities from mesocosms in the Gulf of Mexico - GOM9C Gulf of Mexico | ecosystem: Environmental > Aquatic > Marine > Cold seeps | place: Gulf of Mexico... | reverse complement strand
TCAGTGCAGCGTGGTGCGGATTTACGATACACCATGTCGCTAACGCTTGAAGAGGCGATTCGCGGTGTTGAAAAAACTATTAAAGTTAACACTTTAGCAGGTTGTGAGCCCTGTGACGGATCCGGTGCTAAACCGGGTACTAGCAGCACGGCTTGTCAGACTTGTGGTGGTGTTGGTCAAGTGCGTATGCAGCAGGGGTTCTTCTCTGTGCAGCAGACTTGCCCGAGTTGTCGTGGTGAAGGGCGAGTTATCTCTGATCCTTGTACTAGCTGTCGGGGTCAAGGGCGTGTTAACAAAGATAAGAAACTATCAGTTAAAATACCAGCCGGGGTGGATACGGGTGATCGAGTAAGGTTGACAGGTGAAGGCGAAGCCGGCGCTAATGGCGGTCCTGCTGGTGACTTATATGTTCAAGTAGATGTGAAAGCGCACGATATCTTTGAGCGAGATGGTCGTCACTTATACTGTGAAGTGCCTATTTCATTCCACGACGCTGCACTAGGCGGTCAGTTGGAAGTGCCTACACTAGAATCTCGTGTTAAGTTGAAGATTCCTGCAGAGACACAGACGGGCAAAATGTTTAGATTGCGCGGTAAAGGTGTATCTCCTGTACGCGGTGGCGCTACCGGTGACTTGATGGTGAAAGTACTGGTTGAAACACCGGTTAACTTGAACAGTAAGCAGAAAGAATTGTTACGCGAGTTTCAAGAGACCACCGATGAAGGGCAGAAAAAACACAGTCCTAAAAAGCAGTCATTTTTTGACTCAGTTAAAAAACTATTTGAAGATTAGTTTTAAATTAAAAGAGCCGCTTAGCGGCTTTTTTTATGTACAGGATGTAGGGTATAACGCGACGGCATGGCAGAGTTTTGTTCCTGACAAATTCAAAGTAGCTACATCCATGTAGCCAATGCCCTAGAGCGTATGTACATCTAATATAAATATCTTTATTCTCTAATATTCAAGATGTGTATTATCCCAGGTAAAGAATATGGTAAATGTAGAAACAACTCCTGAGCAATTGTGGTTAGCTATCCAAGATGAAGCGCGTGCTGAAATGGCCGCTGAGCCTATGCTAGCCAGCTTTTATCATTCTAGTGTTATTAACCACTCCACTATTAAATCAGCATTGTCTTTCCTGCTTGCACTAAAACTGTCTGATGATGTGATGTCACCTGTTTTGCTAAGAGAAATACTAGAGCAGGCAATGCGCGCTGAGCCGGCCATGCTTAAAGGGGCTTGCCGAGATTTGATTGCAGTGCGAAATAGAGACCCGGCGGTCGAGCGCAGTTTGAATGTGCTGTTGTATCTCAAAGGTTATCAGGCATTGCAAGCACATCGCGTTGCTCATTGGATGTGGCAAAATGGTCGTCGTTCGATGGCGCTTTATATTCAGCACCGAGTTAGCTCTGTGTTTCAAGTCGATATACACCCTGCAGCAAAAATAGGCCACGGGGTGATGTTTGACCACGCTACCGGAATTGTCATTGGTGAGACTTGTGTTATTGAAAATGATGTTTCTATCCTACAAGGTGTGACCTTAGGTGGAACAGGCAATGAGTGTGGTGATCGTCATCCAAAAGTACGCGAGGGTGTGATGATTGGAGCAGGTGCTAAGATTTTTGGTAATTTAGAAATTGGCCGAGGTGCTAAAGTAGGCGGTGGAAGTGTCGTTGTCAATGACGTACCAGCGTGCAAAACAGTGGTAGGCGTGCCGGCAAAAATTGTCGGTGATTCGGGTTGTGAAAAACCGGCCTTAAACATGGATCAACAGATATAACTAGCTCTCTTCCTAAAACGGGGCCGTAGTATGAGCGAATCAATGGTTGAAGATGCTAGATATGGGCGTTTAGTCATTCTAAACAACGTTATCTAGTGATGCCCAAATTGGGCCAGTGAAACGTTCACAGTAGGCATCCGTTTCTGGATGGGAACTCACTAATGGTAAGGGCAAGTAACATGAGAATAGCAGTAATTGGCGCAGCTGGGCGCATGGGAAAGGTTTTAGTTGAAGCGGTACAGTTAAACCCAAGTGTGCGTTTAGGGGCTGCAATTGTCAGTGAAAATAGCAGCCTAAACGGCGTTGATGCCGGTGAACTAGCAGGTGTTGGCAAGCTTAATGTGTTTTGTGTGAATAGCTTAGAAAAAGCAGTGGATGATTTTGATGTGTTGATTGATTTCACTACGCCCACTCTAACGATGAGTAATCTTGATATTTGTGTAGCCCATAGTAAAGCCATTGTTATTGGTACGACGGGTTTGGACGATGCACAAAAGGATAAGCTACGACAAAGCAGTCACAGTATTCCGGTGGTGTTTGCCTCTAATATGAGTGTTGGCATGAACTTGTGTTTTAAAGTGTTAGATACGATTGCTCGTACACTAGGTGATGATTACGATGTAGAAATTATAGAAACTCATCACCGTCATAAGGTCGATGCGCCATCGGGGACCGCAGTGAGTTTAGGTGAAGTCGTAGCCAATGCATTGGATCGCACGCTAAAAGAGCATGCTGTTTATGGCCGAGAGGGGATTATCGGCCCTAGAACAAAAAAAGAAATTGGTTTTGAGACAATTCGCGCAGGCGATGTAGTTGGTGATCACACTGTATTGTTCGCCAATGAAGGTGAGAGAATAGAACTAACACACAAGGCAAGCAGTCGAATGACCTTCGCTAAAGGTGCGACGCGTGCATCTGCTTGGTTAGAGGGAAAGGGTGCTGGTCTATACGATATGCAAGATGTATTAGGGCTTAAATAGAATTAGAATGGTTGTTTTGATTAATAGCAATGTATGGGTAGTTATTTTGGTATTTATTTTAAAATGTAGAGCTATTTAACGAATCAAGGTTTATTATTTGAGTATTACGTGAAGGCAGCGACGTTTTATCGCTATTTTTTATATACAATACAGGAGTTACTAATGTCTGTGGAAAATTTCCCAGCTCTAGCTGAAATGGGTTTTGAAGAACCTTCTGATATCGACCGTTATACTACGCGCATTGAAGGTGATGTAGATATTCTAAAAGTCTACCATAACCGCCATAAAGGCGAGTGGATGACTAAGTCTAAGAAATTCAAATTCAAGCGTTTACACAAGAAGCTTAGAGTGAATGAAGGTCTTACTGCTTTTCGCGATACCACTGAGTCTTCACCTTTCTTTTTGAAAGCGATTACTGAGTTAGATAAGTTAGTAGCAGGTGAGAAGTCAGCAAAAGCTAAAAAAGAAGACATTTTAGAAGAGATGGAACACTTAAACCGTGTTGTTTCTCGCAAGATTGAAGATTTAAGACGTCAAATCGAAGAGCTGTAATTTGCTCTGAATTTAAAAGCACTTGCCGAAGTTATTCGCCAGGTGCTTTTTTATGTACAGGATGTACGGTATAACGCGCTGGCATGGATGCCAAAGAGCGTATATGTACAGGATGTACGGTATAACGCGCTGGCATGGATGCCAAAGAGCGTATAGGAATATACTCTAGCTGATAGCTGATAGCTGATAGCTGATAGCTGATAGCTGATAGCTGATAGCTTGTTTGTCTTGGTTAATGCTTTAAGTTAACCTTATACAGATCTGTTTTTTTGCATGAATATAGATGGGGTGTTACGCCATCTTTTTTATCTGGCTTTGCCCAAGGCTTTTGTAAATGTTGTCCTTAATTAAGCGTCGATTAAAAAATTATCAACCCAGAGCAATTCTACAAACTTATCCACAAGCCGGTGTGCTGCTGGCGATCACGGATGAAGTAGATCCTCAAATCGTTCTAACAAAAAGGGCTAGCCGGCTTTCAAGTCACAGCGGCGAAATAGCTTTCCCTGGCGGAAAAATGGACAGCACAGATACTGATATTGTCTTTACTGCGCTGCGAGAAGCGCATGAAGAAATAAATTTATTGCCCTCAAGTGTGTGTGTACTCAATTGCCTGGATGATCAAATTTCGCTACACAAGTTAAAAGTGACGCCTTGTGTAGGGATTATTCCCGCCGATAGTCAGTTGATCGCGAATGAAGGAGAGCTAGAGTGTTTATTTAAAGTGCCTCTGAGTTTTTTTCTTGAGCGTGATAATCGCTGTGACCATTTAAGTCAATACCAAAGCAAGGCAAAATATGCGCCCTGCTTTTTGTACGATGGCCATCTAATATGGGGGTTAACTTCATATATACTCATGGAGTTCTTGAATATAACATTACAGGCTGACATCTCTTTGCAAGAGAGATTGCACGTGTAATAAAGATCCTTTAAGTACTTTATCGGGCCTATTTAAGAAATACTTATTTATTACCGTTTTATGACATTAATCATGTCTAGTTTTGCTCAATCCAATGGCGTTTAACTTACATACATCTGGTTTGTTTTATTATTTGATAACAATGGCCGCAGCTTAGCGCTCTTGTTTCCTTCTTTTTTTCGGGGTAAGCACTCATGGACTTTAAAAAATACCTTACTGAACTGGCAACAAGAGATGGATCTGATTTATATCTATCGACTGGTGCTACTCCCAGCGCAAAGTTTGAAGGAGAACTTGTTTCTATCAGTAATGAAAGAGTGGCAGTGGGAGAGGTTGAAACTATTGCTCGCGAAATTATGGATGATCAACAGTGGGGAGATTTTCAGCAAGAGTTGGAGATGAACCTAGCAATATCTATCGCAGGTGTAGGGCGCTTTCGTGTCAATATTTTCAAGCAGCGTAACCAGTTTGCATTGGTGGCTCGTAACATTAAAGGCGATATACCTGAGCTAAAAGATTTAGGGGTGCCAGAGCATCTTAAAGATGTGGTAATGAGTCAGCGTGGTTTGATTTTGTTTGTCGGCGCGACGGGTTCGGGTAAGTCTACATCATTGGCGGCGTTAATTGATCATCGTAATGCCAATGCAGGCGGTCATATTATTACTATTGAAGATCCGATAGAATTTATTCATCGTCATAAAAAGTCGATTGTTAATCAACGTGAAGTCGGGGTTGATACACGCAGTTTTCACAGTGCGCTGGTCAATACGTTAAGACAAGCTCCCGATGTCATTTTAATCGGGGAGGTGCGCGATATGGAAACGATGGAGCACTGCTTAGCCTTTTCTGAAACGGGTCATTTAGCGATATCAACATTGCACGCCAATAATGCCAACCAAGCTTTAGATAGAATCATCAACTTCTTTCCCGAGCAAAAGCGCGCCCAAGTATTATCAGATCTGTCATTGAATATAAAGGCGATCGTCTCTCAGCGTTTAGTTAAAACGGTCGATGGTAAACGCACCGCTGCGATTGAAATTTTGCTTAATACCTCGACCATACGCGAGCTTATCTTGAAAGGCGATGTAGAGGGCATTAAAGAAATTATGGGCAAGTCAGAAAACTTAGGTATGCAAACCTTTGACTCATCCCTTTATAATCTAGTCAAAGCAGGAAAAATAACCGAAAGCGAAGCCTTGCGTCACGCAGATTCTGTCAATAATCTAAGGTTGCGTTTAAAGCTTGAAGATACAGATGAAGATGCAGGTAGTGAGCCCATTGAAGAGACGGCTGATGATGAGCCAGAAAAGCCAACAACACCCCCAAAATCAAAGTTTGAATTGCTTTAAGTATTCGATTTTTACAGCAGTGAGCTAAAAAGTGTAAGCTCTGTAATCTGTCAATTGGACCTTTTTAAATACCTGTGAATCTTTATTTGAGAGCGGCTTAATAAGCGTGTGTAAAAAATAAACCGAAAGACTGTGATGTTAATTAAATGAATGAAATTGTAGAAGAACTAAGAGAGCGGAACCAAGATAGATTTGGCTCAATCGAATTACCGGATGAAGACCAGTTGGTGATCATTCAAGAACAGTTGTTGCTGCATTTACCGGGCGATTTAAAAGACTTTCTATTAAGTGTAAGTGATGTGGCCTTTGGTGCCTTATCGCCAGTAACCGCTACGGATGACTACGCTGCCACACACTTGCCGGAGATGGCGTCCGTGGCATGGGATCGCGGTATGCCACGTGAGTATTTGCCTATATGCGAATATCTAAATGGGTATTACTTTATTGCGCAAGAGGGGTATGTCTGTGTCTGGAACCCAGAAGTAGGAATCGACGAAGAACACCACTGGGATTCTATTTGGGATTGGTGTGAAGAAGTCTGGTTAAACAGTTAGCTGTTTTTCTATTTGTGATAATAACAAAGCAAAGTATCAGAAAATAGAGGCCAATTAATGGCCATTGGCCTATGCGTTGGTAAGGTGTTAACCCCTGCATAGGTTGTACCACCCCCTCTAAAATAGCGCTTTGATAACGCGGCGCTTGTTTCACTACTTCACCTTGCGGATTGACGATAGCGCTAATGCCATTATTGGCACTGCGTACCAGCCAGCGACCGTTTTCTATCGCACGCATCCTGGCGATTTGAAAATGTTGATCCGGCCCAATTGAGTGGGAAAACCAAGTATCGTTAGATAACGTGAGAATGAGATCGGCTGTGCGGCTGTACTTGCGAACCAGTTCTGGATAGGCAATCTCGTAACAAATGGCAGTGCTGTACTGGTAGTTACCCACTTTCAACAACGGTTGTTGTGCCATTTTTGGGCGGCTAAAAGTAAAATCGGGAATGTTTAAGAAGTTAAACAAATCCCTGAAGTCTTCCTGCAGTGGAATGTATTCACCGAAGGGGACTAAGCGTTGTTTGTGATAGATAGTATCTTGCGTCAAATTATAGATGGAATTGTGAATACGCCGACCTAAAGGGTGATCATCATCTTTAACTTTGCTTGGTACGCCGCTAATGATTGAGCCACCAAAACTCGCTTGTTTATTCACTAGTGGTGCCAGTACATCAGCGACATTGGCGTATAAACTAGGAATAGCGGTTTCCGGCCAAATAATAACTTTGTTACCTAGCAATGGCTCTGTTAATTGGTAGTAAGTATTTATTATCTCCTCGAGATAACTGCTATTCCATTTAGTGAGCTGCGGGATGTTAGGCTGCATGATGGCAATAGGAATGAGTTCGCCGGATTTTTCGGTCCAATTTTTGGGTGTGAGATAGCTAATGATTAAAGCTAAAGTGCTGATCGCGAGCGGAATGGCTATAGCCCACTTAGATTTAGTGTCAATGGCGTAGGCTAGGCTTAAACTAATGCAGACAATGACAGCTGAACTGAGCCAAACGCCGCCTAGAGATGCCAGTGGTGCTATAGGAGTATCTATGCTGGCGTAACCTAAATAAAGCCATGGAAAGCCCGTTAAGAACCAGCTGCGTAGCCATTCAAATAATAGCCAGATCACCGCAAAGCCGATCGCCCGATGAGAGTGACTAAAATACTTTTGGTAAACCCAGCATTGAATTAAAAAAAGCAGTGCCAGTGCTGCACAAAAAGCAAAGGTGAGTAAGGCGGCCAGTGGCGCTGGGGTGTGTCCGTAGGTGTGGATACTTACATATACCCAAGATACACCAGCGCCGAAAAAACCTAAGCCAAACAGCCAACCTATTGTGGATGCTTGTTTAGTACTGAGACCACGCAATATTAAAAAGAGTGCTGCGGGGGTGACGAGTGCGATCAGATAAAAGTCAAAAGGCGCAAAGGCTAAGCTAGTGATAGCTCCTGCAATAAGCGCCTGTAAAGCTCGCAATATCATTGCTTATTTAGTGACCTTAGTGACTTGTAACAGGCGTATGCGACGATTTTCTGAGGAGAGGACTTTGAATGTGAAACCGTCTATTTCAATTTGTTCATCTTTTTGCGGTAAGTGGCCAAAGCGTTTAGTGACAATGCCGCCAATCGTGTCAAATTCATAGGCATCAAAGTTTGTAGCAAAGTACTCATCAAAGTCTTCAAGCTCGGTCAGTGCTTTAACAAGGAAAGCATTGTCGTCAAAAGGGCGGATGTTACCGTCATCTTCAACTTGGTCGTGCTCATCTTCAATTTCACCAACTATTTGCTCTAGTACATCTTCGATGGTGATAAGACCTGCGACGCCACCGTATTCATCAACCACAATGGCTAAGTGGCTACGCGTTGCGCGAAATTCTTTAAGTAAAATATTCAGTCTTTTGCTTTCAGGAATGAAAGTTACTTTGCGCAGTTTGTCTTGCACGGTGAACTCGTTTTCATTCTGATCTAATAAATTGGGTAGCAAATCTTTGGCAAGTAGCACGCCGATTATTTCATCGGGGCTTTTGCCTACCACTGGAAATCTTGAGTGAGCGCTTGATATGACGGTAGGTAGGAATTCTTTCAGAGTCTGATCGGCTTCTACTATGACCATTTTTGAACGCGGCACCATGATGTCACGTACCTGTAAGTCAGCAACTTGCATTGCGCCTTTGATAATAGTGAGCGCCTCTTGATCCAGTAGGTTATCCTCAGCAGCATCTTCGATAACATCGAGTACCTCCTGCTTGGTTTTTGGATCAAAAGATAGCGCTTGGGCGATACGCCCAAATATACTTCGTGGTTTTTCCGATCGATCTTCAGTCATTAGGTCTTAAGCTCCAAGCTTTGACATATAAATATTTATTTAAATTATAGGATTAGGTAAGGATCGGCAATATCGAGTTTGGCGAGAATATCTCGCTCAAGCTGTTCCATTTCTTCGGCCTCAGACTCCTTTATATGGTCGAAACCTAAAAGATGCAAGGTGCCGTGAATAATCATATGTGCCCAATGGTCAAAAAGCGCTTTGTTTTGTTCGCTTGCCTCTTGGCTAACGACGGGTGCGCACACCACTAAATCACCGAGTATTTCGGTTTCAGCTTCAACGCAATCCGGCATTTCAAAGGGGAAGGAGAGCACGTTGGTAGGTTTGTCTTTGCCGCGGTATTCACTATTAAGTGCTTGGCTTTCATCGGTGTCGACAATGCGAATGCACATAGAAAAATGTGTGCTGTATTGTGCCAATGCAGCCTCTACCCAAGTTTGAACTTGTTCTATTGTGGGTAGAGGCGGCGTATCAATGGCAAATTGGATTTCTACTTCTGTGTTCATCGATTAACAGTCAATTTATGCGGGAGGTTGTTCTTTTTAAGATCATAGCGATCGTAAGCTTCAACAATATGCTGCACAAGGTGGTGGCGGACGACATCTTTGGATGAAAAGTAGCTAAAACCGATACCATCAACACCATCGAGTACTTCAGCTGCATGACGCAATCCAGAAGGCGTACCTTTAGGTAGATCAATTTGGGTGATGTCCCCGGTAATGACAGCGGTAGACCCAAAACCAATTCGGGTTAAGAACATTTTCATTTGTTCCCGAGTAGTGTTTTGGCTCTCATCTAAAATGACAAAGGAGTTGTTGAGCGTACGGCCACGCATATAAGCTAGCGGTGCTATTTCTATCACATTCTTTTCGATCAGTTTGGCCACGCGCTCAAAACCGAGCATCTCAAACAGAGCATCGTAAAGAGGGCGTAAATACGGATCGACTTTTTGCGCTAGATCACCAGGTAAGAAACCGAGTTTTTCACCGGCTTCTACTGCAGGCCTGACCAGTAAAATACGCTCTATTTCATCTTTTTCTAGGGCTTCCACGGCGCAGGCAACGGCTAGGTATGTTTTACCAGTACCGGCGGGGCCTATACCGAAGTTGATATCGTGGGTGAGGATAGAACGCACATATTTCTGCTGGTTTGGGCCGCGCGGTTTGACCAAGACTTTTTTCGCGCGAATGACGATACCGGCATCGGCGGCACCTTCAAGTTGGCTGTCATCTTGTTCTATACCTGATTGCTGTAAGCAAAGGTGTACTTGTTCAAGGTCGAGCTCTTTCCCTTCACAAGCTTCTTGGTACATTTGCTTGAGCAGCTGCGCGACCTTTTTGACTAAACTGACATCGCCGGTGATTTGGAAATCGGTGGCTCGGTTATTGATAATAACGTTTAAGCGTTTCTCGATCAGTTTAAGATGTTCGTTGTACTGTCCACAGAGGTTGGCAAGTGCCGATGTGTCGCTGTGTGACAAAGTGAAACTAAATGATTCACTAGTGTTCAATAGGTTTACTCCTAAATGCAAAATATTGGGATAATTATAGCACGTTTATTGATCGATTTATAACGCAAGCTCAGTGCTTGCGTATCAATTGCGGTGCTGTTAGTTCCCTTTAAGCGCAGTGCTCTTTTTCAAAGCTCATTGGTCCATCTAACTCAGAACTAACCAGTTTGCCGATCAGTGAGTTTGTATAAGCCTGCATGATTTCTACATCGGCAAATTTGCCAATCAAGTGCGGATCATCACAGCGAAAATTCACGACGCGGTTGTTTTCAGTACGCCCCGATAACATGCCCGGGTCTTTTTTCGAATAGCTGTTGACCAAGATGCGCTGAATGCTACCAACCATGGTTCGGCTGATCATTTGCGCGTTTTGAGTGATAGTGTTTTGCAGTTTTCCCAAACGCTCTTTTTTAGTTTCTTCTGTCACTGTATCAGGGATATCAGAAGCGGGAGTGCCAGGTCTGCGCGAGTAGATAAAGCTGTATGAGATATCAAAACCAATTTGATCGATAAGCTTCATGGTTTGCTCAAAGTCGTATTCGCTCTCGCCAGGGAAGCCGATAATGAAATCTGAAGAGAAACAAATATCTGGGCGAATCTTTTTAATACGACGCATCTTTGATTTGTATTCTAGAATAGTGTGGCCGCGTTTCATCGCCATCAAGATGCTATCAGAACCCGATTGCACCGGTAAGTGCAGGTGACTTACAAGCTCGGGGACTTCTGCGTAGACTTCAATCAGCGAGTCGCTGAATTCAACAGGGTGAGAGGTAGTGAAACGGATACGATCAATTCCGTCAATGGCTGCGACTAAGCGAATCAGTTCTGCTAAATCAACCGTTTCGCCGTCATCAGTATCACCTTGATAGGCGTTGACGTTTTGGCCCAACAAGTTTATTTCACGCACGCCCTGTTCTGCTAGTTCAAGACACTCGGCAAGCACGCCATCTAATGGGCGGCTAACTTCTTCACCACGAGTGTAGGGAACCACACAGAAAGTACAGTATTTACTACAGCCTTCCATGACAGAGACAAAAGCTTCAGCGCCTGTGGCAACGGGCGTCGGCAATACGTCAAATTTCTCGATTTCAGGGAAGCTGACATCGACTACACCCAGTTTACCCTGATCGGTTAAATCGATCATTTCAGGTAGGCGGTGCAGTGTTTGCGGGCCAAATACCATATCGACAAAAGGGGCACGCTTCAGTACTTTGTCGCCTTCCTGACTCGCTACGCAGCCGCCGACACCAATTTTAATGTCAGGGTTCTTTTCTTTGAGTTTGCGCCAGCGACCGAGTTGGTGAAATACCTTCTCTTGCGCCTTTTCACGAATAGAGCAAGTATTGAGTAATAAGACATCGGCGTCATCAGGACTGTCTGTTAATTCGAGTTC
>Ga0105355_10004924_pt1 | contig 11356 bp, 9 predicted proteins | sample GOMGulsemesocosm_2_FD_83508 | JGI IMG/M metagenome (GOLD analysis project Ga0105355, IMG submission 83508) | Methane-oxidizing microbial communities from mesocosms in the Gulf of Mexico - GOM9C Gulf of Mexico | ecosystem: Environmental > Aquatic > Marine > Cold seeps | place: Gulf of Mexico... | reverse complement strand
CTTTAGCGATTAAGTTATCTATCTTTTGTTCAAGTACTTTATTGTGCACTAACAGATCCTTATTTTGTTGACGTAGCTCTCTATTTTTTACATTAGTATCTGAAAAACCTACGAATTTATCGACAAATTGTGCACCAATAAAGCCGACCATACCAACACCAATATAAAACATTAAGGCAACCACAATGCGCCCTTCAAAAGATACTGGATAAAAATCGCCAAAGCCAATGGTACTTGCACTCATTTGTAATGCCCAAAATGCATCTCGATAAGTGGTGATATTAGCACCTGGTGCCGTGGATTCGTAATGTACTAAAATAAAAGCTAAACCAGCGATAACCGTGTATAAAATAACGATAGTCATCAACAATAAATAAAAAGTATTGTAATTTTTAATACCAAATTCATCGACGGAGTAGGTTTTTATTTTTTTATTTTTTATCTCTTCATCATGCATATATTGACCTTACTGATAACCTTAATTCTTTTATTTAATTTTCAGTGGTTTTTACTCAGATTAATGAGTTTGATAAATTTAATTGCTCTGCTCTTTAACATAATTAACCAGATCATCCATTAGTCTTTTCTTTATATCTAATTGCTGTTCAGGTGTTAAGTTATATTTTTTCGCTAGCAGTTCATAGTCATCAGGGGCCAAGCTAACCGTTAAACGAGGACGTTTAGGGCGTTTACTGATTGGAAGACCTAGAATGTTACGAATTTGTTCTGACGGGCTTAATCCTGCATCTAAAGCATCTTTACGAATGGTTAACTGAATTTTTTCATCCATATCAAAAGCAATTTGTACCGCTTTTGCTGCTTTTACTGAAGATTGCCATTTTTCAGGGACTTTTCGACTCATAATTTAACTTCCTGGGAACATGTCTACAATGTCTGTTAGTGGGCGGTATAAGGTCAGAAATACATCGGTATCGCCATCTTGCCATACTTCTACATCAATACCTCTAGACTGGTCTTGGTCATGTAAGGCATAGAGTTCGAATTGCTCACCGGCATCCTTTCCTTCATAAGCTGAAAGGTTTTCACTTCGGTGATCTTTACGGTGAAAATAACCTACTTTAGAGAAAATATTTTGTTGATATTGTTCGCTCGTCCAACCATGACTCAATTCACTGTCTTCTTTACGTTCCAAAAAAGCCTCACCAGGTTCATCAAACAATGTTGAAAATTCATCTAAATCAAATAAGGTTTCAACATCGCCAGCTTGTATCTTAATTGAAAATTTAAGTTCGGTTTTATCGTCAACATCCAAAGTCAAAAAGAGTTCAACATCATTTTTACCCGTAAGTACCCATTCAGTTGAAGTATTCAATTCATATTCATAACTATTAATTGCCGATACCTGAAACTCTTGAGATCTCAAAGACTCAGGTAAAGCAAAACTATCAGTTAAAACGATAATGTCATTAATTTTTAACTGGTTAGCTGAAGTTAATGTGCGTTGAACTTCAGTTTTTTTAAAGATGTTTTTAAAAAAGCTCATATTATACTTCTCTCGATGACAATATTAATTAAATAAATTTAAACTTCAAATGCAGTAAACATTATTAGTGTTTACTGCATTAATTTACGACATTTATATTTTGCCAAACTACTATTTATTTTATTAAACTGCTAGCTAACTTGTATAAATAGTAGAAGTGGGTTTACTTTTGTTTAGCCTTTAAACGTTCTAATACTGAATTTGCATTGGTATCCGCGGCACCGATACCCGCATCTTTAAGCTGTGCGGCAAGTGAGTTATCTGAATTTTCAGATTCTAATAATTCAGCGGCTTTCATACGATCATCAAATTTTTCTTGCTTAGCCTTAATGCGCTCTAATGAATCTTTAGCACTTAAAAGTTTCGAGTTGCTTGATGAAAAGTTATCAGTGATTGCAGACGTTGCTTTTTGTACACTTTCTGTGGTTTTAACCATTGAAAGCTGACGTTTAAATTCCGCTACTTGGCGTTCACTTTTCTTCACTAATTCTTTCAAACGTGTGGCGTTACCAGAAAAGCTATCAAGCGCTTGTTGCTGGGTTGTCAATTCGCCTTCCAAATTTGATATTTTTTCAGCTACTGCTAGTGCCAAGGCTTCATCACCTTTTTCTAACGCTTGCACGGCATAACCTTCGTGTTCGGTAATCTCACGAGTAATACGGTCGACATCTCTACTTGCTGACATTTGTTCAGCCATAACACTCGTTAGGTCGCGCTTTGCTTTTGTTAAGTGATTTTCTGCATCGCGAATTTCTTGTTCAAAAATACGTGTTGCATTTGAATCAACAATGGCTTCACCTACTTCAGATGCACCACCGCGTATTGCGGTCATAATTTTTTTGAAAATACTCATAGTTGTTACTCCTGCTCTACTTAAGGTAAAGGTCTTTAAATTAAAAATTCGCTCATGTCATCGATAACTTCGATGGCGTTGTTACTTAATACGGCCAATTCATGTTCTATATCGGCAAATGTTGAACTTATTGATAAAGCGCCAAAAGTTACATATTTGTCACCGATTTTAGAAAAAGAAGATAACGGCATAGGAATATTCATTTCGAGCATGCTGGCGTGCATCTCGTTAATACACTCAGGTTTTACTTCTTCAGTACCCCAAAGGTAAGTGATGCACAGTATTTGATCGTCAGTAACTGAAACAAAAATAGGTAACTCTTCACGACCAATAATAGATATTTGTAATACATCAACTTCACCAGATATTGGTTGGCAGTCGAAATTCATCCCTGTTTCTGAATCATCTGCCAATGTATTTAAGTGATCGGCTATTTTATGAATGTTCATATTCTTCCTCTTTTTTAATAGACATATTATGTCGTTGAATAGAATTTAGCATTTTGACATAATATGTCAAGCCTAAATTTCATATTTTTTAAACTAATTTTTGTAAATCTTATTTTTTGTTCGATAATCTCTTGTTAACCACTTAAGGTTACTCACTCAAACCTTGCTGGTCTCGCCATGCATTTTGGTGTAATTGATAAATAGTATGGCTGCCCAAATAATTTATGCCGACCTTATTTTCGTATTTATAAAAATCTTTCGGAAATTCGAAAGCACTTTTGAGTAAAGGCAAGGTTAGCCAATTATGCTGTACTGGAAATTTAGACAAGCTATTGAGCCTTGTGCTAGGACTAGCACCCGTTTTTGACGCGATAGTCCAGCCCCATTCGCCAAAGGTTGGCACATTATCGTGGTATTGTTCAACATCAGTAAAACCTGCGGCTTTAACCGTTTTACCAATTGAAATAAAAGAATCCTTAGCATGGTAAGGACTAGTTGATTGTACGGCAATTAAACCGTCACCTGATAATAATTGTCTTAATCTTGCATAGAAGTTCACTGAATATAATTTATTTAAATCTGGGTGACTTGGATCTGGCAAGTCAACAATGATAGCATCAAATATTTGGTTATTTCGCAAGAGTTCATCAATAGCGATGAAAGCATCAGCACGCTTAATTTTGACTCTAGGGTCTTGTAAACTTAGTTGGTTAAGAGAAGCTATTTGACGGGAAAGCTTTGATGGTAAATGTCGTTCAGGTTGTTGAAAAATATTAATTAATTCGCTATCTAAATCAATCAATGTAACGTGCTTTGGAGACCACTTAAGTACATCTCTTACGGCCAATCCATCGCCGCCGCCAATGATTAAAACATTTTCTTGTCGAGCGGAGCCTGCTAAAACAGGAGAAACTAAATAGCCATGGTAAATATTTTCATCTTGTGAAGAAAACTGTAACCGGCCATTGAGGTAAAAATTAATTACTCGTTTTTGTCCAAGTCCCATTTTACGTTCGGTAAAAGTCAGTTGTTGAAAGCGAGTCTTTTGTGTATGAACAACGTTATCTAAATAAAGCAGATTACTCATTTGATTGAGCCAATGATTACCGTAGCTATATATAACGACAATGATTAAAGCTAAAACAAAATGTAAAGAAACTAACGTTTTACGCCAAGTTAATTCTTGCCAGTAACGAATTATAAATACACTGCCAGCGATTAGATTAAGTGCCGCAGTTAAAGCACCGGCTTTGCTAATGTCTATGGTTAATAAAAACATCACCCATATTGCTGCGCCAATACCCGCACCAATATAATCTGCACCATAGATAGTACCAAGGTTATGCTCTAGGTGCTTTTGGTGAATTTGCTCCCTAATACGCGCGATTAAGGGAATTTCCATACCAATAAAAAAGCCCAATAACAATCCAAAGATATAGGGTGTTTTGAAAGCTAAAAAACTAAGCTGCTGAAATATTCCGCCTTTGGGGAGCGCGTCAGGGGGTAGAGAAAAGGTGTCAGATAAGATGTGAGGCAATATTTGAGTGATCGCAATCAGGCCGCCAATTAGTAATATTGCGACGCTACCAATCAAAGCAATAATAAGCTCTAACCAGACAAAGCCTTGAAAAGCACAACGAACTTTTCTTGCTGCAAATGCACCCAGACCCATGGCAACGATCATTAATCCGATCATTGTATAGATAGTGCTTTCCATTACACCCAATACACGACCAGCGTAATGGGACAATAGATACTCATAAATAAGACCACAACCTGCTAAGACAGCCATGGTAATGATCAATATAATATCGTCCAAATAATGATTTTTCTTGCTTGAATTAACTAAGATGTGATGCTCTTTAAAATCGATAGGTTGTTAAATTAGCTAAACAGAAAGTAACAATTTTCTGTTTAGCTAAGTTTATTAAAGCTTGTTATCTATTATTACTCATACTTATGACATTAACGCGGTTAGAATTAATGCAATTGAAATACTAATTGCCATTTCAACACTAGCAACACCTATATTGTGCTGCTGATCTACCTCTTCAACCAAGTTAATACCCCATAAAATAAGACTTTTTGCTATGGTAGTAAGTATCGACACTAAAATTGTCATCACAATGCCAATAACTAACCAACCGATTAAATTAACGACTAAAGTTTCTGGGCTATAAGTTAAAAAGTGGCTGGCGGCAGTAACGGCGAGAGCAGTACTAATGGCTTGTCCCATATAACGAATGGCTAACGCTATTTGTCCGTTAGAAAAAGCCTCTTGTAAACTGTCTTCTTGATTATTCTTTGCGTAACGGCGTTCCTTTAATCGAGTAACAAACACCAACATCGCTTGTGAAACAATAAAGCCACTAGTTATAGCGATAAAAGTATTAACATCTAAACCGTCCACCCAAAGTAATACGGCACGAATAACAATCGCTGTAGCTATAGCACCTGCGGCATCAACAAGCCCAACAGTGATATTACGACTCTTTATTTGTTCGTTTTTATCCAATTCGTTTAAGGCAAGGCGGTCATGAATAACGCGACCTATTTTTATTAAAATTAGTCCGAATAATCCGTAAGAAAACATGCCAATTGCTTCCATTAAAAAGCTGTCGGCAGTTTCTCCACTTATCGCGCCGGTTAAAACGATACCCAAAGCAGCAATACTGCCGGCAACACTAATACCAAAAGCAAAGTTATCTTCCTTGGCTAATTCATCGGTAGAGTTTACTTTAGCGGTTAATCCAGATAAAAATCTCATTGCGCCCAGTAAAATAATGGCAATGGTGACGTCTATGGCTAAAAATATCATCAGTTCTTGATTTATTGCTGTTACTTCTAATAATGTGTTCATAAATTATTCCTAATATATTAGCTGCGTTGGTAGCTGTGTAGTTTCCATTTCAGTATGCTGAGATTGCTGAGTTGGCTAGGCTATTTTCCGCGTCTAAATCCTCTAGAAGTGGTGCTTTTACTGTTTCTAAAGCTGGCATTTTTTGTTGTTTTTGATCTCGAATAACTGCTTTTACTGGCACTTTTTGAACGAAACCTATTCGCACTGGTTTGTGCGGTTTTACTCTGACTTGATAGACTTGAGGCGCCACTTCTATTTTTGCTATAGGCGCTAGTATATTTTTGTCCACGACTTTGAAATGATTTCTTAGTGCGGGTATCCAGTTTATTTTGCTTATTTAGTTGGCTCGGTGAACTATAACGTGTTCTGCCATAATCGTTATAATAACTGTAATTCCTGCCTCGCCCCCAGTCGTTATAAGAAACACGGTTATTACCAAAGACGTTCCCCATCATTGAGTACATACCATACCAAGCCCAAAAGGACATACCATTGCTGCCAGTAGACCAATGGCCATAACTTGGGTTACCAATAAGCTGTTCACCAGTACCAAAGTCTTGTGCTTTATTGGCTCTAATACTTTGAGCTTTAGACATTGAATTAATACGGGGTAATTCGCCATCTGACATATCAGAAAGAACGTTTAAGGGATCACTTAATGCATCTGAGAACAACACAGGATCAGCTGCTTGATAAATGTTCAATAACTCATCAAATAGTGCTTGGCTTGATTTAAACATTTGAGGTTGATTTTTTACTGTGTTGATTCTATCCACTAAGGCTAAATACATCGGGCCTTGTGAGCTAGCATCTTTTCTAAATTCGTCGATTAATTGGCTTAAGTGCGGTTTTTTAGCGACTACTTTATCTGCATATTGCTGAATTAAGTTCGCATTTCTTACTTGACCACTGTCTAGAGCAACAGCTAATTGTTCAACTCTTAACTCGGTAATAGGTTGTTGTTGGTTAATTTGATCTTTTACTGGATCTCCACATGCGCTAAGTAAAAAAATTAGCAACAAGGTGAGAGGAGTAAAAAAGCTAAATTTTCCCTTTCGCTTTTTAACTATAGATATTGTCTTCATTTTCGCTCTCTGTTGAGACATAGGCCTCTCAAAAATGCTATGGTAATCATTCATTAATATCATCAATGACATATTATGTCTAATGTTTTATTCCGCAGATATACTGATTAAAATTGTTTATTGAAATAAAAGATTAATTTTCACCATACCAGTATCAATAGCTCTTCAGATACAAAGTATTTACATAGTTTGCTATACAGGTGTTCCCGTGACAAGTGCAAAAAGTAATAAATTTTCTGAGTTAATAATTAAACAACAAAATAAGAGCTGGAAGCAGTTTAATGAACGTCAAGGGGATGTTGACTCTGGGGATGGTTCACCCTCAATCAATAGCTTATCAACAAGGCAGTTAGAAGACTTAAAAACCGCTTTGACCTTAAGTGATTTTATATTAAATAGTGCAATGCAAGCACCTGATTTAGTTATTGAGCTTTTTAATACATCAGCTGTTTATCAAAAGGATTGCCCAGATTATGAGAATTTACTGGATGTCTGGCTTGAAGAGTGTCAAACAGAAGAGCAATTACATAGTGCCCTACGTCGTTTTCGACTAAAAGAGATGGTAAGTATTGCTGCTGCCGATTTAGTGCTTAATATTTCATTAGATGAATCTTTAAAGCGTTTATCAAATTTGGCTGATGCTTTGATTTTATCTTCTTTAGCGTGGTTAACAAATTTTTGCGAAAATAAATGGGGTACCCCAAAAAATAAACAGGGAAAAAATCAAGTACTGTTGGTTTTTGGCATGGGAAAACTCGGGGGACAAGAGTTAAATTTTTCTTCAGATATTGACTTGATTTTTTCTTATCCAGAGTCAGGTGAAACTTGGGGTTGTCGACGCGCCATGGATAATCAACAATTTTTTACCCGACTTGGTCAAAAATTAATTACAGCTTTACATCAAAAAACCGCTGATGGTTTTGTCTATCGGGTGGATATGCGTTTACGCCCTTTTGGTGAAAGTGGTCCGTTGGTCTTAACATTTAATGCAATGGAAGATTATTACCAAGAGCAAGGACGCGATTGGGAAAGATATGCAATGCTAAAAGCACGTTTAATTGGCGATAGCCCTTTTCATCATGAGTTGTCGACACTGTTAAGGCCTTTTGTTTATCGTCGATATATTGATTTTAGTGTGATTGATAGTTTAAGGCGAATGAAAAGGATGATTTCACAAGAGGTTCGTCGTAAGCAACTGATAAACAATATTAAACTGGGTGCTGGCGGAATTAGGGAGATAGAGTTTATCGTCCAAGTCTTTCAAATCATCAGGGGCGGCCGTGAAAAACAACTACAAAAAAGACATGTACTAACAGTTTTACCATTATTGGTAGGCGTTGGTGAACTTAGTCAAAGCAGCAAAGAGGTATTAGAAAATGCTTATCGTTTCTTAAGACGAGTAGAAAACATAATACAAGCATTTGATGATCAGCAAACACAAACGTTGCCAGATACTGAGTTAGACCAACATCGGCTTATACAGGTTTTAAATTTTTCTACTTGGACTGATTTTAGTGATTGCCTAGATTTTCATATGACAAATGTTCATCAAGAATTTCTAATACTTATCGGTGAAGAAAGTCCAAATCATCAAGCACAAGACGAGCATTGGCAAACGTTATGGTTAAGTCAATGGAATGATGAGGAGAGCATAGAATGGGTTGAGCAATATGCTAGTTTTTGGCAGCCAGATAAAATATGGCAAAAGCTAAAGAATTTTAGGCTAGAAATAACAAAAAGAAGCATAGGTAATAGGGGCCGGCAAGTATTGGATAGACTTATGCCGCTTGTTTTGTGGCACATACACGATATTAAGGCTACTGACGTTACGCTAGAGCGACTGCAAATAGTTTTAGCTAAAATAATGACCAGAACTGCCTATCTTGAATTATTGTTCGAAAATGAAGGTGCCCTTAAACATTTGATCAAGTTGTGTCATGCCAGTAGCTGGCTAACAGAACATCTTGCTAAATACCCGATATTATTAGATGAATTAATTGATCCTAAGTTATTACATAATCCACCTGCACTCACTTCCTATCAACTAGAGTTACGTGAAGTCATGTTACGTATTCCAGAAGAAGATATGGAAGCGCAAATGGAGATGTTACGGCAATTTAAACAAGCCCAACAACTGCGTATTGCGGCTGCTGATATTGCCGGGATTTTGCCTTTGACACAAGTCAGTAACCATTTAACTGCGCTGGCTGAAGCCATTGTTGACGAGGTTATCAATTTAGCTTGGCAGCAAATATCGCTACGTTTTGGTGTGCCTGAATCTACCATAGGGCAAAATCATAAGGGTTTTGCTGTAATAGGTTATGGCAAAGCAGGCGGAATCGAATTAGGTTATGGCTCAGACTTAGACTTAGTGTTTTTGCATGATAGTCAAGCTAATGAATTCACCGATGGTGAAAAGCAAATACCGTCTTCACAATTTTATTTGAAGTTTGCCCAACGTATTCTTCATATATTTAATGCGCGAATGACCAGTGGTATTTTGTATGAACTAGATATGCGATTACGACCTTCAGGCAATTCTGGTTTACTTGTTGTGCATGTCAATACATTTGAACGCTATCAGCTTGAAGATGCTTGGACGTGGGAGCATCAGGCCCTAGTTAGAGCTAGGGTTATTTATGGGCATGACGCTTTATCAGAGAAATTTAACAAAATTAGGCAAGCGGTATTATCACTAAAAAGAGATGAGCAAAGCTTGTTAAAAGATGTACTCGAAATGCGGGAGAAAATGCGTAAGCACTTAGACACTTCTACTGACGATTTTTCTGATATAAAGCAAGGTAATGGCGGTTTAGTTGATATTGAATTTCTTGCACAATTTCTAGTACTTAAGAATTGTGCAGAACAAGGCGATGTTAGTAGGTACTCAGACAACATCGGAATTTTTCAACAACTTCACATTTATGAATTTATTGCTGAGCAGCAAAAGGATGAGTTGATTGCTGCCTACTGTAAATTAAGAGATTTAGGTCATAGAGCAATATTGCAAAACGAAAAGTTGATGTTAGCACAAGAGGAGTTTTCCAACTTTAGCCAAAGCATCCAGAGTATTTGTCAACGCTTAATGTCATTGGGGAGGTAGAGTATAAAGTTAAGTGATCAAGTTAAAATGAAGTTAAGGGCTTAGCCAAGTGTATGAAGTTAAGCCTATACTTATTTACATGACTTCCATTGCTATAATCGAGTCTTCAACGCAGTACATTCTTTATCTAAGTATTCCATTTGCCCTTCAATTAATACCAGTGCCCGTTGTTGATAGCAAAAATAACTCGTTAAGCCATCTGGAAAATGGCCTTCTAAGGCTTTACCTATTTGGTAAGCGGTACGGATCACGGTTTTATTAACACGAAAAGCGTCTTTAACAACTAAATCTCTATTAAGCCACCAAATAACTTCTAAACCATCGTCATTGGCGTATTGCGAAAGCTTCTGAAATAAAGTTTCGCCTTTACGAAAAGGTCTATTATCTTTGGTTCCTTTCCATGTTTTTCTTAAAGGACGAGTGACCATACGTCTGGCTTCAAGTATTTTCTCCAAACTGCCTTTGGGGTCAGGAAGAAATACGACATTGTTACGAATTTTTGGGCCGTCATCGTCCATATCAGCGCGAATACTCGCGTAAAAATTTGATAAACCGTCAGCTGCTGAGTTTTTCGAACTGATTTTTTCTTCTTCTTTAGGTACTGTTACCTCAGGTTTCACACCGGTTTCGTTTTCGGTACTACCATCTTCAGCAGTAGAGATTATAAGTTCAGCCTCGGTAGGCTCATCTGTAGACAAAAACATATCTTGGTTGGCAAAAAAAGCATAAGCTAGCCCTAATAAGGCGATACCCAGTAGTATGTTACGTAACATAAAGCTCATGATTAACTTCTCTTAATTTTTAACTAATTGTTTCTAGTAAAGTAGGCAACAGTTACAAAAACTACAAAATAAAATAACCTATATTGATAACCTTACTTTATTGTGGTTATTTATACAATGAAGGGTCTTCCTCGTTTGGTCGAGTTTTAAATCGACGGTGTAACCACATATATTGTTCAGGTTTTTGTGAAATAGCGCGTTCTAGCTCTTGATTAATACGGATCACATCTGTTTCATCATCACCCGTTGGGAAGTTTTGTAGAGCTGGTTGTATTTCAATAGTGTAACCTGAACCATCTTCATTACGGGTCGGGATCATCATAAATGAAAGGGTATTTTTTTGACGAGCAAAAATAAGTGTGCCTGTTGTTGTTGCTGCCTCTTTAACTGCAAAAAACGGTACGAATAAACTACGGTTTCGGCCGTAATCCTGATCGGGTAAATAAATACATGATTCGCCCTCTTTCAGAGCTTTTACTAAACCTTTAACATCTCTTTTGCCCAACATGTACTTATTTGAACGGCCTCGTCCTCTAAATTGAAAGTACTCCATTAGTTGATTATTGTGTGGACGATAAAAAACCACCATAGGATGGCCCATACCTATACCGCGACAGCTCATTTCTGCACTGAGGTAATGCATTGTCAAAATCAACATGCCTTTACCTTCTTGCTTTGCTTTTTCTAAATGCTCCAAACCGATAAAGTTTAATTTACGTT
>Ga0105355_10004919_pt1 | contig 11367 bp, 4 predicted proteins | sample GOMGulsemesocosm_2_FD_83508 | JGI IMG/M metagenome (GOLD analysis project Ga0105355, IMG submission 83508) | Methane-oxidizing microbial communities from mesocosms in the Gulf of Mexico - GOM9C Gulf of Mexico | ecosystem: Environmental > Aquatic > Marine > Cold seeps | place: Gulf of Mexico... | reverse complement strand
TGTCAGCGCACCACACTTTCCGTCAAGCAGGCAAGGTATGTTAACAACATTAATTATTCTGCTAAATCACTACTGCATCTACTAAATAACATTCTTGACTTTTCAAAAATTGATGCTGGCATGGTGGAATTAGACCGAGTGGATTTCAGCCTAGATGATGCCCTTAGCTCTCTCGAATTATTAACAAGTGAACTAGTTAGAAAGAAGAATATTCCTCTGATATTTGATGTTAAACCGAGTTTTCCATGGCTACTTAACGGTGACTTTTTGCGTCTGGGACAAGTCGCGCTAAACATTGTGCAAAATTCGCTTAAATTTACAGAAACCGGTTCAATCTATTTACGTATAGATACAAAAAAACAGAGAGAAAGCACCATTTGGTTAGAATTTGTAGTCGAGGACAGCGGTATTGGCATGAGTCAAGAAAGTGTAGAGAATATCTTTGAAGAGTTTATCCAAGCCGACTCTTCGACAACACGAAAATACGGAGGTACCGGTTTAGGATTAAGTATTTGCCAACAACTAGTAGAACTAATGGGGGGAACGATTACTTTAACCAGCGATCTAGGTGTAGGCACTCAGGTCAATACCATTATCCCCTTTGAGATCACAAATACCTGCAACAAAGATGTATCTGATGCATTGATAACAAAAAAGGTGCTGATTATATCAGAGGATGATAAATATGCTGCAGCCGTTTCAAATACTTTGTCCAGCTATGGTTGCAATGTTGTTATTACAGATACATTTGTAGAGGCGCTTGGATTATTGGCTAACCAGCAATTGTGTTTAATAGATGATACCTTTCCAGATGCAAAAGTAATTGACTATTTAGTAGAAGCCCAAAAGCACTCACCAACCATTAAGAATATACTATTAACAAATCAAGCAGAAAAAGAGCACTTAGTATCGGAATTTAACCTAGAACTTTTATCAAAATCCGTCCATCTTAATAATTTTATTCAAGCCTCTCAATGGCTGCTTATTGAAAGTGATAAAACCAATCATTCTACCCCCGTTGACGACAGCCTAGTTAGAGTACGGCCATTACTAACTGGTAAAAAAATTCTACTAGCAGAAGACAACGATATTAACCGGCTAATTGTCATTGAATTACTCGACCTTGTCGGTATCGAAGTGATTATCGCTGAAAATGGGGAAGAAGCTCTAAACTTACTTGAGCATCACAAAGTTGATAGTATTTTAATGGACATGCAAATGCCCGTGATGGATGGCATTGAAACAACAAAAGCTATTCGCGGTCAAGAAAAGTGGCAGTCAATCCCCATAATAGCGCTTACCGCAAGTGCGATGGATGGGGATAAAGAAAAAGGGCTTGCTATAGGTATGAACGACTATTTAACCAAACCTATTTTTCCTGAACAACTCTATAATTGCCTTATGTTATGGTGTGCCAATAAAGAGCAACCACCTCACGCTGTTAAAATAGTACAACCAGATGAAACAAGACCATTAGAGAACGCTGCTACACCTGCAAGTGTTTCTGTTCAAGGCAACACAGAGTCAAACCGAGACGAAAATACATTTCAAGACATATTAAATATAGCGGCAGGACTAAAAGTCTGTGCAGGGAAACAACCGCTATTGGATAAACTGTGGCTAAAATTTGCCGAGCAACATAAAGGTACCGGGCAAGATTTCGAAGAATTAATTAACACTCTACAATATGCTGAAGCAGCGGCCATGCTACATAATATTATCGGTGTTGCCGGTAATATTGGCGCACTACAGCTGCAAGGAGTAGCGGAAAACATTCAACAAACACTTAGCCAAAGCAATACAGACATCAACAAAGAACACATCAACACTCTTAAAACTGAACTCAGCAATGTTTTTGAGGCCATTATTCATCATTCAAAAACATGATCTCAGCTTGACTAAAAGCTAGTTCGATTAGCTTGGCCCTAGTGAAAACGATGGCCCTGAACTCTGCCTGCTATAAAAAATGACTCTGCAATTACAACGATAGCAGCCAGTGCGTTAATGTTTGCCGGATATGGCTACAACCACATTGACACGGTCATGAGGGCGCTTAGCTACCAGATACCCTCCGACAAATTGGCCCCGCCGTCGCTAAGGCGGATTGAACGTCCGATCCCGCAGGTCAACTTGCATCTTATCTCAGCGCGCAGGTTTGTGGCGTTTGCCATTCATCCCAAAACACCTTTCTACTCCAGCAAGGTGCTAGCACGGTCTACGCCTACGACCGCAATGAACTACCGCCAGCATTTTCTCCGTCGTTGTTTCAATCCTTCACGCGACTAATGTCACGGACCAACTGCAGTAACTCACGATCGTTTGTATTTGGCTCAATGACATCACCTTTCTCAGCCAGCTTTATTGGGTATTATGAAAATGGTGTCAACCGCTCAGTTATCGGACGAATCTGAGACAACAGCCATGTCGGCAATTACTTCGCCTGGCACTTTGCCAGCATGCGCGCCCCCACTAAATTTATACACTCGTTTCTCGTTTCATCGTAATAAACGACGCATCGAGAATGGCATAATAATTGCTCTCAACCTGCATAGGAAAAAAAGTACGACCGTATTAATAGGTACTTCATGCCATTCAACAAGGATATTTGAAATGCAAATCAATCAATCAACCGGTGCCAACAGCCTTTATCAGCCAAAGAACGAGCAGTCTATAAGCACAAAAACAGCCTCAGACAACAGCAATAAACATGTATCTGGCGAGCAGGTTAGCATCAGCCCGGCGGGTCATAGTGCCGAGGCAAAGTGGCAACAAATTGCCGCCAAATATGATGTAACAAATATATCAACAAATGACCGCGCAACCATGGCGGCGGAGTTGCGAGGAAACGGTTTGATATCAACGAAAGACCAGATGGCAATGATGGCCCCATTGAGTATTAATGATGACCTGGAAACCAAAGTCGACTTTTTATCGATCAATCAGAAAAGCCTAGCAGTAGTAAGAGGCGAGCCATCAGCATTGAAATTACTTGCGCTATTGGAACAACTTCATGCCCTGGCAAATAATGGCGAGAATGTGCAAGGGTCTATCGCGAATAATCTTAGCGACGTATAAAACCGTTTTTTGTGCTTGGTGCTGCTCTGCGGCCCCAGCTGTTCGCGAGACTTAATCGTAGCTTGGCTTTGATTGCAGTGACCTACTCTTTGTAGACTGCCTCCGTATAGAATGTACAGCAGGTCGGGACGTAATCACATTGCTGGAGTGCGGGTCCCGCTAGCTGTACGGTCCCTTCATACAGCATAGATTCTCGCACTAGACTATCGCAAGCACTAAAATCAGTAACCTGTGCCATATATGCCTGTAATTGCTTCCTAAGCTGTTGATTTTCCTACAACAGCCACTATGATCAATAGCCAAGGGATTGAAGATCGGCTGCACTTCATGGGCAACGGGGCCTCGCCGAAGAAATAAGCATTTCCATACCATTTCTTCAATTTAGATAACAATATAGCGCGACACCACTCGCCTCCGCCGTTGACCTAAGGCGGAAGTGTTATAATGCGCGCGTTTTATTAATCACTGTTGGGCAACTATTTTGTACCCACAAGAAAACGAGACTCTCATGAAATCAAATATTGAAATTATCAGGAATTTTATCGCATCTTGGAGCAACCTCAATGCGGGAGAACTTGCGAACTACTTTACCGACGATGGTTGTTATCACAATATGCCTGCAAAACCTGTCAGAGGTAAGGAAAATGTCGAGCAGTTCATCTCGATGTTTCTTCACAACTGGACAGAAACGACTTGGGAGATAATCCATATCGCCGAGAATGAAAACGCTGTATTTTGTGAGAGACTAGACAAAACAAAGACGAAAGCTGGAAATGTTGACCTGCCATGCTTCGGTGTTTTCGAAATGGAAGGTGGGAAAATTAAGGAATGGAGAGATTACTTCGATATGAATACCTTCATCAATGCTATGAATTCTGCCGAAGCCTAACGCGCGTATTAAATATCGCTTCTTGTAATTACAGTTTTATTGGTAGCTATTGGATATGCGAACGAAACATCTGACTTTCGAGAACTCAAGAAATCGGAGATAAGCAAGCTACCTTATGCCGCGTCTAAATATGATGGGTATGTAGTGGCATAGTGGCTCGCGGGGATTTACCTTGCCGAGGAAGATATTATCAGCAGGATGCTGAATAATACCAGGATAAGGACCTGGCACGTCAGTGTCTGCGGGGTTAGCTGCTGGTTCGGCCTGGCTTGGCGCTCAAGCAGTAGCAAATCAGAGAATCTGCCGCGACCGTCACCGGCGCCGACTTCGTTAGCAGCAAAGGTAGGTCTTCGACTTATCAGGGCACAGCACCGACTTTTCGCGTGATTAATTGTCAGTTTTTTCCCTGACCTCAAGGACAATTTCCTCTACGGTATTTCTACCCTTTTCTTTGGCTTTATAAAGGGCTTTGTCGGCAGCTTCAATTACCAACCTCGGGTAACTGCCCGCAATTGGGGAAAAGGTGCAAAGACCGACACTTATCGTAACTACCGTTGAATTTTGTGAGAACGCATGGGGTATTTGTAATTCTTCAATAGCCTGCCGACACTGATTTGCGACAAATTTTGCCTCTTTGGTATCGGGAAGCACAAGCGCAAACTCTTCGCCTCCGTATCGAGCAACCAGGTCAACCGGACGACGAATCAAGCTTTTAAGCTTTGTGGCGACCCGCTTTAAGCAATCATCACCTTCGGGGTGTCCGTAATTATCGTTGTATAATTTAAAAAAGTCGATATCAATAATAATAAAAGCTATAGAAGATTCGTTTCGGATGGCACGTAGCCACTCTCGCTCAATAAACTCATCCATAAATCTTCTGTTGGCGATCCCTGTCAGACCGTCAGACCGTGAAAGTAACTCCAAGTTTTTATTTGCCTCATTCAATTCGTGGGTTTTTTTGTCAACCAGCCTTTGAGCAAGCGCCGCGCGCTTCGAAATTAGCCGTATATAGACGGCAATATAAATAGTAAACATAACGAAGGATACAAAAACCGCCAGAGGTAACATGTCTCTTCTGGCCGAAAAATAGTTTGATGATGGTGCGGCAATAAGGCTCCATTTTCGCCCCAGAATCTCAGGCAACTCTTTCCTGTAGGTCATGTTTTTGTAGAATTCAAACTGCGTTCCCGAGTGATTTATATGGAGAACGTCTTGGCTGGATACTAGGGTTTCGTCTACAAGTTTTATTTCGATGCCTTGCAACTCACGACTGAGGGCCGAGCTGGAAAAAATATCACTGATCCGATAGACCCCAACAACAAATCCCATTAACTCATCACGACGCTTGACGACAGTAGACGAGCTTCCCTTGTAAATCGGAAGAAATGCCAGAAAGCCTTTTTGATTCTGACGCTCCTGAACTAGAATAATACTGGCAGTAGCCTCGGGCATTGCGTTATCTCTGGATTTTTCGAGTGTCTTTAGGCGAATCGGATTGGAGGCCAGATCAAATCCGTAGGCTGCTTCATTCCCTATTAGTGGCTCAACAAAATACACCGGATAATATTCAGGCCTTTCTCCTGCGATTATCATGCTCCCCTGCTTTTGCCTTTCTAGGATTTCAAATGCAGGAAGACCTTGCAGTTGAATAGACTCATAGGCGGAACGTTCTGAGTGAGCGATACGCGGTATCCATTCCAGGGCCTGGATATCATGGTGACGACTCAGGATCTTTTTCGCCTCAATGCTGAATTGATGCCATTCAGGAGCGGCGTTTCCGTTAAATAATATGGCCAGCGATCTCAGCGTTTCAAAATTCATTACTAGCTCACGATACAATGAAGCGGCACGCTCATCGACATCACTTTGAAATTCAGCAATGATCGCTCTTTCTTCAACCTTATAAAGAAAAAGCCCGCTCATTGTGGATAACACCATACCAGTGATCACAACGAATGCTAGTACTAGTTTTGAATGATCAATACGGCCCATAAAAAGCATCTCTTTACAATGTAGGGTAACTTATTAACCGCAGAAGAACTCAAAATTGATGACTCTACAGTGATTTAATCATAACTATTACACGCCTTGTAATAGCCAATTCAGACGCTGACGCTACTCCCCTGAGTACTTACACTTAACAATCTAACTCAGATATCAACGCGAGAGTCGGTCTGCCTCCAGCTATTGTGGTAACCCAATTATTTCAATAGAAACTCGCAATTAACCATGCGCCCTACCTTCAGGGATTATGCACTTCCCGTATATAAACAATGCGATCATGACCACGGTAAATACCGAATGTGACTAACGAAGAGGGGTCCTCGTCTCCGGCCGATGTCTCATCCCAGTCAAATTTCAACCAATTATCCACGGCAATAGTGATGTCTAAACTGCCACCATTATCCGGGCCTGGTCTGGCGATTACGATAGGAGAAAAGGTATTGGCCGCCCCGCCAACAACACTGGCCATGGGAATGACAACCGGTGCCTCGGCACACAGCAAGCCGTCGCTGAGATCAGCATCAGTACAACTTGCGGTCCATAGGCCGTAGGCTGTAGAACTGTCATTCTGATTGACTTTGAAGCTACTGCCATCAAAGTACTGAATAAAAAATGGAATATTAAGGTAACTGCCCAAGGAAATCTCCGGCCCGTAGGCAGGCGGAATAGACGCACGGCCATACAATAGCTTGCCAGGCAGCGGAGCGAGAAATTTAGAATCAACAGCGGCGCCGCCAGCAGCATTGCTATCTAAGTCTAATACAGGAAATTTCACGCCGTCACTGTCTTCTAGCAACAGACCTACTTTAATATTCTCGACCGGGCCCTCAGTACTCATACCGCGATGAATGACTAGGGGCAGGTCAATCACATTGACAGCACCAGCGTTCCAAGTTGTTGATACACCGGGGCCAACGGCACTCAGACGCGTGTTATAACTTGCCAAGGTGATTGTATCGACCACGCCATAGGCGACATCTTGATCCCCGGGGTCAGGCCCAACACCAGTTAGCGCATTACTGACACTATCCATATCCAGCTTAGCAAATTCCCCCTGGTAGTTCTGGGTAGTGGTAACGGGGCTTAGTGCTGATCTTGCGGCCAAGGAATAATCTAGCACGACCGGTTGACCTAAATAAGTGAAATTGGCAATACTGGTATTGGCCGCTGTTACCGTCGCGCCCACCAGCTCAAAATATGCCGGAATAAAACGACCTAAGTTAGAAAAGGTGTTAACAACATCACCCGCGCCTAAATAGTCGCTGTCTGCAACGGCGGCGGTTAGATCAATAATACCCACTTCATTCCAGGTGAAGTCACCCGAGAAAATACCGGCTCCCGTTTTCGAAAAATCAACATTATCTAAAATACCTGCAGAACCATCTGCTGGCGCCACAAGTAAATGCGACACAGCGATAGACTCAGCGACTAATGGCGCTTCTTCATTGCCGTAGCTAGGCGTTGTGAATGCGGTGATTCCATCAAATCCCTGGGCAGTTACCGTAACGGTAAAATTACTGCCTGCAGCCAAAAAAACATCACCGGATTCGTCGGTGGAAATGACAGCTGAATCGACCTCTACCAAAAAACGATCCGGCTTAACAATAAAATCACTACTTGAGCCATTGATCGTTCCATCCGAGACATTAACAGATATCTTACCGACGTCTTGGTAATCACCGGTTATGACCGCCTGACCATTGGTGAAATCGACATCACCAGAACCGGTGACTTCTTGAACGCCCGTCGATGGGTTAATACGCGCCGTTGTGAGCGAGATCGACTTAGCGCCCGTGTAGCTTTCGATAACTCCACAGGCGGTGTCTGTAGCCGTGGTACCATAAGCCGCCACGTGCAGTTCAAAATCGGCTCCTGCAATTTGATTGTTCATCACGTAGTCAATCGTGATAGGCGGTGGATTGCTGAGCACGGATCGAGTTATGGTAAACCCCGACTCAGCGAAAACCATGTTACCTTCACTATCATTATCGCGTATCGCCCCGTCGTAGACATCAATATCAATGTTGGGGTCGCCTTCGATATAGTCCAAATAAAAACCCGCTGCGCCATTGTCACTTGCGGCAAAGGTATAACTAGCGAGACCATCATTTGCGGTTGCATCGCTAAAGCCCGTTGTAATTGCCTTGCTCCAGGTACCATCATTGCTTTGAGTGTCGAGCACAATGGTACCGGTATAGCCGGTGGCGATCGAACCGTCTGCATTTCTGGCTGTCACTGTTATTGGCTCAGCCGCGCAATGAATACCGCTGTTGTCATGTGAAATCGTAAAGTAAGCAGGTGCGGCGGATTGGGTTTCCGCACAGTAGGCGTTAAAACTGTTGTTTTGGGATTTATACTGGGCTTCGATCCAATCGGCGGAACGAACCACGGTCGCAACCCGAATTTCATCTAGATATCCCTTCAAGTCATCGCTTTCAGCCCCGTTCCCCCCGATATAAGACTTTTGATTTCCTTTCGTAACAGTCGTACTGGACCCGATGATGCGATCCACAGACCCGTTTAGATAAAAAGTGGTGGTAGATGCATTACGCGTGATTACGACATAGCTCCAGATATTCAGTGGTACCTGCGTATTGCTGTGACGTACGCTGGAGTCGTTGGTCCAGTTCTCGATCTTGCCGTCAGCTGCCGAATCAGCAGCTAATCCCAATGATGCACGGTAGGTTCCGTAACTGTAGATTAACGGCCACCGCAGTTTGCCATCGAAGCTCGTTGGCTTAACCCAGGCTGAAATCGTCCAATCGTTGAACCTTGTCAGGTCGATCGAATTGTCGGCCGAAATTTCGACGAAAGTTTTTTTGTCCCTAGTATCGAGACCACCGGAGATTAGTCCGGTCCCCGCCACCGGGCTGTTCTTCCAGGTTCCGTTGTTCGCGTTGCTCGTTGCGTCAGCACTTGTGTTCCCTGCTGTCTCATTGAGATGCCACACCCCGGAATATCCCGATTCCCAAGCAGCTGTACTAGCCGTACTAGAGGCAGCTGGGTTGTCGTAGTACATCCAGATGTAGTCAGTGGTAGAACCTGAAGGGATTGTCGGGACGTTGACCCACACCGTACCAGAGCCACTGGCTTTGTCCCATTGCTCAATTTCATAATCAAGCAGGGTACTTCCATCGGAACCGATAAAGCGTATATCCGCACCACCGTCTTTTGTATCGGAGAATATGATGTCACTCGCAGTCAACGAAATAAGAACTGGAAAATTCGATAGTGACTCGGAGCTGGCCGAGTTGTCGAAAACAATCTCAACACGATTGCCCCAGCCCGGGTCCCACCAGGAATCCGTAGTATTTGCGCACATGGCTATTTCCTGGATCACCAATTCATTATTGGTGGTATCCGACAGTGAATCACTGCCATCTGACGAAGTGGCAAGCACATTGTATGTGCCTAAAGGCAGGGGGGCAATACTACTTAAGTCGAGAGTCCAGTGATCGCCCGAGTTCGTTAGTTCGCTGCTAGGCAGGACATAGCTTACCGAATTCACCGTAACCGTAAGGCTGGTCGCGACTGAACTCGTATACGTGCCGAAAATAATGGGAGTTGTATCGGAGGTCGTCTGGCTGGTAACTGTTGGATTGACCATAGCGGGTGCTGTGCAGTTCAATACCGCGGCCGCGGCGACCTGTTCATTTTCGCCATAGGTGAATTCGGTTTTTTTCCCTATTTTTATGATGTTATCGGTAAAAATTCCACCGAAAAACTTAGCATCATCATGAAACTTCACACCTTCGTTGCCGCCCACCCCTGTTGAATAAACTATTCCTGTGAACTTTACCCTGTCATGGAAATGAAATTTATTGTCAGCTGTGCCTCCTCCATACCACTTAACGGTCAGGTTACCGGCCTCACCAGAGGTGGTCACCGGGTTGCCGTTACTGTAGGGGCCATTTATTTCAACGTTTTCATCTAGATCGAATTTACCCACATGTATAGTCACCGGACCGTCGAGGATAATTTTCGCACCTTTTAGTACATCGAAATAATCGATATAGTAGTCACCGCCGTGCATGGTGATATCAGCGTTTTTCGACACAATAACATGGCCATAACTATTCGGGTTCAATTCAGCGCCATCGTTCAAGGTGATATTAGTTGAACCAAATGCGACGGACCCCATACTTGTAAGTGGGATGTTTGTATTATCTGTCGCTCCAGTTGACGTAATACTGTTGTCATCCGTATCACCACTGCTCACGTCATTGCCATTCATCGTTACGTTTTTGTCAATTTTAAGCTTTGCCTCACCGTAAATACCGTTTTCAGCGGCTACACATTCGGTTGCCGCCGAGGCACTGGACATCTGCACCGACAGCAGCACAGTAAATACAATAATTGAAATGAAAGATCTCATTAGATTGAACGCGCAACTTGAGTAGCTTCGATGAAAAAGCTAGAGCGGCCTACTTGGTTAATACTGATGGGAAAATCCTCAGCGCTAGTGCGTTGTAATGACCTGTCACCGGGCATCTTTGACATTACTGTATGCATACAAACCACTAATGCGTTCAGTAAAAGAATAGAAAGAAGGCTGTGTATGATAATAATTACACCAGATCCCCATTTTAAAATGGCACTGTAGCAGTGCTATAAACATACTCGACTTGGCTGTAAGAGGGAAATACTTTTGGAAAACGCAAAATACTAACATAGTAATGTGGGCTCTAAAGATGCTACTAACGTTATCACACTATAATTTCCAACAACATCTCTATATTAATATTGTAGCGTTGGAAATCCAGACTGCGACTGGCCATCGCCTCTCCACCGCCAATTACTATAAAACTGCTTATCTCTCGTTTTTTATATGGGCGGATTTCTCCTATTTGACGATTAATCTTCGGCCTCCGGAATTATCTTCCGGCACGGCATCCGATCGACGTTCGCTCTGGCAAACCCTTTCAGTACATCGCCCCATGACCCAACAGATACCGCAACTGGCAACAAACAGTTTTCTCATGGTTCGGTTTCGACTTTGGGCAACACTACCCGCCCCAACAACACTTAACATTCTCGCCTTATGCCCATCAGTAATATTTGCTTGCCCTTCTCATAACCGCATGATTCACCGCTCGAATTAGGGAGGGCCCGTACTTGCGTATCAATCAATGACTAACAACCTTTTACGCATGCGACTCTATGGACTGGAGCGTAGTACTCCGGGCTGCCGGGTTACAACCCGACCGGCACTAGGAACACAATTTTCAAATCGATAATTCCAAACGAGCACTCGTTAGCCTATTTTCCAATCGCTGCGTCAGAGCGCGCCCGCTCCTCTTCTGCAAAGTACTCTTTAGTCAAGCTAAACACCACCGGGGCAAGTAACACGAGCGCTATCAGATTCGGAATCGCCATTAGCCCGTTTAGCGTATCGGTCA
>Ga0105355_10004917_pt1 | contig 11371 bp, 6 predicted proteins | sample GOMGulsemesocosm_2_FD_83508 | JGI IMG/M metagenome (GOLD analysis project Ga0105355, IMG submission 83508) | Methane-oxidizing microbial communities from mesocosms in the Gulf of Mexico - GOM9C Gulf of Mexico | ecosystem: Environmental > Aquatic > Marine > Cold seeps | place: Gulf of Mexico... | reverse complement strand
GATTATTGGTTTAAAGAAACTTACTCAGCAAGAAGCCGGGAGTTACGAGAGTTAAATAATATTATTTTAAGTTACAATCACAGTGATAACCCAATTGAATCATCAATAACGAACAAAAATATTGTTACCACGGGTCATCAAGAGCATACAAATACTGATATATCAGAGTCAGTTGTCGCATCTTATCGAGTTCAGCTCAATTCATTTACAGTTCGAGTCAACGCTGAACTTTTTCTCAATAAAATAGAAAATAGCCCATATGATTTATTCATAAAATCGATTGGAAAATATTATATTGTTTACAGCATCGCGAATTCTGAATTTTCTGCTGAGCAGCAGAAACAGTACTATCAGCAAAAACTGCAACTTTCGACGATTATTTTTCAGCTAGATAACATGAGTAAACGCGACTTATGACTATTACGCTGACTAAGCGACACCTGATTACAACATTATACATTCTCTTATTTTTTGGGTTTAGTTTCTCGTGGTACTTGTTTCCAAGTTTTTATTGGTTATTTGGACCAGCAATGGCCTTTACAGTGATCACAGCTATCGTTTTATGGTTAACTCACCGTGAAGACGACGACGTTAAGCAACGGAAAATACTTGAAAAACAAGACAAAGTAACAATAAATAAATTATTCAAGTCTATAATTCGGGAGTTAAAAGACAGAGGACAATATAAACAAAAGTACCGTTTACCTTGGTACCTTTTTGTCAGTCACAATATTCAGTCGGATAGTGCGGTACTGAGCCAAATGGGCTTTAAACACAGCTCAGTTATTAATATTGATAGCCAGTTGGCTGTTCAAATTTGGTTGAAAAATAATGCGGTGATGATAGCGGTAAACTTATCAGAACACGATCATCGAGTATTGAATTGCACTAAACTATTATTACGTAAAGTAAAAAGTTTTAGATCACGACAAGCATTAAACGGTGTTTTGCTAAGCCAATCGATTGACCATTTACTCAATCAAGATAAAAGCAACAATAAACAAATGGCCAATGATAGCCGGCTTGTTATAGATGCCGCTCAAAAGCTATGTGGTCAAAAGTTACCGCTTTATGTGTTATTTAATCAAATGGCTAATCTTGCTGATTTTTGCCAATTTTTTGCCTCACTTGAAGAAAATAATTTAGATGGTTGTTTTGGTGCTATGAACAACCAACCTTCTCAAGCAGAATCTTTTACCTTATCTTGGTTTAATAGTGCCTTTGATAATCTTTGCCATCGGATGGGAAAAGCGATTATATTTGCTATTGATCATCAATTAAATGAAGCTTTTAGGCGTTCCGTCATTGCTGCTCCTGTTCAATTTAGACAAGTAAAAAGTGATATAAGTCTTTATTTATCAGAGCTACTTCTAACTAAAACTTCATCGCAAGAGTATCAGTTTAGAGGGTTCTTTTTCACAAATACTGAAAATAATGCCACAGTTGTTGACCCTTTAACTAAACAAATTGCCTATCAAATGGATCATCATGAAATGGTGGTTTCCGACGGAATAAAACTATCACAAAGTATTTTCGTTGCCGAGCTTTTCAATCGATTCATCCGTCCTGAAGCGGGTATGGCTCAAGTCAATAAGTTACGTGGACGGCTACTTCTCACTTTTCAAATAAGTTATTTTGTCTTTATTTTGTCGATAATTGGTGTGACTGCTGGCCTATTCAAAGTCAATTTTGATTACTATCAATCGCTCAATGCTGAAACGTTAGTTCAACTTGATATCTATAAGAGAAGTATAAAAAAAGCGCCATATCAAAGCGGAGATTTAGCAGATAACGTAAAAAAACTAAGTCAGGTAGAAAAAATTTACCGTGATTATAAAAAGCCAACACCTGCTTATATATCTGATCTAGTGCCAAATCCCAGCTTCTTCAAAGCGCTTCGAAAAACATATCATAAAGAATTATTAAACGTATTATTACCTTCATTAGTGAGTGATATCGAAGCAAGGCTACTATCAAACCAACAGTCTGGTAACATCCTGAAAACAGCAAATTTGTTGAGCCTAGCTAGAGCATTACAAATACATAGCCGTGCTGATTGGTTAGTAATAAAAAATTATTATCAAAAAAGTTATAAAATTAACACTAGTGTTGATAAGACAATGCTTAATAACTTAATGGTGTTGATGGATGATTTATTTCTTTTGGGAGTACCTAAGGTAAACATAAATCAAAACTTTATTCTCAAAGCAGAATCAATGTTAAATACCGTCAACCGTACGGAAGTGATTTTTAACTATATTAAAAACTTACCTCGGTTCTCGGCTGTTGTTAATATGAATGATGAACTGGGCAATAAATTTTTACAGCTATATAGGGTAAAAAATAGCTCAATATTACAAGTTCCAGTTATTTATACCCCTCAAGGCTATTCATCGTTAAACCTAAATGCAAACGCCCCGCTAATAAGGGATATTATCAGTGGAAACAAATCACTGTTAGGGGAGGAATTAAATGAATTTGAAGTTAATAATTTAGTTCAGCAATTGCAACGTTTATATCAAAAAGCATACATAGCTTATTGGCGTGGATTTATTGATAACATTTCGCTTAAATCAATATCTGAGGATAATTTAAGTTATTCTCTAAATTTATTAGCAACAAAGAAAGATGCCCCTTTAGCCCAGTTTTATGACGTAATAGCATATTACACGTCGCCAAAGTTACTATCAGTACTTCCTAAGCCGGAAAGAACAGATGCAACGGATGAAACATCAGCATTATTGCTCGATGATAAACCGGCATCTGTTATGCCAAGTGTGGACCAAAGGTTGATGGAAAAAGCAATTCAAGAAAAATTCTCCGTATATCATGATTTAACAAAAGCGGATGATAAGGGGGTTAGTAAGTTATCAAATTTAGTCACTCATTTTGCTAATGTCAAGAAATGGCAAGATAAGTCGAATAAAAGTAATGATGGCGATGCTGAATATTTTCAACAATTATCCTCTATTGATAAAGACCAAAGCTTATATCAGTTAAGTGAAACTAACGTCGGTATTGAACAGCTTGATGATTACACTAGCGAGTTAATACGTGTGATCAGCAATAGTATTCGTCAAACCGTGGTTAGCTATTTAGATGAGCAATGGCAACAAAAATTGAGTGCACCATTCGATACTCTTTTTGCTAAGAACTTTCCATTTGACGTAACGGGTGAAACGAGTGTTACGCTAAGAGAGTTTAATAGATACTTTAAAGTGGATGGCATATTTGACCAATATACTACACAAATGTTAGCTAAATTTAAGCAAGTAGAAGGTCAAGTATTTCTCGATAGTTTTATACCGAATGAGGCTATTTATGTCAGTAAAGAAACGTTAATCCAATTAGATACGTTGGCTGAAATTAGGCGGGTACTTTATAAGCAAGGACAAAGCCAGTTTACGATTCCTTTTAAGTTGAACGTTAAATCAATGTCAGCAAACTTACTAAAATTTGAATTGTTTTCACAACGAACCTTGATGAGTTACCAACATGGTCCTAAATTATGGCAGGATTTTGCGTGGCCAGACTTATCAACAAAAACTGAATTACTGGCAGTGTTTACTGATACGAAAGGACAAAAAAACACCATGAGCTACAAAGGTGATTGGGCTTGGTTACAGCTTATTTACCAGAACTATCAAAGTACTCAGGGAGAAACAGAGATAGTGATTGGTAAAAAAGATAAGGATATAAGATTAATACTGACGGTTGATAGTGATCAAAATCCGTTGTCACCGACATTTTTCAGTCAGTTTTTGCCACCTAAACAGTTATTAAGAGCGCAATAATTATTTTAAGACGATTAATCTTATCTGCCATGATTAATCGTTATTACCTAACCGCAATAAATAAGTAAACGGTGTGAGTTAAATTAACGCAATTAGCCAATCAAGACTGTTGGCATGCCGGCAACAACAGTACCACCATGCGCACTACTATCACCCATTCGTATTGCCGGTTTTGAGCCAAATAAAACCGTTGTACTACCCATGATTAAGCTATCAGGTGGCCCAACGCAAGTACAGCTATCCCCCATAACAGAAGCAGGCATACTGCCAATTAGCACAGTGGGACATCCTGGTCCCAAAATAGGACCACCAACATGTGGAATAGGTGGTACGGCAGGAGTTTGCATCGGGCAAACATGCATATCAGTGAGTCTAGCTGCAGGTAATCCCATTATTTCTCCTCAGTCATGGTGAGTAACTTAATCCGTAATGGCGAACCTTCAGCAAGGTTAATGCCGTGCTCTATAACTTTTTGGTAAAATTTTTCGTAACCTATATCTCCTTTTTTCCAAGCAGGAACTGCAGCAGCAATTGAAATGGTTGCGGCAATAGCATGGCCATATAAAAATGCGGGTGGCATTACCGCAGGAAGCTCTGGTGCAACGATACTTCCTGTTCCAGACCAATAAACCGCTTTAGCTATCCAAGCTGGAGCAACCTCTAAGCCTATTCTTTCGGCAAGCTGGTTGGCACGTATCCTATTGGTTTCGTTAGGTAGCTGTAGCCACTGCCTCGTACTATTTATTGTCTGACGTTGAGAATTGTCCCATTCATCTAATCTAAGGGCTAATGACTCACTGGCCCAATATATGCCATCGATCATAGGGAGGGCATGGGCAATAAATTGAATTGCATCGTTGTAAAGCTTTACATCAACTAATGACTCTATGGCTTGTTTTGGTGACATTGTAGGGGCGAGTACAGCTTTGGCGTCTTCAGTTAATTCGTAACGTTCAATAATCGACGCGATATTGGTATTGGGTATTTTTTTATACATTAGTTTACTTGCACCAGAGAGCCAGAAATTTGTGTGATCCCAGAAGAGGATACTTTGGTTAAAGCAGTAGAGCTTAATTCTGCCCCAGCTGTTCCGCTTATTTTAACTTGTGCAGTAGAGCTTATTTCTGCACCGGCGGTTCCAGCTAGACTTAGCTTAGCTGTTGCGCTGCCTTTTAAGTTAGCTCCTGCGCTGATTTTGGTATCTGCAGTGCTGCTAATTTTCACATTAGTACCACTTGCGGCGATATCACCCGATGACTTAATGGTTAATTTATCGCATTTTATCGTTATACCACTACTGCTTAATTCGATAGAGTTTCCGCCAACGGCTAAGGTGATTTTATCATCCGCTTTAATGTTAATTTCTTTTGCAGTTTCAGATAGCGTCTTAGTGACTGAGAGTGAATAATCATCTTTACCAATGATCGCAATGGCTTTCTCAGTCGTACTGCTAAATTCTGCTGTTACCGTTTGGGTAAAATTATTTTCAACTTCTATTACATGATCTTTTGCAGCATGAAAATAGAGTTGCTCGTTATCGGATTTATCATCAAAGCGTATTTCATTTGCCAGTTTGCCTAGTTGTGTTTTTATGCCGCTTTGACTGCTATTAACTTCAGGGTAGGGTGGTTTGTTCTTAGAGTTATAGACACTGCCAATAACAACAGGTTGGTCAGGGTCGTTATTAACAAAACTAACCAGTACTTCATCGCCAATACGAGGAATAAATTGCATACCTAAACTAGCACTAGCCATTGTCTGAGCGACACGAATCCAACAGCTTGGGCTGTCACCACCGACTTTATCCCAATAAAACTGCACTTTGATTCGACCACTAACATCATGTTGGGGTTGACCTACATCGCCACCAATAACAATAGCTGACTGCAAACCATTAATCGCGGGTTTAGTGATAGGTTGAGGAAAGCTTGGGCTTGATATCGGCCGACAGATAAAATTGTTATGATACTTCACTGATTGCTCAGCGGCTTCAATAGTATGGATGATGGACTCAATTGCGTAATCACCTAGTTGTTTACTGTCGGGATGTGCAGACAAACTGAATTGAGTGGCTAATGTGATATCTTCTACAATACTTTCTGCTTCAACAGAGCTGTAGTCACTTTGCACTTGGTTTAATCGTATTTTAGCCGTATCTGAAGTTAAATCACTCATATCGCCTTTGATTGAGTTAGTACCAAATTCGTATTGCGTTAACTTAGTATTATTGGCTATTTTATTAGCAGACTTTGTATCACCACTATCTATGAGCTTTGTGCTCTCGTAATCATAGTTCACCGTGCTAATTGAAGCTGAATGAACCTTTAATTTTGGCTGCCACTTTTTCAGCAACAGTTGCTCTCCTGTTCGACTCGCAATGTATTCTAGTTTACTTATTGTTGCTTTTTCATAAGGAGAGTTTGGATCATGCAAAGTTAACTGATGGCTTTTATTATTATGTGTGAAGTAATAATGTATACCTTGTTCTGCTAGTAAGCGTTGAACAAAGTCAAAATCTGTTTCGTTATATTGAACACAATAGTTTCGTTCATCGGAAGGCAAAGAGCCCAATGTATAGTTGCCAGAAAATCCTGCGTCATTGAAGATGCTTGTTAAAATAGCGGATAATGTGGCTTGCTGAAATACTTGACTATTCTTACGTAAGGTCAATAACCAAAGCCAGGGTCTTAAGGTAATTTGATATCGCTGATAATCATTATCACTTTGACTCTCGAGTAATTGGATTTCAGTTAAATAGCCGTTGAAAACTCGTTTTTCTTTTTGCTTGTTATCGGCGACTTCATTCCAGTGGCACGTTATCAACTGTCCTAATTGATCTGCTGTTGAAAAGTTATTACTGACAAGTATGCCTTGGATCAGAAATGGCGTGGATAAGCTTTCTTCTATTATGACTTGATGTCCAAGATGGGTATTACCGCTTGCATCAGAGAAATATAATCCTCTATTTTCAACTTGATATGAAATGGCCACTCAGTATCCTTTAAATGATTTGAATGAGAAATGTGTATTCGTAAGAGAGTTCGGTTTACTGCGCTTTTAATGCAATTAATACGTAATAAAAACTAACCTAAGCTCGAGGTGTTTACCCTGCTAGTACCTTATTAGAAGCTCTAATATTTGTAAAGGTATAGAGATACTAGCAGTAGTGCTTGATTATTGGTTATCAGTCTAATAGTACTCTTGCATTATCACCTTGTTCATAAATACAAAGGCTTACGCTAGATAGTGCTTTTATATCTTTTAGATCAACGGTAAGACTTTTGTTGCCCCGAGAGATATTACCATTTAAGCGCTTTACTAATTTTTCTACTTCGGCTAATGCTGTTTTGGCCTTAGGTACACGATTATTAATAAAGGAAAACCACTTATCGCCCATATTTCTGGCGACCTTGTTAATGACTTCAACATTAGTAATAGTGAAAGGTTTATTTAAAGCGCCACCATCACGCAAGATGTCATAAATAATATGACCATTCTTTTTCGCCGCCATCATGTTTTTAGTATTTAACTGTAACTCACCAATATTGCCGTTATTCATTTTAAGAAAAAACTTAATATCTTTATAACCAGCATCTGTAGCACCACAATTGTATTTTGCGCTGTCACCTGTACTCGTACCGTATCTATCTTTCATCGCGGATTGAAAATGTTGAAGCTCACTAAATTCCTGCGTTAAAGCAATCATTGATTTTGCAGCAACCATATCATCAGTGTTTTCAAAAATAATAGTCATACGAGCTGCGTCTTTTAAATCACCAATATCATACCCTCTCTTTCGGTTGGTAATTTTATCGAGTGCACCGTGAAAGTCTTTAACACCAAAATAGGCTCCCGGTGGTTGTTTAACTATTCCGTTGCAAACTGAGGCTATTTTTATTGCATATTCTTTAAGCGATTCTTGCGCTTCAATCGTCTCAATAAACATCAAAAATAATTGTTTACGCTTCAGGTGTGCGTTGGAAATTTGATTTCTAGAGGCGTTATCTTGCTGACCTGATGCAATTTTATTTTTTGTGGTTTGATCTAAATAATTATGGATAGAATTTTTGCTGGTCATAATATCTAGAATAGATTCATCTTGCTTTTTGTTAGCACTATTTTGGTATTCAAAAGAAGCGATCCTTTGCTTTAATTGCGCTAATTTTTGTTGGTAATCTTTAACGTTTACTAATCGAAACCCTTGAGACATATTATTCTGTAGATTAATTTTAGCCATGACTGCAGCACGATTCTTTTTAATGTTCGATTGTGTAATTTCTATTGGAATGTCATTTATCATTGGATAACCTCAATGTTGTCAGCTTGATTGAAAAAGTAATACTATTAATGTCGTTAGTACATCTTGACGTTGCGAGTTAGTTTATCATTCACAATGATGGACTTTTCTATTATCTTACCCACAAAAATTTATACTATAAATGTAGAAAGTAAAATGAAAAATTCAACTGAATAAGAAAATTAATCTTATCAGTTGAGTTTATCATTGTATTTTAATTATCGTATTTACACTTTAAATTGTTTAACTACGGTAGTTAATGCGTCAGAGTTTGTTTGTAACCCGGCTAAACTTTCACTCATATTTACTGAGCTTTCGACGGTATCATCCGTCAGCAAACGAACATTTTCAACATTTCGTGATACTTCTTCAGCGACGGAAGCTTGTTGAGAAACAGCATCAGAAATTTCATGGGTTTGTAGTTGAAACTTAGATATAACTGTAGTGATATCATTTAGTACCGTATGTACTTGTTTTGTTAATTCCACACTTTGTTGTGCTTCATTTTGGCTAATGTTCATTACCGCTACCGCTTTAGTTGCAGTACTTTGCAATTCATCAATGATTGACTCTATATTACTCGTAGATTCTTGTGTTCGTGAAGCTAGCGTACGAACTTCATCAGCAACAACAGCAAAACCACGACCTTGTTCTCCTGCTCTAGCTGCTTCAATAGCAGCATTAAGGGCCAATAAATTTGTCTGTTCTGCAATACTTCTGATCACGCTCAGTACTTCGCCAATACTTTGTGTACCCTCTTTTAATTGGTTAACAACATTCGAGGCAGATATAACATTTTCTGAAAGTACATTGATGCCTTTCGTCGCTTGTTCTACAACACTTACACATGTGATACTTTCTCTTCTGCCTGACTGGCTAAACCATTGGACAATTTTGCGTTACTAGAAATATCGTTACTCGTTTGTGCAAGTTCGGTGGCCGCGGTGGCAACCATGTCGATTTCTTGTTTTTGGCCTTCGATAATATTATTGGATTTTTGCCCAATACTTGCAGCTATTTTAGTTGATTGATTGACCTCTTTACTGATATCAACAGTCTCTTTAACCAGTTGCTGAATTTTACTCACAAAGCGATTAAATTCTTCTACAAGATTACCGATCTCATCATTTTTGATCACGTCAATTCGTTTCGTTAAATCTCCTTCCCCAGTTGCCATGTCGCTCATTGCTACTTGTAGCATATTGATACGTCTCATCAGTGGAATTGCCATTAACCAAACGACGACAGCTATTAATGCGATAATGACGACTACGGTAATACTTGAAGAAATGAACGCCTGTTCTACGGGTTCTGAAATTAATCTCTCAGGGACTAAAAATCCTAACTTCCAACTCATCAATGGATAATCACTAGTCACCTGATTAAAAATAACTTGATAACTTTCTCCTTGCCAAGTGACATTAGAAGATCCTGAATTATTTCGGGTGATTTTAGACTGTAATGCATCAAAGCCATGAGTATTGTTAAATTTTTTATCAACAGAAGACATTAAAGAACCGGGTTCAAAATCTTTTTTGAAGCCAGGGAAAAATACCAATTGGCCACTATCAGTCATTAAAAATGCTTCACCTTCACCTTGGTATTTGATGTTGGCTAATAAGTCTTTACCAATAGTGCTAATTAAAATATCTATACCACCAATACCTAAAAAACGTCCATCGGGTAAATAATATGGCCCTTTTACCGTTGCTGATATAGATCCATCATTTGCATCAACAGCAGGATCTGTAACGTACATTTTTCCTTTATCTATACCTTCCTGCCACCAAGGGCGTTTATTGGTAAAATAATCAGCATCATTATAACGGCCGTTTAAATCAAAATATTCATGGGTATTTTCACTACCAAAAAATACACTTTTAATGGATGAATCTTGATCTGAAAAATATTTAAAGTACTTAATCACGTCTTTATAATTTTTATCATCATCTAAATTGGACAATCGTTGATCATAATCAGTAAACCAATCGAGCACTTGTGGGTTAGAAAATATAGCGTGATTGAGTTGCCCTTTGGCAATAAAAAAATTACGAACTTCACCGGCTTGCTGACTAACAATACTCTCAATAGAGTTATTTACTTCTTTACGAGTGTCCTCACTGATATCTGATAAAACAAAATAGGAGGTCACGATGAGGAGAAAAGCTACTGCGGTTGAAATACCAAAGACTAGTTGGCGTAAAATAGAGCTGCGGAAGAAATTTATCATATAATAATATCCGGATTAAGTAGTTGTTTTAGTTATTAAAGCGCTATTTAAATAACGTCTCTGTATTTTAAAACTTTATCATGGCAGTTAACAAATCGCCATTATGAGCTTAAAAAATTTCAAACAACTTTTAATTATCCTCTTGATGTTGCTTTGTTGTAATAAGTTGAAGTCCCGAACTATTAGTTTTCTACTGTGCAATGACGAGCAATGCCTTCTAGTTAATCTGTTTATATGGTCTGTTGAACACCCATACTATAAGCCAAATTGCTTCACTTTATTGTTCGTACTGGTTTGCCATGAACGAAAGGCTTTATCCCAAATGGCCAAGCAAGAGCCAAAATTCTTATCAAAGTGGATTTTTTCTCGGCTATGATGAATTTGATGCTGAGCAGGGCTAATAAATATATGTTCTAAATAGCCAAATCCTATCCACACATGACTATGGCGTAAATTTGCTGCGGCTAAATTGAAAATGAAATTAAATAAATTAACCCCTAATATCTCAGCAAAACCAATTGCTCCATCAAAAGAGTACATAAATATTCCACTGACTACGCCCACCACAAACACCCCTCGGCAGTTATTTAAAAAATACTCCACACTATGAACCCTATAAAGTGTTAACGGCGTTAAAACAGTAGCGCTGTGGTGAACTGAATGATATTTCCATAAGAAAGGAATCCGGTGATATAACCAATGAACAAAAAATCGTGAGAAGTCTTCAATAATAAATAATACGACACTAAAAGTTATGACGACATATTGATAGGGCCAATGCAAAAAATCTCCCGAACCGAAATTCCCCATAAAAGTTCTATTTAGATATAGAGCAACCGTTAAACTTGAAGCAAGTAATGGCACTATTAGCAGTGCCTTTAATGTCTGATTGATCAATATCCACTGATAATCTCTGTAACAAGAACGATTAAACCAATATTTTAAAGAGAAAGTGTTTCTGATAAATAAATATAACTCTTTCTTATTTTTCCACGTGAAAATAATCCCGATAACAAAACCAGACATTAAATATAACCAATAAGTGCGGCG
>Ga0105355_10004913_pt1 | contig 11374 bp, 10 predicted proteins | sample GOMGulsemesocosm_2_FD_83508 | JGI IMG/M metagenome (GOLD analysis project Ga0105355, IMG submission 83508) | Methane-oxidizing microbial communities from mesocosms in the Gulf of Mexico - GOM9C Gulf of Mexico | ecosystem: Environmental > Aquatic > Marine > Cold seeps | place: Gulf of Mexico... | reverse complement strand
TTAATAATTTTTTCATTTTAGTAACCTTTTAAATAAATGGATTAGTAAAAGAAAAAACCACGGGATGTACCTGTTAACTAGGTGACTCCGCTGCCGTAAACTTTCAAAATTGAAAGCCCCTTAGGCCGGTGGTTTTGCGTAATACGGTTTCACGTATTTTGCCTTTTCTTTGTCAAGATTTAGTATCTCTAAAAAAAAAATAAAAAGCAACCTTGTTTGTAACTAATTGTTTATTTACATAAATGCAGCATGAAAAAAGACAATGTTCTACGAGGGGTTTACTAGAAAGTTTTTTCAGTATTATTGTGTTGCTCTATTTTATTAGCAAGAATGATTGTTATTTTTATTCATTGATTTTTCGTGATGAAAGTATTTTTGGCAAAGCCAATGATTACCGTACCTGATAAAGATAACGTTGTTGGATAACATTCTTTGATGAGTTTTGATCGTGAAGGCTTTTGTAGCACTCCAAACGTGATAGTAAACATTACTTTCTTTAATCGTTCTTATTGACAGGATTAAAGGGACCGCTGAGTTACTAACGTTGAGCTAGGTAGGCTGATGATACTTTAGATACCGGACTTTTACCGAGCTTATTACAAATATACCAACCCGCCTCTAGTAGTTTATTAAACTCTATTGCGGTACTAATATCTAAACCATTGAGCATATACACTACGTCTTCTGTGGCGACATTCCCTGAAGCACCTTTTGCGTATGGACATCCACCGAGACCAGCAACAGCACTATCAATCACAGCAACGCCGGTTTGTAGTGCGGCATAAATATTGGCTAAGGCTTGACCATAAGTATCATGAAAATGGACCGCGAGTTTTTCAATAGGGATCTTCTTTCTGACAGCATTGATCATAGCGATAACTTTTTCTGGGGTGCCAACGCCAATAGTGTCGCCAAGAGAAATTTCATAACAGCCCATGTTATAGAGCTTTTCTGCAACATTCGCGACTTGCTCTGGGCTAATATCACCTTCATAGGGGCAAGCTATTACACAAGAAACATAACCTCGTACTTTAATATTTGCTGCTTGTGCTGCAGCAATAACAGGCTCAAATCTCGTTAAGCTTTCATCAATAGAACAGTTGATGTTTTTTTGGCTAAAGCTTTCTGAGGCCGAGCCAAAAATAGCGACTTCGTCGGCGTTAACCGTAATAGCGGCCTCAAAACCTTTCAGATTGGGTGTTAAAGCGGCATAAGTCACGTTCGGCTGGCGATTTAGCTTGGTAAAGACCTCGGTAGAGCTGGCCATTTGCGGCACCCATTTAGGGGAAACAAAGCTACCACTTTCAATATAATTGATTCCGGCACTGGCGAGTTTTTCTATTAGTGCAATTTTATCTTCAGCGCTAATGAGTGTTTTTTCATTTTGCAGACCGTCACGGGGACCAACTTCAACAATTTTCACTTTAGTTGGCATCGCATTAGTTGGTGCTTTGTTACTTGGAGACATAGATTTAGTACTCATCATTTATTCTTCAGCAAGAGCTGAAAAAGCTAATAGTTCTGCGCCGCCGTCAACCATATCACCGACTTGGAAGTAGATATCATCAATGGTGCCATCATTTGGTGCTTTAATGGTATGCTCCATTTTCATCGCTTCCATAATCACTAACGGCTGATTTTTACTAACTTTATCACCGGCGTTGACTAAAACACTCACCATAGTGCCATTCATTGGCGCGGTTAAACCGCCATGGTTATTATCATGGTCATCTTGGCCACAATCAGCGAAGAGCTGGCTAAAGGTAAAACTATGATTATTTTGATATAAGTTAATAGTATTAGCGTGCTGATTAATGGTTACTTGGCTACGATGACCATTAATAATAGCGGTCAGCTGATCGTGTTGTAGCGTGCCTTGACAATCAAAGCGTACACCGTTGATGGAGGTAATATATGTGCTTTCATCGTGTTCAGATTTTTGCGCTGTTTTTTGCTTAGTAATAGCATTAACAAGTACAGTAAACTCATCGGTATTATGTTGCAGAGTTAGTGCTTGCTGATGATCGTTATTAGCGCGCCAGCCATTAATTTGGTGCCAAGGGGAATTAGGCTCACTACTGGCTAAAGTACATTTTTCGGCTTTATCTTTAGCTGATAACATTAGATACAGCGCAACTAAGGCTGATTCATTCATGACATTACTTGTCGGGCTGACGCTGTCTTTAAAGAGCAGCTGATGGTGTTTTTCAATAAAGCCGGTATCAATATCTTCTTCAATAAAGGCCGTTGTGTTGGCTACCTTATAAAGAAAATCAATATTGGTGGTAACACCGCTAATGCGTTATTCACTTAGCGCCTTGCGTAAGCGCTTTAATGCTTTATCTCGGTTTTCATCCCAAACAATGAGTTTTGCGATCATTGGATCGTAATAAACGCTAACGTCATCACCTTGACGAACACCGGTATCTACCCGAACATGGCTATTTTCAGTCGGGGTTTTTAATAGCCTTAATGTTCCGGTTGCTGGTAAAAAGTCATTGTTAGCATCTTCTGCGTAAATGCGTGCTTCAAAGGCATGGCCGGTTATCGTTAACTGGCTTTGACTTTTAGGTAAAGTTTCGTCTGCAGCCACTCTTAACTGCCACTCAACTAAATCTTGACCGGTGATCATTTCAGTGACGGGGTGCTCAACCTGCAAACGGGTATTCATTTCCATAAAATAGAATGAGCCATCAATATCGAGTAAAAACTCAACCGTACCTGCTCCTTGGTAACCTATGGCTTGAGCTGATTTTATCGCTGATTCACCCATTTGTTTACGTAATGATTCACTCATGTTAAACGCGGGTGCTTCTTCAATAACTTTTTGATGGCGACGTTGTACTGAGCAATCTCGTTCAAATAGATAGACCGCGTTTTGGTGATTATCGCAAAATACTTGAATTTCAACATGGCGGGGCTGAGTAAGATATTTTTCAACCAGCATAGTGTCATCAGCAAAAGATGACATTGCCTCACGCTTAGCTGCTTGTAACGCCTCGTTAAACTCTTGCTCTGCCCAAACCTGACGCATACCCTTACCACCACCGCCGGCGGTGGCTTTGAGTAATACCGGATAACCCATTTTATCGGCAGCACGTTTAAGTATTGCAGGTGATTGGTCATCGCCATGGTAGCCGGGTACTAAGGGAACTGACGCTTTTTCCATAATTGTTTTCGCTGCCGACTTGGAGCCCATCGCTTCAATTGCGCCAACAGGCGGACCGATAAAAGTAATATTATGCTCAGCACAGGCTTGGCAAAACTTGCTATTTTCAGATAAAAAACCATAGCCAGGATGAATTGCTTGGGCGCCGGTTTTCACTGCGGCGGCAATGACTTTATCAATAACTAAGTAACTGTCTTTAGCTGGAGATGGGCCAAGATAAATAGCTTCATCTGCCATATGTACATGCAGCGCATCTTTATCAGCGTCTGAAAAAACGGCAACGGTGAGTATGCCCATTTTCTTTGCGGTTTTAATCACTCGACAAGCAATTTCACCACGGTTGGCAATAAGTATTTTGGTAAACATGGTGATTCCTATGACGATTGTTTTGAAGAAGGCGGCTGTTGTAAATTTGCTGGTTGCACTGAACTGTCAGCGCCCATTGTCGTTTCTGATTTTTTTAAAGCAACAAGCCAATTAGCAGGGCGTTTTTCTAAAAAGGCATGCAAACCTTCTTGCCCTTCACTAGAGACACGAATATCGGCAATACGCTTGCTGGTTTCTTGAATAATTTGTTGGTTAATCGTTTTAAAAGCAAAGTCTTGGCAAAGTAATTTTGCTTGTTGCCTTGCTTGGCTGCCATTAGCGAGCAGGGTGTTAATCATTTCATTAACGGAATTTTGTAAATTTTCAGGGGCAACGACTTCATCAACCAAACCTAATTGTAGTGCTTGCTCGGCTGAAAATCGTTCTGCTGTTTGAAAGTATCGCCGACACGCTTTAACGCCTATAGCATTGATTACATAAGGGCTGATTGTCGCCGGAATTAAGCCTAATTTAACTTCGCTTAAACAAAAGCTCGCTTTAGTACTCGCTAAAACAATATCGCAACAACTGGCTAAGCCAACTGCACCGCCGTATGCCGCCCCTTGCACTTGGGCAATAGTGGTTTGTGGCATGGTATTTAATTGATGTAGCATTTGGGCAAGCGCGGTCGCGTCTTTCAAATTATCGGCATGGCTATAACCAGCCATGCGTTTCATCCACTGTAAATCAGCGCCGGCGCTAAAACTCTTGCCAGTAGCAGCAAGTACCATAATAGTTATGTCTTGGCGATTAGCCACGTCGGTAAATAGCGTAGTCAGCTGCTCAATTATGCTATCGTCGAAGGCATTATGCTTATCGGGATTATTTAGGGTGATGGTAGCTACACCGTTTGTATCTAAGGTTAAGCTTACTTTCTCGGTGCTATTGGTCATGGTATCGTCCGACGTTGTGACATTTTTGTTCTGGTTGTTTTCATTGAGATCACATTCTTAACAAGTACATTACATTCTTAACAAGTACATTACATTCTAAAAATGCCAAATTTACTTTCTTCAATGGTTTTATTTAGCGAGGCGGAAATAGCCAAGCCTAAAACCTGACGAGTATCGGCGGGATCAATAACACCATCATCCCATAAACGTGCCGATGCATAATAAGGGTGGCCTTGGTGTTCGTAGTTATCAATAATCGGTTGTTTTAATTGCTGCTCGTCGGTTTCGCTCCAACTTTCACCCAGCTTAGCTTTTTTATCACGGGTCACTTGTGCCATCACACCGGCTGCTTGTTCGCCGCCCATCACTGAAATACGTGCATTTGGCCACATAAATAACATCCGCGGATCGTAGGCGCGACCACACATTCCGTAATTACCAGCACCAAAGCTACCACCAATTAATACGGTAAACTTAGGCACTTTTACCGTTGCAACCGCAGTCACCATTTTCGCGCCATGTTTGGCTATACCACCAGACTCATACTGTTTACCGACCATAAAACCGGTGATATTTTGTAAAAATATTAACGGTATTTTGCGCTGTCCGCACAACTGAATAAAGTGGGCCCCTTTTTCTGCCGATTCACCAAAGAGCACGCCATTGTTAGCAACAATACCTACCGGGTAGCCAAAAATGTGGGCAAAGCCACAAACCAGAGTATTGCCATAAAGGGCTTTGAATTCATCAAAGTGACTACCGTCAACAATGCGGGCAATAATTTCTCTAATATCGTACGGCTGACGGGGATCCTTAGGAATAATGCCATATATCTCTTTACTGTCGTAGGCCGGGTCTGCCACCTGTTGGCAGCTAATATTCATCGGCTTATCCCGGTTTAAGTGTTTAATTGCGGTGCGGGCTATTGCTAAGGCATGATGATCATTTTGTGCGTAATGATCGGTAACGCCTGAGGTACGACAATGCACATCGGCACCGCCAAGATCTTCAGCGCTAACTTCTTCTCCGGTAGCTGCTTTGACTAAAGGCGGACCGGCTAAAAATATAGTGCCTTGCTCTTTGACAATAATTGACTCGTCAGCCATCGCCGGCACATAAGCCCCACCCGCGGTACATGAACCCATGACTACGGCAATTTGTGGAATATTATTAGCAGACATATTAGCTTGGTTAAAAAATATCCGTCCAAAATGTTCTTTATCAGGGAAAACTTCGTCTTGATTCGGTAAGTTAGCACCACCAGAGTCGACTAAATAAATACAAGGCAGGTTATTTTCTTGGGCAATAGCTTGGGCGCGTAAATGCTTTTTAACGGTTATCGGGTAATAGGTACCCCCTTTAACGGTAGCGTCGTTGGCGACAATTACGCACTCTTGTCCAGCCACACGACCAATACCGGTAATAATACCGGCACAAGGTACGTTATCGTCATAAACTTGGTAGGCTGCTAATTGTGAAAACTCTAAAAATGCCGAGCCAGCATCAAGCAGGGCGTTAACACGGTCACGAACCAGTAGCTTACCTCTGTCTAGGTGACGCTTGCGCGAGCCTTCACCACCTCCGGTAGCAATGGTGGCCACTTTACTTTCTAAATCGTCAACTTGTGCCTGCATAAACTGAGCATTATCTAAAAAGTCCTGGCTGCGGGTGTTAATTTTTGAATTTAATTTGGTCATAAAAAATCTTATTAGTTATTAATAATGAATTGTTGCTAGTTGTAGTGATTGCTAGCAACTACTTAGATTCATTAAATAGTTCACGGCCAATCAGCATCCGTCTTATTTCAGAGGTCCCAGCACCAATTTCATATAACTTGGCGTCTCTAAGTAATCTTCCCGCTGGAAATTCATTGATATAGCCATTGCCGCCTAACAACTGTATGGTGTCGAGCGCCATTTTTGTTGCTAACTCTGCTGCGTATAAAATCACGCCAGCGGCATCCTTACGAGTGGTTTCGCCGCGATCACAGGCGGCGGCAACCATATAAGCATACGACTTGGCGGCATTCATTTGGGTGTACATATCAGCGACTTTCCCTTGCACTAGCTGAAATTCACCAATAGCTTGGCCAAACTGCTTGCGGTCATGAATATAAGGCACTACTAAATCCATACACGCATCCATAATGCCTAATGAACCGCCAGATAACACCACGCGTTCATAATCTAAACCAGACATCAACACTCTGACCCCTTGGTTTTCAATTCCTAAAATGTTTTTGGCTGGCACTATGCAGTCTTGAAATACTAATTCACAGGTATTAGAGCCCCGCATGCCGAGCTTGTCTAATTTTTGATGACGAGAAAATCCAGGGAAATCACGTTCAACAATAAATGCGGTGATCCCTTTCGAGCCAGCGCTGACATCGGTTTTTGCATAAACAACATAGACATCAGCTTCAGGACCATTGGTGATCCACATTTTGTTACCATTGAGCACGTAATGAGCACCTTGTTCATTAGTCACTCTTTTAGCCGCAAGTTTCATACTAACCACATCAGAGCCCGCATTCGGCTCACTCATGGCCAGTGCGCCAACATGCTCTCCTGAGCAAAGCTTAGGCAGGTATTGCAGCTTTTGCTCGTGCGAACCATTTTTACGTAATTGGTTCAGACAAAGGTTTGACATCGCCCCATAGCTCAAACCGACTGATGCCGATGCTCTGCTAATTTCTTGCATGGTGACAATGTGTGCTAAATAGCCTAAGCCAGAGCCACCGTACTGCTCTTCAACGGTCATACCGAGTAAGCCCATATCACCAAATTTTCGCCATAAGTCACTCGGAAATTCATTATTTTTATCAATGTCGGCAGCGCGCGGAGCAATTTGATCACGGGCAAAATTATTCACTTGGCTGCGAATTAATTCAACGGTTTCCCCAAGGTTGAAGTTTAGTGAGCTAAAAGTAGAAATCATGGTCTTTCCTATATGTGTCTATAGACATGCTGTAATGGTTTTAAATAGCTTTATTGTTGTTATCAGTGCTATTTATTCTTAATCAGTAAATTGCCTGATCTTGAGTTTAGTTTAGTTTACTTTTATTAGGCTTAATTGACGTTAACTCAGCTCGGTTAATATCTTCTGGCAATTATCTTCTAAGCCATTCAGTTCAATTAATACCGCATTAATATCATCAAGTTGTTGGGTTAAATCATTTTTTTTCTGGGCGATTAACTCCAACATACTTGCTAATTGAATAGCGCTGGTTTTATCGGTATCGTAAAGCTCAAATAAACGTCCAGTTTCTGCCAAAGAGAAACCTAAACGTTTACCGCGCAAAATCAATTTTAGTCTAACTCTGTCTCGTTGATTATAGATCCTGGTTTGACCTTTGCGAGTTGGGGCGAGCAGCCCTTGATCTTCATAAAAGCGAATACTTCGGGTGGTAATATCAAACTCTTTTGATAACTCACTGATTGAATAGTTAGTTTGCGTTGGTAATTGTGTCGGCATAAGATTATTTCAATTTTCTATAGTTGAAATAATCTTATATGAAGTTTACGTAAACGTAAAGTTTCTTTAGGCGTTAATGTAACCACGCAGTTATTTTCACTGATAGTAGACTTGTGGCTGTTAATTATTACCAATAAAAACCTTGGTAATAACTTGTATATAATCGTTTAACTGTATATTCCCTCATTCAAAACTATGCTGAATATCAATTATTACTGTAACTTTCTCCTTACACTATGATTACTTCTGCCGATAAATCGCAATAGCTTTACGTTGGCGTAAACGTAAAATTAAGTTAGGCTTGATAGCAATGAAGTCATGTTGTTGGAGAAGCCGATGTCAGAAAATGATCCTATTGTTATTGTGTCAGCAGTGAGGACCCCGATGGGGGGATTTAGTGGTTGCTTGCAAAGCGTTACCGCGCCCAATCTCGGTGCTACCGCGATTAAAGCGGCTGTTGTCAGTGCAGGCATTACGACGGCACAAATTGATGAAGTGATCATGGGTTGTGTATTACCGGCAGGGTTGAAACAAGCGCCAGCAAGGCAAGCAGCACTTGCCGCAGGATTATCTAATGCAACCGTTTGTACTACTATAAATAAAGTCTGTGGCTCAGGAATGAAAGCGGCGATGCAAGCGTTTGATGCCATTAAAGCCGGCTCAATAACCACGGCCATCGCTGGTGGTATGGAAAGCATGAGTAATGCGCCTTATATATTACCCAAAGCAAGAACAGGTATGCGCATGGGTCATGGCCAAGTACTTGATCATATGATGTTAGATGGCTTAGAAAATGCCTATGACGGTATTTCTATGGGGTGTTTTGCGCAAGATACCGCGGATGAAATGGGTTTTAGCCGTGAAGAGATGGACCAGTTTGCTATTCGTTCCTTAACACGTGCCAATGATGCGATAGCGTCGGGCAACTTTGTTGATGAAATCGCTCCGGTAACCGTTAAAACGAGAAGATCAGAAGCGGTTATTGATACTGATGAACAGCCCGGCAATGCTCGTCCTGAAAAAATACCTGCGCTTCGCCCTGCGTTTAAAAAAACTGGCACTATTACCGCTGCTAATGCAAGCTCAATTTCAGACGGTGCCGCAGCCTTAGTAATGATGAAATTATCAACGGCAACAGCACAAGGGTTAACGCCGCTTTGTAAAGTAGTTGCCCATGCAACACATGCCCAGCATCCAAGTGAATTTACCTTAGCGCCGGTAGGCGCAATTAATAAATTAGTCGCCAAAGCACAATGGTCGCTTGCTGAGGTTGATTTATTTGAAATTAATGAAGCCTTTGCCATGGTTACTATGCTGGCAATAAAGGAGCTTTCTTTAGACAGTGAAAAAGTGAATATTCATGGCGGTGCTTGTGCACTAGGGCATCCTTTAGGTGCAAGTGGAGCACGTATTATGGTGACGCTGATCCACGCTTTAAAAAATAAAGGTCTGTCAAAAGGCGTAGCAACCTTATGTATTGGTGGCGGTGAAGCAACAGCGATTGCACTAGAAATGTGGTAACTATTTCAGAGTAATTTATAAAAACGGTAACGCTACGTATAAGCAAATAATTTTTAAAAAAATTATAAATAATAACATAAAAATTATTACGATAAGATGTTCAAACGATAGGAAACAACGATGAATTTTGATTTAACCGACGATCAGCAAATGTTCGCTGATACCGCCAAACAATTTAGCGACAATGAATTACTTCCCAATGCGGCACAGTGGGATCAACAGCATACTTTTCCAAAATCGGTTATTGGCAAAGCAGGAGGGCTGGGTTTTTGTGGTTTATATTCGCCGGAGTCAGTGGGTGGTTTAGGCTTAAGTCGTTTAGATTCTTCTATTATTTTTGAGCAGTTAGCGATGGGCTGTACCACCACTACGGCCATGATGACTATTCATAATATGGCCACGTGGATGATTTCAACCTGGGGAACTGACGGTGTTAAATCGTCATGGTGTCCCGCATTAGTCAGCGGTGAAAAACTTGCTTCATATTGTTTAACAGAGCCAGGAGCCGGCTCCGATGCTGCTTCATTAACAACAACCGCTAAAAAAGAGGGCGACCATTATTTAGTTAATGGTAGTAAAGTGTTTATCTCCGGTGCTGGAGAAACCGATGTTTTAGTAGTGATGGTACGTACTGGCGAAAGTGGCGCCAAAGGTATTTCGGCACTTGCCATTCCGGCTGATATGGAAGGTGTTATTTATGGTAAGGCTGAAGATAAACTGGGCTGGAACGCTCAACCCACGAGGCAAATTACCTTTGAAAATGTCAAAGTTCCCGTGGCTAATTTACTCGGGAATGAAGGCGAAGGTTTTACCATGGCGATGCAAGGGCTTGATGGTGGCCGGATAAATATTGCCACCTGTTCTATTGGTACCGCTCAACAAGCACTTAATACGGCAATCAGCTATATGCAAGAGCGCGAGCAATTTGGCAAACCAATAGCCGCTTTTCAGGGACTGCAATTTAAACTGGCAGATATGGCTACTGAGTTAGTTGCAGCACGGCAATTAGTACGAATGGCGGCCTATAAGTTAGATCAAAATCATAGTGAAAAATCAGCTTATTGTGCCATGGCAAAACGTTTCGCTACCGATATTGGTTTCAAAGTTTGTGATGCTGCGCTGCAAATTCATGGTGGTTACGGTTATATTAAAGAGTACCCGTTAGAAAGACACTTTAGAGACGTTCGTGTACACCAGATATTAGAAGGTACTAATGAAATTATGCGGGTGATTATTGCTCGTCGTTTATTAACTGAAGGTGCGGGCGCACTTATCTAAGTGCTTGTTCCAACGAATGCACGTTATATCAATTTATCTTATAGATTAATAATGAGGATAAGAACCTTAGCCTGATAAAAATATAATGTTAAGAAAACACATTGAGATATAGCTAATAATAACAACGAAATATCAGTGATAGGCACTGTTAAAACGTGTGCTGGCTATATTAGTAGCACCACTAGGATCCTTTATGACTCAAGTAGTAAATTTTCAGGAATTAGCCACGGTTAATGGTAAAAAAATTGCAGTAGCGACATTAAACGCTTCTAAATCATTAAATGCCCTCAGCGGTGAGATGATTGATTTGCTATATCCGCAATTATGTCAATGGCAAAAGCAAGACGAGATTGCTATGGTTTTTTTACAAGGGGAAGGCGAGAAGGCTTTTTGCGCCGGTGGCGACATCGTGCACATGTATAATGAAATGAAAGCACATCCTGGCACCGCGGCACCGGGCGTTGAAGAATACTTTATTAAAGAATATCAATTAGATTACCTCATCCACACCTTTGAAAAACCGATACTAGTCTGGGGTAGTGGTATTGTGATGGGCGGCGGTTTAGGGATGATGGTCGGCGGTAGCCACCGTATCGTTACCGAAAAATCTCGCCTAGCTATGCCTGAGGTTACTATTGGCTTGTATCCAGATGTTGGCGCGAGCTATTTCTTA
>Ga0105355_10004910_pt1 | contig 11378 bp, 9 predicted proteins | sample GOMGulsemesocosm_2_FD_83508 | JGI IMG/M metagenome (GOLD analysis project Ga0105355, IMG submission 83508) | Methane-oxidizing microbial communities from mesocosms in the Gulf of Mexico - GOM9C Gulf of Mexico | ecosystem: Environmental > Aquatic > Marine > Cold seeps | place: Gulf of Mexico... | reverse complement strand
CAGCATAAAATAAATAATCACGTGGAAAAAAGTATCAATAAACTCATCATTGAATTCCATAAGAAAATGGATCAACGTGATTGAAAGCATGATCATCATCGCTTGTTTTCGCGAAAACATTGCTGGTAACTGAGTGGCCACCAACACTAATAAAATCGGAGCAATATTATATTTATCGTAATTAATTAACACCAAAACAATTACGGTTTGAGTAAATAGTAACAGTCTATCTCTGGTCGGGTGTTGGTCAGTTCTTGAGGCAATTAAAAAAACAAAAGTGATATAAAAAACGACCAATGCGATGCTCTTTAATATGAATATTAATCCATAAGGGTGGGCTAGTAATGTTAAATAACTGATAATTGACCAAGTTAAAAAACCAGAGAAGTGTGATAGCCAATCTTCTTTAAAATGTTTGGGATGTAGTGCTTTGAACATAAATACTAACCTTTAAAAGAACAAAGCGCATGGCTGATAATAACTATGCGCCTTCGAATACCAAATGGACTTAATAACCCACTTATCATGAAGATACTAAAACAAATCGATAGCAATTACCGTATTATCTTTGACAGTAAATTTCGCTTCTTTATATTCTGGGGCACCAAACATACCAACATTATTGCTGAAGCCGTAACCTTCTTTTGGAATACCCATCATATTGAAATCTAATTGGTCATTATCATTTTCGTCTTGGTACATTTTAATGGCATACTCACCATCGGCTAAATCTTTAAAAACTACCGTTTCCTCTTTATTTTCAGCTTTCACTTTTGAGGCTTTGCTGTTTTTATCTGTTTTATAATTTTCATCACCTTGGTATAAGGCGACTAAAACATGACCTTTACCTTGTTCAATATCGGTGATCTTTACGGTTAAGTCCGCAGCATTCACACTTTGACTCAATAAAATGATCATCGACAATGAACCGATAACTGACATTACTAAACTACTTACTGAATACGTTACTAATTTTTTAACTAACATAATTAAATTCCTATTTAATGGTTTATACCAAATGAAATGATGTATTAGCCAATTCATTATTCCAATTGGTACTATTCGTTAACTTCATAAATAGTTTACGTTTTTACTTGAGGTGCTACAGGTGCCAAAAGTCATGACTTTATAAAAAGAAAAACATGACTAAAGTCATGTTTTCACTTCATGTAGGCAAATATTATTACTGCTTAAAGTACATTTAATTGTGTTTAATGATCACGCAACGCCAAGGTTACAGGTAAACGCATAGCTTTCACTGCTGGTAACATGCCTCCTAATAAACCAATGGCTAGCGAAAAGAGTAATGTTTGGCTGATTAAAGCAGTGGATATATCAAAATTGAACATGATCTGACTCAAATTGTTGGCATCTTGTGTCGCCGCCGTCCAACCATCAAATAACACGTATAATGGCAAGATACCCAGCAACGCCCCCACCAAAGCCAACAATAACGCTTCGCTGATAATAGCGGTTGAAATAGCCATTGGGCTAAACCCCATCGCTTTTTGAGTAGCAATAGCTTTACTACGAGCCGCAATAGCACTATACATAGTATTTAGTGCTGCAATGCTTGCTCCTAATGCCATCACTATGGCAACGGGAAAACCAATCCAGCGGATCAAACGGGTTAAGTTTTTCCCTTGCTCTGCAAAAAAGCTTTTTTCACTAATAACACGAACGTTTAACCGAGGATCAGCTTGCCATTCTTGCTCAATTTGTTCTAGCTTCACTCCCTCTTCCATTGCCAAGCGAACTGATTGCACTGAGGTTCCTCGGCGATAATCACTTTGTAAAACCCCAATATCCGCCCATAACTCAGACTCAAAAACACTGTTATTATCGGCAAAAATCCCGGTGATTTTCCACTGCGTACCACCAAGTGTTAATGATGAACCAACGGTTAGTTCTGGCATACGACGAGCAATGGCTTGACCGATAATCAATTCTCTTACTCCGCTAGTAAACCTTTTACCTGCTACCAAATGAAAATTAGGACGAAAACGATAAGTGGTATTGCTGATCCCTCTAAGGGCTAAGCTTTGTGAGTCTAGAACACCGCTGCTATCAATAACCTTATATTCAGCATTAACAAACATTTCAGCTGAGACTAATGATTGGTTGTTTTCATCACGTAATACTTGTTGATGATTCTTTAGTAAATTTACTTCCATAGGGAACATCACACTTTGTATTTCAGAAACGGCCCCAGCCCGCATGACTAAAATGGTATTGTCTAGTCCGGTGCGCTCTAATGTCTTCATCATGCCTTCTGTCATTGCCAAAACACTTAACATTACGGCAGCAACACAAGCAATACTGCACATAGTTACCAAGGAGCTTATTGCTCTTTTCGGAAAACTTATCAAGCTGATCAAAGTTAACGCCCATGCCTGCTTGATTTGATTTGAGTAACTGTTGTTATAACGGCTCATGTTATGCCCCCTAAGGTTTTACTGATGGATAAGCGCTTTATTGAGAATGCAGGAAAAACAGTGCAAATAGCTGCGGCAGAAAAAGTAATGGCAAGTACTTCAAGGTAATGTGTTGAAGCGATAGCTATACCCGGTAGAAAGTCTGCAAATTGCAAACTTATCTGACTCATTAAAAGTAGAGCAATCAAACTGCCTGAAGCTGCCCCTAATAACAACAGCCACAATGACTCTAAGTACACTTGAAGAATAAGTACTGCAGAAGAAAAACCTAAGGCTTTCATCATGGCACTTTCATTTAATCGCTCACGATTAGTTTGCAGCATAGTATTACAAACGATTAATAATAAAGTAAAAAACACCGCCGCCATAATCACTTTGATCACCATCGCCATATCAACAAACTGCTGAGCTTGTTCTTTGATAAACACTTGTTCGGTCATAGTTCTTGTCGCCGCATTTGCGTTAGCAAATAACACATCTATCGACTTGGCAACCGCATCGATGTCTGCTGTGTGATTAATTACTGTAGATAGCCAACTTACCGTATAACCTGCATAAGCTCGGGCTTCATCAAAATAAGCATGTTGGAAAAATATCCGCTGGTCATCCACCGAACTATCTTTGGTATGGTAAATACCACTAACGACAAATTCCCAGCTGAAAAGGCCCTCTTTATTCATCCAAATAGAAGAGCTCAACGGTATTTTATCACCCACTTGCCAACCAAATTCCTCTGCAAGACTGTTACCAATAATGACCCCAGTACGAGTATTTTGCCATTGCTGCAATTGTTCAGCTGCAATAAGGTATTCATCAAACAATTTAAAGTAATGTTGATGTTCAACCGCCATCATCGCTAATTGATTACTCTCATTTTGAAAATAACCTCCAAACCATGACGCATAACTAACATTGTCGACACCATCAAGTACGGCAATTTTTTGCTGATAGTTAACCGGCAATGAGCGGGTAATTGAAACTTTATGGTTGGTCATTAAGCGATACTGATTATTGCTACTAACATTGACATTTAAAGCATGATTAACCGCTGATAAAGCAGTAAAAAGAAAAAAGGCTACGGTTACTGACAAAGTCGTCAATAGAAAGCGACTCTTTTTTCTTAAACTGTTTCGCCACACTAAAAACAGCATATTCATAATTTTTCTCCAGCACTAACAATATCTTCAGTTGCTTGGTTTTCATCAATATACTGTTCAAGATTTATTACCCTAGTTGCATAGTCAGCCGCTTTTAAATCATGGGTCACCATAACAATAGTTTTGCCAAAATCTTTATTAAGGGTTGTTAACAATGACAGGATTTCGTTGGCAGTTTTTCTATCTAAATTACCAGTTGGTTCGTCACACAATAATATTTTTGGATCCGTTGCTATAGCACGTGCAATGGCGACACGTTGTTCTTGGCCACCTGATAATTCTTTTGGTAAATGTGTCGCTCGATTGGCCATGCCTACTAGTTCAAGAGCAACTTTAGCGTGCTGTTTTCGTTGTTTTGCATTTAATGGGGTTAGCGACAAGGGTAATTCAACATTCGCTTGTGCACTGATCACCGGTAATAGATGATGTGACTGGAAGATAAAACCGATATTTTCAGCACGCCAGCTGGTGAGTTGACGTTCCGATAAGCTTTCAATATTTTCTTCGTTAATAACCACTTGGCCAGAAGTAGGCTTATCTAACCCTCCCATTAAATGCAGCAAGGTACTTTTTCCTAATCCAGAAGGGCCCATTAAAGCAATAAATTCACCTTGTTTGATGGTTAAATTAAAATCCCGTAATACATCAAGGCGGTTCTTTGCTTTACTATATGATTTGTTAATACTGACTAACTCAATGCAATTTTCGGCTTCCATGAGGCTTTCCTTATGTGAGTTGAACTAAAAAATTATAAACTTGCGATAACTGGCGAGGTTAAAAAGCTAACTTTCACCCCCATATCTGGCAGCACTCGATGGTCGATATCAAATAATTTAATGCGCACTTTAATGCTGGCTTTTTGTCGATCGGCTGTAGGAATTACCGCAATAACTTGGCTGTTAATTTGCCATTGTGGGTAAGCATCTAGAGTAGCGATAACCTCTTGTTCGGCATAAACACGGTTGATGTAACTTTCTCCGACCTCAACTTCAACCTCTAATGAGTTCATATCTACAATAGTGCCAACACCGGTACGAATAAAGCCACCGCCAGAAGTTCCAGCCGAAATTAACTCACCCACTTGAGCATTTTTGCTGATCACCACGCCGTCAAAGGGTGCACGTATTTTATGTTGTTCTAACTGGTATAACGCTAACTCGCTACGTTGTTTGGCTAACTCCACTAGAGCTTTTCTATTTTTTAATTGGGCAATAATTTGGGCGGTTTTAAGTTCGCTGTCTTCACTAAGTTGCACACTGATCAATTGACTTTTTGCCAATTGGCTTTGACGATAAGACTTTTGTTGAGCAAACTTTTGTAAAACCAACATTTCTTCATAACGGGCTTGTTGTGCTGATAAATCCGCTAAAGCTAATTGATAAGAAATATTGGCTTGCCTATCATCTAATTCCGCAATAATGTCCGCTTTGTTTACTTTGATGCCTTCTTCAATATAAAGCTGCTCTAACTTACCCGTTACCCGTGATGAAACCGTAGCGACACGACGTGCGACGACATGGCCACTGGCATCTAGCACCACAGCGTTTGAATTATTTTGAGTTTTTCCAGTGAAGGTAACAGCGGCAGTAACCGGCTGTTTTATCTGAGCTACTTTTACTTCGGCATCAAGTTTATTCAGTGGTAAAGGAGCAGTTTCAGCAGGAGAATTTAGCCAAAAAAGTCCTATAAAAGCGATGATAAGTGCCAAAAAAGTCACGATGATAGCGCTAGGTTTTGTTGAAGCCTTAGGCTGACTTCTATCGATAACTAATTGTTGTATTTGTTTTTCGGTCACGATGATTTCTCCAAACTCACTCAATATTTATAAAGTAAGTTTAGATAAATCAGTTAAAGCAATGCAGTGCCAAAAGTCATTTTATAGTGTCAGTATAACCATGACTTTCGGCTTGTTTAGAGGGGTTAACTTTCTATTATTGGCGGTTTAGCGGGCTGGTTCTTCTTAAAAATCCACCTGATATCTTCTTTAATTAAATACAAAGATGGGATTAAAAACAAAGTAATTACCGTAGCAAAAACAATTCCAAAGCCTAATGAAATCGCCATGGGGATAATAAATTGTGCTTGTAAACTTTGCTCAAAATATAAAGGAAAAACACCAAAAAATGTTGTCAGAGAGGTTAACAATATTGCTCTAAAGCGTTGTGTACCCGCTTGAGTCACAATATCTATCATGCGCATACCGCTGCCTTTCGCTTTATTGATAAAATCAACCATGATCAAACTGTCGTTAACAACAACACCTGTTAACGCAATAAAACCGAACATTGACATCATATTAATTGTTTTGCCCAATAACCAATGACCAACGATGGCACCAATGATACCAAACGGGATCACTGACATAATTACCAGCGGTTGTGCGTATGACTTGGTTGGAATAGCAATTAAACCATAAATAAGGAATAACGCGCCAACAGCAGCAAGACCTAGTTGTTTTAAGAAATCCGCCTGATCTTTACTCGCCCCTTCTACCCCATATTGAACCGAAGGAAAATCAGCCAGTATTTGTGGAATATGCTCTTCGTTCATTTCCGTGACCACTTTACGTGATTCAACTTTCTCACTATCAATATCAGCAGACACAGTTATTGACCGTTTTTGATTAATACGGGTAATGCTTGAAAAACCTTGTCCTATCTCAATATCAGCCACTTGATAGAAAGGCACTTGATCGCCACTGGGAGTTCTTATCCACATATCTTCTAGGTCAGCAACAGATAATCGGTCTTTCTCAGGATAACGTACCATTACTTTGAGTTCGTCACGACCTCGTTGAATACGTTGTGCTTCATCGCCATAAAATGCCTGACGAACTTGTTTCGCTAAATCCGATAAGGTTAAACCTAACACTTCCGCTTGCGGTTTAATTGCCAACTTGATTTCTTGGCTACCTCGGCTAAACGAATGACGAATATCATAAACACCATCGTAGCTTTTTAATCTGTCTTGTATGCCATCAGCGGCAAGTTCCAATTCTTTATCATTTTTACCGGTTAATTGAAATTCTATCGCAGCGCCACCACCAGCATTGGTACCAGCAAAAAAACGTAACTCTTTGCTGCCTGGAATTTCCCCTATCTCATCACGCCATAATTTTTCAATGGCATAGGCGTCTAATTCTCGGTCTTCAGATTTTACCAATTCAAGCAAAAAGGTTGCTTGCGTATTACCACGGGTAAAAACCATCGAGTGTTTAATAAAGGAGTTATCATTAAATTTATTTTCTTGTGCAATCGTTTCAACCGCTGTCATAACCTTTTCAATGGCTTCGTTTCTTTTATGAGGCGCGGTACCATCAACCATAGTGATATTGCCTTGAATAAAATCACTGGGGATATTAGGAAAGACTTCCAACTTGACAAAAGAGCCGGATATTAGGCCGATGGAGAGTATAAATATGGCAATAAATGTCGCCATCGTATTATATCTAGCATGTAAAGCCTTCTGTAAAGCGGCTTTATAATTATGATGAATGAAATGATCTAACTTTTCTTTAAAGCGCATTTGAAAGCGTTCTAATCGATTGGTATTTTCAGGGGTGAGTGGCACATACTTCATATGCGCTAAATGTGCAGGCAATATCCATTTAGATTCAATCAAAGAAAAAACTAAACAAAAACCGACCACAATAGTGATTGAGCGGAAAAAAGCCGCAAAGGTTGCGTCGATAAATAATAACGGAGCAAATGCAGCAATAGTGGTTAAAACACCAAAGGTTGCAGGCATAGCAACTCGTAAGGTACCGCGAATAATATTGTCACTGGAATGACCGTATTGCTGAACCTCAGCATAGGCACTTTCACCGATAACTATCGCATCATCAACAACCACCCCAAGCACCATAATAAAGGCAAACAAGCTAAGCATATTTATTGATACCGACCATTCACCTAACAATGGCATCATCAAGAACGCACCAAAAAAACTAATAGGAATACCTAACATCACCCAAAAAGCTATTTTAATGCGTAGAAATAAGGCTAAGACTAAAAAGACTAATAAGGCGCCAATCAACATATTTGAGATCATCATATCTAAGCGGGCGGATAGATAATATGAAACATCACCCCAGACATTTAATTTTGCCCCTTGAGGTAAATTGTCATTTTTTATTGCAACATAATTACGCACTTCTTCAGCAATTTCTAAGTCATTTTGATCACCGGTAGATTGCACCATAATGCTTGACGTAGGTTCTCCATCAAAAACGGCAAAACCTTGCTCTTCAACAAAGCCGTCAATAACATTAGCCACATCAGATAACACTAAACGAGTACCATCTGCTCCGGTTCGTAAAACAAGTCTAGCGTACTCTTCCCCTGTATATGCTTGCCCTTGTGTACGCACAAGAATGTCTCCACCGCGGGTTTTAATGGTGCCACCTGGCATATCGACGGAAGAACGACGCACAGCTTGAGTAATATCGTCAAAGGTTAACTGATACTTCTGTAATTTATGCTCTGAAACTTCAATGCTGATCTCGTAATTACGACTACCGACAATTTCAGCACTGTTTACACTCGGTAATGCCATCACTTCATCACGAATATTTTGTGCCATCACTTGTCGTGCACGTCGCTCCATTGGGCCACTGACCGACAACCACATGACTTGGCCTTTGAACTCTTGTTTAGTGATAATGGGTTTTTCGGTTTGCTCAGGGAATGTGGTAATGGCATCAACTTGCATTTGCACTTCATCAAGCTTTTCCGCCATCGAATAACCAGACTGAAGCTCTATTGTAACTATGCCCATCCCTTCATTAGCAACGGCGGTTATGCGTTTAATGCCTTCGATATCTTCTAATGACTCTTCAATTTTTAAAATAACCGCTTGTTCGACTTCCTCGGGGGCAGCGCCTAAATGAGGAACCATGACTTGAATATTATTAGAGTTGAATTCAGGAAACATTTTTTTATTAATGCCCTGATATGAAATAAAACCCGCTAATAAGATAAAAACCATCAATAAGTTTGCCGCGACACTGTTACGGGTAAACCATGCAATGATGCCTGTTAGTTTTTCTGAAGATTGATTCATTAGCCTTCACCGACCAAGTCTGAATTGTCTGCAGATTTTTTATCTTCTCTTGATAACTTTTCAGTTGGTTGTTTATCACCTGCGATGCGTAAGTCCATACCTTCAACCGGAGTTTCCAACATAGTGAGGACTAAACGGTTATTGCGAGGAAACTCATCCAAACTGTAAGCAAATTTTGAATCAGTGCGTAATAAATTTATTTTTTGAATATGCAGTTTGTTTTTTGAGTCGACGGTATAGAGAGTATTCGCGCCATGCAATGCATCACGAGGGATAGCAATAACCCCTTCAACACTCTTCCCTTGAATATCGGCATTAACAAAGGTACCCATTCTTAACTCTGGTTGTTGATTATTGCTTAGTACTGCGTATGGGTCGTTGATTTGAGCAATCACATAATGCACACGTGACTTACTATCGATTACCCCTTCGTAACGCGTTAATTTTGCTGGCCAATGGCTGTATTCACCATTGATTTCTAATTGGATATCAACTGCTGCCGACTGATTACTTGCTTGATTAATTTGAGGTAACTCTAAAAACATCACATCACGTTGTTTAATCGGTAATCTAGCTTCCGCATAGTCAATAGCAAAGGTTTTAGCGATTGAGGTACCGGTACCAACAAATTGACCAATATCAACATATTTCGCTTGGATCATCGCATCGTATGAAGCAACAACTTTTGTCCGTTCAAGTTTGATTTTTGCCGATTTTAAATTCGCTTCAGCTGCCTTAAGGTTAGCCTTAGCCTTTTGTAAATTAGGTTTACGAACAGCCATCACTGGCGCTTCATCTAATGACTGGCCACTTAATAACCATTGCGCTTCTGCATGTTCTACTCGTGCTTTTTCTTCGACTAAATTTGCCGTTGCTGTCGCCAGGTTTGACTCAGCTTGAATTAATGCAATTTGATAATCGACATCGTCGAGCGCTAATATTTGCTCACCTTTTGCAAAATACCCGCCCACTTTAAATTTATCCGATACGTTCACCACTCTCCCAGATACCTCAGCAACTAAATTAGTTTCAGTTCTCGGTAAAATATTACCTTGTGAGGCTATAGAAAAAGTGATGTCTTGAGGACTTATTTCTTGAACTTCAACTAATGGAGCTTTGTGAACAATTGGCTTCTTTTCAGGCTTTGGTGCTAAAGCACTTACAATAATTAAAAGAACAATGGCAGTAAATACAATAGCAATAGGCATTAAAACGTAACGTAGTGGCACCATACGACGTTGTGATTTTTCCGAAGATTTGCTGTTGAACATGTTGTTTCTCAAATGATTTTTTAAAGATAGTGTTATGAATATAACGGGAGTTATCTAAAGATCAATAACTTATTATTATTTAATTTATAAGGGGAAGCCTGTTAGCTATTATATTTTACTGAATTTTGCCCACGACAGTAATAAAGTACGAAAATCATCGACACCACAAGTTGAATAATCTTGCATATCAAAGTTCATATTATCGTCTTGTAATTCTTCAGGTAAGCTGGCCTCACCATTGAGTAATGCATTCACCTGAACCTGAGCATCTTCCCTGCTTAATACCAAGGTATACTCTTGCCCAGTGATCAACTCTTCTTGCGATTGCCCTGTTGAAACTTGTTCAATTGCGGTGAGTACTTTTGTCAATTTCTCTGCACAATTGCCTACTTCAACTTCCAACCACGGACCGATAACTTGATGTTCAAACGAAAACTTAGCTATTGCATTACCCGTTACTGCATCATGAATGAATTCGTATTCCATAATTACCTCGAAGCAAATTATTTAAATGTTTCTATGTCAGTAAATTGCTACCGTTAAGTATAGAAGAAAACAACCAACAAGCGGTGAAATATCTCCTTTTTTCAGCCTTTTTAATGTTTAATATTTTATTTTGAACAATATATGGATAATACGGTCTATTATTTAACTTATCGTTAACAAAAAGAAAAATAGTGCTAAAAGGACGTTACACTGCAGTAGTTTTATCTATTGTGATTCATCTGGTAATTTTAATCATCATTAGTCATACAGTCGTATTGCCCCCAACCACTACACCACCGAAGAAACAAGCGATCAAAAGCTATATTTATCATACGCCTCTTAAAAAAATTGAGCCTGAGATAAAGCCAGTTCCAGTGGTAGAGAATGAAGTGACTGAGTCAGTAAAAGTCAAAGAAGTGAGTGAAACAAACAAAGAAAACATCACCGTTAAAGCGATAGATGTTCCTATAGTAAAAACGGTACCTCCAAAAGAAGCTCCTGCTAAACAAGTAGTGAAAAAAAACACCAATAAAAAACCCGTAACATCCTTCTCTGCACTATCACAATTGCGTAATTTAAATAAAAAATTAGATGATAAAATGTTTGAGCAAGCGACAAGTGATTACCAACAGCCAAACACAGGTTCGATTATGCATGGCACTCCTATTGCTGTTCCTCATTCAAAAAAACAATTGTCCGTAGAAGAAAAACATAAACAAGCAACCCGAGTAGTCAGTTCAGACATGTCGGTGAGAAAAGGGGATGATGGTCGCTGCTTTATCCAACGAGACTTATCTGTTGTCGGCATGGAGGGAGTTACAGCTAATGAAAGTTTTGCATGTGGTAAATCTAAATTTGATTCCAGCTTTCAAAAGCATATGAAAAAGGTTAGAGAAAAACTCGGAAAATAGGTTAATATTATGTGAATACATAAGCACTAGCTCACTTAATTTCCGATGACAAAACTT
>Ga0105355_10004902_pt1 | contig 11391 bp, 8 predicted proteins | sample GOMGulsemesocosm_2_FD_83508 | JGI IMG/M metagenome (GOLD analysis project Ga0105355, IMG submission 83508) | Methane-oxidizing microbial communities from mesocosms in the Gulf of Mexico - GOM9C Gulf of Mexico | ecosystem: Environmental > Aquatic > Marine > Cold seeps | place: Gulf of Mexico... | reverse complement strand
ATTCCTGCCTAACTTTGGCGTGTTAGTAGACCTAGGCCAGAACTGGAATACGTTTGCATCTTACTCAAAAGGATTTTTGATTGCCGATTTAGGTCGCACATTGCGCAGTCGATACAGAGATAATAATCTCGATGGACTGCAAAATGATGCGCAAATTGTCGCCAGTTATGAAGTGGGTTTCCGTGGCGACTATGACTCATTGTCTGTAGAAGTCGCGGGCTATAGATCCTCGTCGGAATCGGGAACAACACTTGCGCCAATTGACGGTACTAGTGCATTTCGAGTGGTGCGTTCACCGGAGCGTATCTGGGGGGGCGAGATTTCAATTGATTGGTCGGTCAATGAAAGTCTAAATTTAAAAGCTAATTACAGTCGTGTTGATGGAAAATTTGACCCCGATTTAGACGGCGTCTATGAGCAGATGAGCTCATTTAGAATTACGCCTGAAAAATTAGTTGTACAGGCAAACTATGAATTTTCTGCAGACTGGAGTCTTTTTGTTCAGGGCCTTTATTCTTTTGATCATAAACCCTTTGGCAACGAAATATCATCGCCAGGAAAAAATCCGATTGACGCATTCTTTTTGCTTGATGTATCCGTGACCGGTCAGATAGGGCGTGGTTTTCTTTCGGTCAGTGGGTCGAATATCTTGAATAAGGATTATGAATCAGCTTATTCTCAATCGTTGAAGAGTGACCCATTCGCCTTTTACAAAGCGCCAGGTGCTGAGTTAAGCATTCAGTATACGATCGACTATTAATGGGTTTCGCATTGAGGTTTTTCTAACATTATGTCCTTAACAGGCGCTTTGAAACCATGTGAGTGCCTGTTAGGGAATACGCTAGAAAATATTCATTGCGGAGAGTCGGTATTTTTCTATTTACACTGTATTGGCTTATATTTGCGTTAAATTTCTATGCATTAGTAGCCTAGAGTGATCGTATACGCGCGTCTTTGTATCCGTATCTAGCACTTACAATGCAGTTAGAGTTTGCTGATATGTCGATTAAAAAAATTATTAGATTATGCGCAGAACCGGAAGGTTTCGGGAAAACTCCCGACGAACTGGATGCTGAGCTGTTTGCTTCATCGCTGCCTGTCCAGTGCAGTCACGACTACTATGAAGATGAACAGTTGGGTCTTTATATTGGCGTCTGGGATACCACTGACATGATAGAGGCCTCTGGCCCTTATGTTTGTGATGAGTTTATGTGGATACTAGAAGGTGAGGCGGTCATTAAAAACGCTGATACCGGAGTGATGGAGAAAGCAAAAGCTGGCGAGGCGTTTGTAATTCCCAAAGGGTATGATTGCCAGTGGCACCAGAGTGGCTATTTACGAAAGTTTTACGTTATTTATGACAATCCCAATGAGACTCTCCCCGCACAGCCCACTTATGAAGGCATTGTTATTCTCCCAGCTAATACACCGATAGAGCTGCCTGCTGGTACAGAGCCGTTTTTGGTAACAACCGGTAACCCCGTTCAGCAGCATATTTGCTATATAGGTCATACGGGTAAGTTTATCTCTGGGGTATGGGAAAGTGAAGCCTTTGAATCAGAGCCGCGAGCCTTCTCCTACAATAAATTCGTCTGTGTGCAAGCAGGCTCTTTGACGTTGATTGAAGAAAGTGGTGAAGAGCACCATTTTAACATGGGTGAGGCCCTGTTTGTGCCAGAGGGGGTGGTGTGCAGCGCACGATCGACGGAAAACGTACGGCTCTGTTTTGCTACAGTCAGATCTGTATAAATAATGTCAGTCTAAATAATACCGTAAGATTTTTATAGAAAGTTGTTCGGTATTCGAAATAGAGGAGTCAGAAGTGGAGGCTAAACATTTTATCGGTGGAGAGTGGGTTTCAGCGGCGACAGCGGAAACCATCGAAGTAGTTAACCCGGCAAACGAAGAAGTTATCGCCCATGTATCAGCAGCCAATGCTGTTGATGTAGACAAGGCAGTAAAAGCCGCCAGAAAGGCTTTTGATGAAGGTCCATGGTCACGGACAAGTGGTGCTGAACGTGCGGCCTATCTACGAAAAATGGCCAAAATCATTAAGCGACGTCAAGCCGAGCTGGCCAAGCTTGAGGTGCTGGACAATGGGAAGCCCTATCCTGAGGCTGAGTGGGATATTGAAGACACGGCCGCTACCTTTGAATTCTACGCCGGATTAGCAGAGGAGCTCGACAGCACTTCTGAGCAAGAGATTGAGTTGCCAGAACCCCGGTTTAGTTCTAAAGCAGTTAAAGAACCTCTAGGAGTGGCCGGCGCGATTATTCCCTGGAATTTTCCAATGCTGATGGCGGCCTGGAAAGTTGCGCCGGCGCTGGCCGCTGGTTGCACCATGGTGTTAAAACCCTCTGAAGTTACTCCGTTAACGGCTTTAGCATTGGCTGAAATAGCCATTGAAGCGGAGTTGCCCGCTGGTGTACTGAATATAGTGACAGGGCTAGGTAAGGATGCAGGGCAGGCATTGGTAGAGCACTCGGGTGTGGATAAGCTGGCCTTCACTGGGTCTGTGCCAACAGGATCGAAAATTATGGGGGTTGCCGCAAGAGAGATTAAAAATATCAGCTTGGAGCTCGGTGGGAAATCACCCTTTATTGTGTTTGAGGACAGCGATATCGAACAGGCCGTGGAATGGGTAATGTTCGGTATTTTTTGGAACCAGGGGCAGGTCTGTTCGGGGACTTCGCGGGTATTGGTGGCGGAGTCAATTTATCCAGCGTTGCTTGAGCGACTGGCCGAAGAGGCACAAAAAATTACCATCGGTGCTGGCAATCAAATAGGTGTTTTGCTTGGTCCGTTGGTAAATGCTGAACAGTACAAAAAAGTGATGGCGGCTATTGAAATGGGTGTCAAGGAAGGCGCGACGATTGCCTCTGGTGGACGGAGGCCAGAAGGCTTGGATAAAGGCTACTATTTGCAGCCAACGATCCTAACCGACATGAGTGAAGACAGTTGGGTTTGGAATGAAGAAATATTTGGCCCAGTGGTTTGTGTCAAGCCGTTTAGCTCTGAAACTGAAGCGATTCGAATGGCCAACGATTCGCGTTTTGGCCTGGGTGCCGCTGTGATGTCTAAGGACGACGAACGCTGTGAGCGTGTTGCCAGAGCATTCCGTGCCGGTATCGTATGGATAAACTGCTCTCAGCCAACTTTTTGTGAAGCGCCATGGGGTGGCTATAAGCAATCGGGGATTGGCCGCGAGCTAGGCACGTGGGGACTAAACAATTACCTCGAAACCAAGCAAATTACACGCTTTGATAGCAGTAAACCCTGGGGATGGTATCTCAAGTAGAAGAGTCGAATATCAAAACCTTTTAGTTTATTTTAAAAATGAGAAAACTTTATGCTGCCGCACCTTGAGGCGTTGAATGACACGAAAGCTTGCCCGCTATGGCACGATACAGAAGACATGCCTGAAGTCTTGCCGCCATTGGCCACCGATGAAATGTGTGAATTGCTAATTGTTGGAGGCGGTTTTACCGGGCTTTGGGCGGCTATACAAGCAAAAGAGCGTAGGCCGAACGCAGATATTATTTTGATTGAGCAGACCTTCGTTGGTGATGGCGCTTCTGGGCGTTGCGGTGGTTTTATGAGTGCCAGCCTTGCCCACGGTGAAACCAATACCGAGCATCGATTTCCCGGTGAGGCAGATAGGCTGGAAGCGTTAGGTGTTCAGAATATGAAAGAACTGCTTGAAAGCCTTAAGCGGTATAACATTGATGCTCGCTATGAACACACGGGTTCGACCAGTGTGGCGCTGGATCCGGACTCTGCTGAGAGATTATACGCTGAATACCAACGTTCTAAAGCGGAAGGTTATGATGTGGTTTGGTACGACAAGGATGCAGTGCGAAAGCAGGTCAATTCCTCCACTTTTTACGGCGGATTGTGGTATCGAGATGGGGATGGTGTTGTCGATCCTGCCCGTTTGTGTTGGGGGTTAAAGGCGGCAGTTTTAAACTTGGGTGTTCGTATTTTTGAAGGCACTAAATTGTTAGGTCTTGATGAAACCGGTCAAGACGGCATAAAGGCCAACTGTAATGGCGGTGTGATTCACAGCGATAAAGTTCTATTGGCAACGAATGCCTATAGAAATCTTATTGGTCAAGCTCGACGTTCAGTTATTGCTGTATGGGATTACCAGATTGCTACTGAGGCGTTGACCCCAGAGCAAATAGAAAGCATTGCTTGGGGCAGCAGTGAATCACGTCATGCTCTATCGGATTACAATAACATGTTCCACTATTTTAGGCTGACTAAAGATAACCGTATTACCTGGGGTGGTGGAGGCTCCGTTCGTCACTATTTTAATAGCGGTACCGATAAGCGGTTTGAATTTTCACAGGCACGTTATGAGACACTGGCTAAAGAATTTTTTAAAACGTTCCCGCAATTATCTGATGTAAAGTTTTCTCATAAGTGGGGTGGAATTATTGCATCTTCGACTCGCTTCTGTGTAGTGCCTGGTGTTACTCACGGTGGACGTGTGGCGTGGGCAATCGGTTATACCGGTCTTGGTGTGGGGGCCTCTCGTTTTGGTGCGCGCATAGGTATTGAGTTATTAGGCTATAGTCCATCGGATATTTTAAAAATGAAATTTGTCACCAAAAAAGCGCTGCCTTGGGCACCAGAACCTTTCTGCTGGCTTGGAGTGAAGCTAACCCAACGCGCATTGATAAAGGCAGATAAGAACGGCGGTAAGCGCGGTTTATGGCTTAAGTTTTTGGATCTGCTCGGCTTGGGTTTTACCTGCTAAGTTCTAGTAACGATTGCAGAACGGCACGATTAGTGAAATATTGAAATCCTTCATTACATTGATCTTGGCTTGATGCATGAAGTCTTTATTATGTGAATTAAAATTTATGTAATGCCTCGACTAAACAGGGGTATAACGATGAAAGCTGGCGTTATCAAGGCAAAGCATGCCGCAGGGAAGAGCGACAATATCTCAGGGTGGTTACTTCAGCAAATAGACCTATTCGAAAAGCATTTACGGAAAAATAAAGCTGGTGATAATCGATCATTAAGCTTCAGGGATTTAGCACGCCTAATTGTCGTCAATGAAAAAGAAATTGTAAGGCAGGGCACTCCATTTTCAGTGGTCAGTTTGTTACGAAAACTGCTGAGTATTCGGCACTTAAGTTGCTTTTAACTGGAGTCGATGATAGAGGTGTTGTAGCGCTTGAGAAAGAAGAGACCGCTGAAAAGGGAGCCTTGGCCAAAGTAGAATTGCTAGATCAGTGGATCGGTGATGTTGAAGATGAAATATCCTGTTATGGGGCCACTAAGGGAGAGCTTCAGGAACAGTTAACAAAGCTTGAAAGCTCTATAGAAGCGCAAATGGCACGCCTAACTGGATTTCAGTCACAATTAAGTGAGTCTATTAGTCGCCGCCGGGATGTGTTGCAGGACCAAGAAGAGATTAAAAATCGGCTTGACGAAATTTGTGAACTTTTGGAACGTTTTGCTCTGCTACGTGACCATTACACCGTAGATATAAATAGGCTTGAGGCGATAGAAGAGTCAGGTTCTCTGTTTGTGCATCATGAGCGCGTGTTGTGCCCTCTTTGTGGGTCATTGCCTGACGAGAATCATTCTGAAGATGCGTGTGATGGTAATGTTGAATCTATAGTGATCGCTGCGTCAGCTGAGATAGAAAAGATTAAGACGCTAGCATCAGATCTTGAATCGACGATTTCCTCATTGTCTGCGGAGTCAGAGCGTTTAAAAGCAACGTTGACTGATGTTGAAGTCACTTTCAATAAAGTGGATCAACGCATTAGAGAAGCTATTTCGCCAGATTTAGCCGGTACGCAAGAGATTTACACAGATTTTGTCGATAAGAAAAATATGGTTTCAGAGTCACTAAGTACCTTCGCAAGACTAGAGAATTTGATGTTCCAAAAAGAGGAATTTTTGGGTGATGAAGATAGTTCGGTAGATGGTAAAGCTACGATTAACTCGGACCTCCCGAAGTACGTATTGACTAAATTTTCCCTAACCGTACAAAAAATACTACAGGCATGGGATTTTCCGGATGCCGATAATGTATATTTTGATGAAACAGCTAAAGATTTTGTTATAAGTGGAAAGCCTCGGGGCAGTCGTGGTAAGGGGCTTCGGGCGATAACGCATGCAGCTGTCACATTAGGCCTACTTGAATTTTGCCAAGAAAATGGCCTTCCTCATCCTGGCTTTATTGTTTTAGATTCCCCATTGCTGGCTTATTACGAACCAGAGGGGGATGAAGATAACTTGAAGGGCTCGGACCTTAAGCAAAAATTCTACAAATATTTGATAAGTGAGCACGCTGAAAACCAAATTATTATAATTGAAAATCAACATCCGCCAATGGAGTTTGAGGATAGAATAGCGCTGACAGTTTTTACCAAAAACCCACAGGAAGGTAGGTTCGGCCTATTTCCATACAGGGGCAAGCTGTAAGTTAACAGAGAAAGTGGCGTATAGGGGTTTTCACGTCCAATTCGCGTTAGTTTGGGTGTGGTAATACGTATTGCGCCTTCGTCAATGATCAATGGTTTTACTTTGAGCGGCGAAGTAAATGTATGATTCGCAAGGTGTAGGTATTTTCACAAACAATCGCAAGAAGCAACAACACCCACTCGTAAGACAATTAGGATATTCTCTTTATGAACGAACGTGAAAAACACAAATATCACTGGCGGTATAGCCTGCGCTTGGTCATGGCTTTACTAATACTTTGGTTTAGCGTCTCCTTCGGTGCGGGAATTTTACTAAAAGACTTCCTAGATCAATTCAGCATTGGCACGGCGCCCTTGGGTTTCTGGATGGCACAGCAAGGCTCAATCATTGGTTTTGTGATTTTGCTGATTATCTATTCGGTGATGATGAATCGTCTAGATAAAAAACTGGGTTTTGATCAGGATGATGAAATATGAGCCAGGCGATGTGGAATTTTATTTTTATCGGCATTACCTTTACAGCCTATATTTCTATTGCCCTTATGTCACGGGCAAGCTCTACCAAAGACTATTACACCGCCGGCGGTAGCGTGTCACCCTTTGCCAACGGCATGGCGACGGCGGCCGACTGGATGTCGGCCGCTACGTTTATTTCCATGGCGGGCGTGGTGGCCTCATCAGGTTACGGTTCATCACGTTTTTTAATGGGGTGGACAGGCGGTTTTGTACTGCTCACCACACTGATGGTGCCTTATCTGCGCAAATTTGGTAAAGCCACCGTGCCAGACTTTATTGGCGACCGCTATTACTCTCAAACCGCACGTCTGGTGGCCGTTGTTTGCGCCATCTTTATTTGCATGACCTACATCATGGGGCAGATGCGCGGCGTTGGTATTGTCTTTGCGCGCCTGTTTGATATCGAGATTGCAACGGGCGTGCTATTGGGCAGCGCCATTGTCTTCTTTTACGCCGGCATTGGTGGCATGAAAGGTATTACCTACACCCAAGTGGCGCAATATTGCGTAATGGTGTTTGCCTACACAATTCCCGTTATTTATATCTCGATGATGGTTACCGGTGACGCGCTGCCTCAACTGGGGCTTGTGGGTCACTATGTGAAGGATGGCGCCGAGGCGATGCCCTTGTTAGAGAAAATGAACCTGATTGCTGATGAATTGGGTGTAACGCACTATACGCAGGGAACACTTTCAAGCATTGATATGTTCTGCATCACGGCCGCCCTGATGTTTGGTACAGCAGGTTTGCCCCATGTGATCGTGCGCTTTTTCACCGTAAAAAGTGTTAAAGCGGTGCGAATTTCGGCCTGTTGGACCTTAAGTTTTATTGCCATCATTTATTTGACCGCGCCGGCTTTAGGTTTATTTGCGCGCCTCAATATCGTTCAGGAAATTGATAAGCAGGCCTATCACTCTGCACCCGAGTGGTTTTCCAATTGGGAAGATCAAGGCATGGTGGCCTGGGTGGACAAAAACAATGATGGATTGATGGCGCTGGGAAAGGGAGAGGTTTTCAGCGGCAAGCCCGTTTACAGAGAAGCTGAGGTGCGCGGCGAGTATGGCCAGCGCCTAGTTCAAAACACACCTTCAACTGGACCTAATGAAGTCTATTACGATCGGGATATTATCGTCTTGGCAAACCCTGAAGTGGCGGGGCTGCCGCCTTGGATTATTGCGTTGGTGATGGCGGGCTGCGTTGCCGCAGCGCTGTCGACCGCCGCGGGCTTGTTGTTAGTGCTGTCCACGTCCATTTCTCACGATTTAATGAAGAAGGTGCTTAAACCCGACCTCAGCGATAAGGAGGAGGTGTTTTATGCGCGCCTTGCGTCGTTTGGCGCTCTGCTTATCGCGGCGTATTTCGGTATCAACCCGCCAGCTGATTTCGTGGCAAAAACGGTGGCCTTCGCTTTTGGTTTGGCGGCGTCCTCCTTTTTCCCGACCATTTTTCTAGGCATTTTTACACGCCGAACGAATCAGCTGGGTGCCATCAGTGGCATGATTGCGGGGATAGGCTTTACCGCGGGTTACATTATCTATTTCCAATTTATGGCCGATCACAGTGATTATTGGATGGGCATTTCGCCCGAGGGCATTGGTTTCGTGGGTATGTTACTTAACTTCGCCGTAGCCATCAGCGTCTCGGCTGTCACCGCTCGCCCACCGCAAGCGGTGCAAGATATGGTAGAGAGTATACGTGTGCCGAACAATGCGGGTGTTGCGTCGCACTAAGCGGCTTATTGTGGGGTCAAGTTTTGCCTGTTCCTCAAAAAGGACAAAAGGCAGACTTCCCCCCCCCCTCAGCTCTTTGAAAGCCGTGGTGAATTATCTGGAGCAGTAGGTAAAGAATCATTTAACATACCAGTGGCAGTGTTGAGGTCGGCCGTTCAAATCCGGCCGCTCCGACCATGAAGCACTCAGCATGGGGTCCAAACTATCAACTAAACCGAATCCAGATTCACTTGACTCATGCACACATTATTGTGTAGCAGGGGTTCCGGGGAGATCACCGCAAAAAAAGACATTTGGCTCGTAAGCCATTGATTTATGGTTGCTCAAAGGTATTTTTTCATTTTTTGACTAAAAAGTATGCCTCCTCTATAGATCTTATAGCACGCGGGCTGTAGAGGTACGTGCAACATTTTGCGGGGATGTCCCCGGAACCCCTTTATATATATTCATAACTTCCCCGGGAGCTTATCGCTCAAAATGGCATAACCTGAAAACCTTTGACTAGCCGGTATAGGTGGTTGGTATTGCTTTAGCTGTTGGCTGAAACAAAGTTTTGATCATACAGAAATTTCACATCAATCTTATAACTAGATTTTACTGAGAATGCTTCGTAATATTTTACATTTTCATAGCCGGAACCTGAAAGCAGCCTGGTTACTAAGCGTCTATTTTCAGGCGTCATTTTCTCCCCGAAGAAGACACTTTTGTAGGCGCTCTTTCTATGGAGAAAATATTTTCCTTCGCTTAAAGATTCACGGTCGATCGCTAGCCTAATTTCATTTTCATTTATGAGAAGAGGGTTCTTTAGGAAAATAGTTTTGAAAAGATGATCTTGTAGAGTGCTGCTTTCGTTTGAAAAAGCTGAATATGGTATCGCTGGGGAGAGGGCTTCATCGTATGTTACGGGCTTTAGACTACCATTCTTTTCATGTGGAATAGGTAATTCATATCCGTTACACACTCCCTTTTAGCCGTCGCCATAATAAGTCCACATATGCGCATTCGATGCACTTCCACAAAAACAGGTAATGCCCACAAGTTCAGAGAGTTTATTTGCCATGAGTGTCGGGAGTTCGCTATTGTTCTTGAGTTTAGTTAGGAACCAATTGAAAGTTTTTAGATCTTGATAGTTCGTATAAAACAGTCTGTCCATCTCAAGTTGTGTAACTGACGGGATCACGGCACCTGAGCCAATCTGCATCGGTATAATAGTTTCTCGATGATATTTTAGAGCCGCTTCTATAGAAGTGAAATTGGGTATGCCTACCCTAAAACTAAACTCAAAGGGGTCATTAAATTCCTTGATATTCGCCATATAGAATTGGTCATTGGGCAGCCCCTGTATATGATAAGGCGTAAGAGAATAGTACTTGAACACTACCATGTGAGAGATTCCTGATACTTAAGTGGGTTCTATTTGGTATTGGCAAGTTAACTTGCCCAAACTGCTAAACTCACAAAATGAACATTTACAAACGTCACAGATACCCAAAAGAGATCATCTCCTACGCAGTCTGGCTGTATCACCGATTCTGTCTCAGTCACAGGGACATCGAGGATATCCTGGCTCAAAGGGGAATCCAGGTCAGTTACGAATCAATCAGACTGTGGTGCATCAAATTTGGGCCCAAGTACACTCGAAGATTGAAGCGTAAACACCAAGGCTATGGTGATACTTTCTATATCGATGAGGTCTTCGTCAAGATAGGCGGAAAGATACGGTATCTATGGCGTGCCGTGGATCAAGACGGCGAAGTTGTCGATGTATTTCTCCAGAAAAGACGAGATGGGAAGGCCGCAAAGCGCTTCTTTTGCAGACTTTTGAAGAGTAGTGGCGAAGAGCCGAGACGCATCGTTACCGATAGATTGGGTAGTTATCGAGTGGCACATCGGGAGCTAGCCCCAGATGTGATCCATGATACGACCAAATACGCTAACAACCGAGCTGAGCGATCACATGAGTCGACTCGAATGAGAGAGCGATGTATGAGGCGGTTCAAATCCGAGAGGCAGACTCAACGCTTTTTAGGAGTCCATGCTGTGGTTTCGAATCTGTTTGATCTACAGCGCCATTTAGTTAAGGCTGGGCATTACCGGGATTTACGTAGTGACGCCTTTTCGTCTTGGGAAAATGCGACAGCGTGATTGGTGACGGTTATCTGTTAAAAGAAGCGCTTACAAAGTTAAATTGTCAAAACCAAGCCAGGTGCGGAGCTCCGTTTTTTTGGAGTAATTAAGTCGCCAATACCATATGAACTACACTTATCAGCATTAGGTGCAGGGGATTGAAAATTGACTGCTGACAGAAACTTTCGTGTCGCAATCGTAAATTCGAAGGGTGGTTCTGGTAAAACCACTCTAGCGACCAACCTTGCCAGCTATTATAGCTCCCAGCAGCTAAAAACCGCATTGATCGACTACGACAGCCAGGGCTCAAGCAGCTTTTGGGTCAGCCGTCGACCTGAGGATTGTGCTGAGATACAGCTCATCGCAGCTTATAAACAAGCCATCAATGTCACGAGAGGCTGGTTTTTACGCCCTGAGCGTTTAACCCAGAGAGTGGTTGTGGACAGCCAGTCGTGGATTGGTGTGGCACAGGATAAGGAGGCTTCGAATGAGGGTGATGCGTTATTGATTCCATTATTGCCCTCTTCCATCGGTATCCATGCGGACGGAAACATAATTGCAGATATTCT
>Ga0105355_10004895_pt1 | contig 11398 bp, 10 predicted proteins | sample GOMGulsemesocosm_2_FD_83508 | JGI IMG/M metagenome (GOLD analysis project Ga0105355, IMG submission 83508) | Methane-oxidizing microbial communities from mesocosms in the Gulf of Mexico - GOM9C Gulf of Mexico | ecosystem: Environmental > Aquatic > Marine > Cold seeps | place: Gulf of Mexico... | reverse complement strand
TCGCACCGGGTTTTACCACATTAATCCCACACCACATCGCATCATAGGTATCTTTAACCAGCTTTTTAGCGACACGCCCGACATCTTTCATCACATACATTTTACTAGAGTCTGCGATAAAACCGTTTTTTTCTAAGGTAATATCAATATTGATAATGTCACTACTCTTAAGATAGCGATCTTTATCAGGCATGCCATGACACACCTCTTCATTGATCGATGTATTTAAACAGTATTGGTAGTCATATTGACCTTTACTGGCGGGCCGTGCATTCAAAGTATTAACAATATAGTCTTCGACTACATCGTTAATTTGCATGGTAGAGACTCCCTCTTTAACAAACTCATCCAGCATAGAAAATACTCTTGCCAACAATTTACCTGATTGGCGCATGTATTCAATTTCATCAGCATTTTTAATGATGACTTTATTATTCGGATTCAAGCAACACCTCTTCTAAATCAACATTTTGTTTGCGTAACTGCAGCTTGATAATTTCACTGTAACTAAGCTGAGGGTTTACCTCAGCAAGCATGCCGGTTTTAATCCAAAACTCGGCCTGAGCGTTAATAGAGCGCGACATCGCCTGGCTAGATTTTCTAATTTCTTCGTGTAATTGATCTGATATTTTTACAATACCCATAATTCACTCCTAAGTATTTATGCGCGCATAATATACGAATTATAACGAAACGTATATACTACATATATAAATTTAGTTGATGACTAAGCAGGACTTGGAAAGAGCTTTGTTATTTGTCAGAAATGGTAAGTTAAATATTAGTGAAATTATGTATTGGCTAATTTTCTTGTCTAGATATATACGCGCAGCAGTACCCAAGAACTTCATTGCAACAGTTATTCATTGGCTGTGCATACGTTTCAATTCTTTCTATTAAAACATAGTTTAATAGCAACTTTATGATTACCACCTTCTCTATCTATAAGCCTTAACTTGAACGAATTAACGGATCCCAGTCAGGGGTCTCACGAGCCCCAGTAGTTAATATACCCGTGCGCTGTCGCACCACAATCGAAATATTCAAGATAGTCCGGTGGTTGCGCTGCGAAACAACTGCGCCGGTTTGGGGTGAGAGCAGAGTTCATGAAACTTTACCAAGAATGTTATTTTTATAGATTCTTGAGAATCTTAATATGAAGTCAGGCGCTTAGGTTTAAAGAACTTACAATACCCATCTATTTAGGAACATAACTTTAATAAAAGCTTAAATACAATAACCAGAGATACAAATCTATGGCCAGCTTTAGTTAACCACTACAGCATCTTATTCAACTATCTGTATTTTAGTCCGTTTAAGAGCAATGAATTTAAGTACATTATTTATACTTGAGATATTGTGTTTGCTGGTAAAATACAACCTGAGTTAAGTATTTGCTTTGGATCGATAGTAGATTTAATTCCCTCAAGAATTCTACGTTGCTCAACCGGCAGTCGTCGTAAAAAGTCATTTTGCTTTAGACGGCCAATACCATGTTCTGCACTTATACTCCCATTAAAGGCGTCCACCGTTTCAAAAACGCATTTCTCTGCTATTTTAATAACCTCGCTTTTTCGCTCTTCGCTTAAATGCTCTGGCGGTAAAAGATTGTAATGAATGTTGCCGTCGCCGATGTGGCCGAAGGGAATTTGCCGACTTCCAGGACAGGCCGCTTGCACCGAACTGTAAGCCTTATCAAGAAACTCTGGCAGGTCCGCAATAGATACAGAGACATCAGTTCTTAGGTGCTGTCCGTGCCTCGCCTGCCCCTCAGTCAGAGCTTCGCGAATCAACCAGAGATTGTCTGCTTGAGTCTGACTAGTCGCAATAGTCCCATCTTTGACCAGCTCATTTTCCATAGAAGACATCAAAAACTTTTCTACCATTGACTGAAGATCAATCAAACCACTAGCAGTGACTTCTAGAAGGATATTCACAGCATAACGTGATTCCAGCGGTGGGATGAGATCCGGGATAGTCTTGAATGCTAAATCGATACATTCATCATCCATAAACTCAAAGGCGCTAAGCAGATCACAGCAATCACGTCGCGCACTAGCAAAAAGCTCTATTGCATCTTGAACAGAATCTAAGCCCAGAAATGCTGTCACTACTTGTTCCGGTTTTGGGAAAAGTTTAAGGGACACAGCCGTTATAATCCCCATACTTCCTTCGCTGCCAATAAACAGGTGCTTTAGATCAATACCCCGATTGTCCTTGCGCAGTGATGACATGCAATTAAACACTTCGCCGTTGGGTAAGACCACTTCGAGCCCAAGCACTAACTCTCGCATCATTCCATAACGAAGAACATTAAAACCACCGGCATTAGTCGCTACATTTCCACCAATTTGACAGCTTCCTTGGGCACCAAGAGACAGCGGAAAAGTGCAACCATGGGTCGTCGCAAAATCTTTAACATTCTCTAGTATGCAGCCCGCTTCTACCTCCATAGAAAAATCCAATGCATTAATTTTTCGTATCTTATTTATTCGTTCCATACTGATGACCACATGATTTTCTTCATCTTGTGGTAGTGCCCCATAAACAAGGCCGCTGTGCCCCCCTTGAGGAATAAGATTTAAGAGCTTTTCATTACAATAGCGCACTATTTTACAGACTTCATCTGTAGATGCTGGCCTTAAAACAGCTAGCGTACTGCCTTTTAAGTCTCGTGACCAATCCCAGCAGTAACGGTCTTTGCTTTCTTTATCAGTGATTACGTTTTTTGCACCGAGTATTCGTTCGAATTGAGATATATGAGTCGAGGATTGCGCTGTAATTGTCATTGATTTCTTGTCCCTTACAAAAGAGTGATAGTCATTTAATGAAAAAACTATACCAAATAACATATTGTAGGACAACCCAACAACCAACAAAGAAAACTGTAAATCTAACCATTCCTCACATCGATAATTCTTCATATTTGTAATATAATTTTGTGTTAAACAAAAAAAAGATATTTAACTTATTGATTTAAATATACTAATAATAAAACCCATCACCTTACCTAAAAAATCAATTGAATTTAATTTTAGCATGGTGTTATTGTAGGACAACCTGATCAATAGGTGTTTATCAATCATTAATATTGTAATCAAACTAATGATACTGAAAAAAATAATGCAAAAAGATAGCTGAAAGGTTCTAAAAATATGAAATTGTTACGCTTCGGAAATACAGGAAAAGAGCGACCTGGAATATTAGATGAATACGGGGATATCCGGGATTTATCAAAATATGTTACGGATTTCGACGGACAGGGAGTTTGCTTACAAAACCTAGAAAAAATATCTGGTATTGACTTAGCTAGTCTTCCAAAAGTCCAAGGTAATCCACGGATTGGGCCATGTGTTACTGGTACTGGAAAGTATGTATGCATAGGCTTAAATTACTCTGACCATGCGGCTGAGGCCGGTATGGAAGTGCCTTCAGAACCCATTATTTTCATGAAGGCAACCAGCGCTATTTGTGGCCCAAATGACGATATTATCATCCCTCGCGGGGCCGAACAGGTCGATTGGGAAGTTGAGTTAGGCTTAGTTATTGGCAAAGAAGCTAAGTACGTAAGCGAACACGAAGCCCTAAATTATCTATCAGGTTATTGCGTGTTGAACGATGTTTCGGAACGCCAATATCAACTGCACCGTAGTGGCCAATGGACCAAGGGTAAATCCTGTGACACTTTTGGCCCTGTCGGCCCCTGGTTAGTAACCACTGATGAAATTCTAGATCCACAAAACTTAAATTTATGGCTTGACGTAAATGGAGAGCGCATGCAAACAGGCTCTACCAATACAATGGTTTTCAATGTCGCCTTTATTATTAGTTATCTATCAAAATTTATGACCTTACATCCAGGGGACATCATTGCCACCGGTACTCCGCCTGGAATAGGTAATGGATTTAGCCCCCCACGATTTGTTAAGGCTGGCGATGAAATAAAACTAGGTATCCAAGGACTAGGACAACAGCAGCAGATCTACGTTAACGATGCTTAGTTAGTGCCCATCTAGAAACAGTTGTCTACTGCGTAGACACCGTTCCTGGATAGACACTAGTTAATGAATTTTTAAGTGGCATATTCTATTCATGGCGCTTAAATGCTTAGCTCGGCCCGCCGAGTGACTATTTTAATAATAATTAGGAGCAACACAATGCACAAGTATTTACCAGCAGTCGCTACTGTAGCACTATCACTAGGTTTTATGACGACGGCACAAGCAGAAGATAAAGTTCTATTGAAAATGCCCATTGCCTTAGGGTCGCACTTACCATCCATTGGCACAGCGGCTAAGCATATTGCCGATAATCTAGGATTAATCACAAGTGGTACCGTTAAAGTTAAGATGTACGAGCCTAATAAGCTAGTTGCGCCTTTCGAAATTTTGGATGCAGTATCTACAGGTAAAGTAAACGCAGGTTTCTCGACTCCAGGCTATTGGGCCGGAAAAATGGCAGCTGCACCCTTGTTTTCTGCGGTTCCTTTTGGTCCTGAAGCTGGTGAATATCTCGCTTGGATTTACCATGGTAATGGGCGTAAATTGTGGCAGGATATGTACGATACCAATGGCTACAATGTAACCGTTGTACCTTGTGGCATCGTACCTCCAGAAACTTCAGGATGGTTCTCCAAGCCTATTGAATCTGTCGCTGATCTTAAAGGCCTTAAGATGCGTTTCTTTGGCCTCGGCGGGAAAGTTATGCAAAAACTTGGCGTATCAACATCGCTATTGCCCGGTGGAGAAATTTTCCCTGCGCTGGAAAAAGGTGCTATTGATGCAACAGAATTCTCAATGCCTGCTATCGATAAACTGCTTGGCTTTCATAAAGTTGTTAAGTACAACTATTTCCCTGGTTGGCACCAGCAGGCAACTCTTTGGGAGTTACTGATCAATAAAGATACTTACAGTGCAATGAGTGATGGTCAAAGAGCTGCTGTTGAAGTGACTTGTAAGGCTGCGATGACTGTCGCTTTTGCTGACGGCGAAGCAGGTCAGTTTGATGCGATGAATGATAATGTTGATAAAAATGGCGTAAACATTATGCGCTGGAGCAACGACATGCTTAAGACATTTGAATCAACTTGGGAAAAAGTTGCCCTGGAAGAGTCTGATAAAGATGCTGGATTTAAGAAAGTCTACCAAGATCTTTCTAAATTCCGCGATGATTACAAAATCTGGAAAAATAACGCATTCCTACCCCGTTCATAATATTTAAAATTTAGTCATTTGTAAGGTGTCTTAACAGGCACCTTACTGTCTTTAAGTGGGCTATCACATGTCATCAGAAACAGAAAACAACTCTCAATGTAAGCAAGAGGTACTTAATGCCACTCAAAAACCAGGTCAGCACCTTGACCAAAAACAATTCCCTATTCTCGACAGAATTGATAATTTAATTTTAAGCATCGGTAATATCGTTTGTTGGACCAATGCTTTATTGATCTTAATGATAATTACTCAGGTTGTTTTACGCTACGGTTTTAGCAATGGCTTGATCTTCTTCGAAGAACTGCAATGGCATTTTTATGCGATTGGAATAATGATGGGCATTTCCTATGCTCAAGTTAATGATAGCCATATCCGTGTTGATATTTTGCACTCACTACTGGCCGAAAAAACCAAAAATATTATCGAAGTATTTGGCATCTTAGTGTTTATTTTGCCGTTTGTATGGGTGGTTTTTTATCACAGTTTAGATTTTGTCTATGATTCTTGGCGAACCAGTGAACAATCTGATGCGCCAAATGGTCTCTCTTTTCGCTGGGCCATTAAGTCAGTCATTCCTATCAGTTTTGCTCTATTTGGCCTGGCCAGTATTTCTCGCCTGATCCGCTACAGCAATTACATTATTAATCCAAAAAAAGAGTTGTAAAAGCACTATGGATGTAAACGAAATACTTGTCCTCTTAATGTTCCTAACATTTATACTGTTCTTGTTTTCAGGGATTCCGGTTGCTTTTGTCCTTGCCGGTGTCGGAGTTTTGTTCGCAGGTATAGGTTGGCTTGCAGATATCTATTTAGACACATTGACTGGACTTGATTTTTTAACCTTGGGGTTAGTGGTTAATCGCATCTACAAAATCATGGATAATTGGGTACTCATTGCTCTGCCAATGTTTATATTTATGGGCCTAATGCTAGATGAATCGGGCATTGCCAACCGCTTAATGAAATCTATGCAAGAACTATTTGGGCGGGCACATGGTGGCCTTGCTGTGACAGTGACTGCGATTGGTATAATTTTAGCCGCATCTACAGGCATCATCGGTGCCTCTGTGGTTTTGCTTGGTTTGCTTAGTTTAAAACCAATGTTGGATCAGGGATATGATAAACCTCTGGCGTTAGGCACCATCGCTTCAGCAGGCTGTTTAGGCATTTTGATTCCTCCATCAATCATGCTGGTGATTATGGCTGACCAGTTAGCTCTTTCTGTCGGCGACTTGTTCATGGGAGCGGTATTTCCAGGATTACTACTGGGTATTTTGTATATCACCTATATTCTCGTTTATGGGTTAATGAAGCCAGAAGGCGCTCCTTTAGTAAAAGATCGTAGACCTATCGACCTTGCTGTGATTATTGATGTACTCAAGGCAATTTTACCTACAGTGGCATTGATATTTTCTGTACTTGGATCGATTTTTGCGGGTGTAGCTACACCGACAGAAGCCTCCGGCATTGGTGCTTTTGGTGCTACGGTATTGGCTTTGTATTACAAAAAATTGAATTACAAAGTGTTCGTTAAAACCCTTAGGTCTAGCTTTAATACTACCGCTTATATCTTTGGAATTATTATTGGCGCCACCTGTTTCGCATTAGTACTACGCGAGCTTGGCGGTGATGAGTTAATTGAATCAACGCTTTCTGGGCTACCCTTTGGACCTTATGGTGTTCTCGCCGTTATCCTATTGATTGTTTTTCTACTGGGTTTTCTTCTCGATTGGATTGAAATAACGTTGATCATATTGCCCCTTCTTGCACCTGTCGTTATTAACATGGGGCTCGAAGTCAATGGCTTTGGAGTAATGGAAGAGCCGGCCTTAGTTTGGTTTGTAATGCTAGTAGCAATGACACTGCAAACAAGCTTCTTAACACCGCCTGTTGGCTTTGCTCTTTTCTATCTCAAAGGTGTTTGTCCACCGGGAATCAGCTTGATAGATATTTATAAGGGGGTTGTTCCTTTCATTATCTTACAACTGATTGGTTTGGCAATTGTTGCTCTATATCCACCTATTGTAACTTGGCTACCATCTGTTGCCTACGGATAGATATTAGCTTTGTAAGTACAAAAGACCTTATCTTTCTCATTTTCACTCGCAGTGAATTAACGTTGAAACAAGCAAAAAATCGTTACTTATGCCCATGAGTTACGATTTTTTTGGCTTTTCTTTAACCCATCGGTATTAGCTGTTGCAGGCAAATACCTCAAACAGACGTGTTCGATAAACCCAATTAATCACTGAGTAATCGAGTGCAATCAAACGCTGTTTAATATGTGCCCTTAAGTACTAATTTCACAGAATAAGCACAGGAAACAAATTAACAATGAAAGTTATCGTTGCAGTAAAACGTGTTATAGATCATAACGTCAAGGTTCGTGTCAAAGCGGACAACAGCGGTGTAGAAACCGTCAATGTAAAAATGTCGATGAATCCATTCGACGAAATAGCAGTGGAAGAGGCGATTCGCCTTAAAGAATCAGCTGGTGTTTCTGAAGTTGTCATTGTCTCTATCGGTAACAAACAAAGTCAGGAAACAATTCGAACCGCTCTGGCGATGGGGGCAGATCGCGGAATTCTAGTGGAAACGGATCAAGAGCTACAACCTCTGGCTATCGCTAAGCTTCTTCAGTGTATTGTTGAAAAAGAGAGTGCCAAATTAATTATCTTGGGCAAACAGTCTGTTGATATGGATAACGGACAAACAGGGCAAATGCTCGCTGCACTGCTTGGCTGGGGCCAAGCTACATTTACCTCAAAGGTAGAATTACATGAAGACTCTGTCGATGTAACCCGCGAAGTAGATAGCGGTTTGCAAAGTCTAAAAATAGCATTGCCTGCAATTATCACGGCTGATCTGCGCTTAAACGATCCCCGTTATGCATCACTTCCAAACATAATGAAAGCCAGGAGAAAACCGTTGGAGGTAATCACCCCTACTGAACTAAATATCGATGTGACTCCCAGCCTTAAAATTCTAAAGGTCTGTGCGCCAGAGCGTCGTACGCAGGGAATTAAAGTGGCAACAGTGACCGAACTTGTAGATAAACTAAAAAACGAAGCAAAGGTGATATAAAATGAATACTTTAGTTATCGCAGAACATGACAATAGCGCAATCAAAGAAGTAACATTATCCATCATTTCAGCCGCTAAAGAGCTTGGTGCTATTACATTGTTAGTAGCAGGAAATAATTGTAAGGGCGTTGCAAATGCCGGTGCATTAATTGATGGCGTAAAAAAAGTTTTATATGTTGATGATGTAATATATACACACCAAGTCGCTGAAAACATCGCGGCATTGGTCGCTTCTATAGCGAGTGATTATAGTCATATATTAGCGCCTGCTACGGCAAACGGCAAAAATTTCATGCCACGTGTCGCTGCATTGTTAGACGTTGCGCAAATCTCAGATGTGATCAAAATAGAAAGTGCGGACACATTTGCTCGCCCTATTTATGCTGGAAATGCATTGGCAACTGTTCAATCTTCGGATGCAATAAAAGTTCTCACTATTAGAGCTACGGCCTTTGATCCCGCGCCAGTAAATTTAACGTCTGCGTCTATTGAATTAATACCTTCTGCAGAATTGTTTAATAAAACTATTTTAAATGATGAAGCACTCAATCTTTCTCAGCGTCCAGAACTTGAAACGGCCAAAGTGATAATCTCTGGGGGCCGTGGTTTGGCTAAAGGTGAAAACTTCTCTATGCTCGAAGATGTCGCTGATAAACTGGGGGCGGCGATTGGCGCTTCACGTGCGGCTGTAGATGCAGGCTTTGTAGCAAACGATATGCAAATTGGTCAAACCGGGAAAATCGTTGCACCTGTACTATACATTGCTGTAGGCATCTCTGGCGCGATTCAGCATTTAGCGGGTATGAAGGACTCAAAAGTGATTGTCGCCATTAATAATGATGAAGAAGCCCCTATTTTTCAAATTGCAGATTATGGCCTTGTTGATAACCTCTTCGATGCGGTTCCTGAACTCATTAAGGAACTAGCTTAACCGGCTTAGTTCATGCAACGGCTGCTTCAAGGGCATCGAAAGATAGACATATAAATAGTATTTCCTTAGAAGCACTATTTATATGTATGAATTCTGCATAGCTTAATAAAATTCTTATCCTACGTTTCAATCTGTTACTGCGTTTTTAGTCCTAAATAAATTTCGGCATTTAGCAAATGCTGCTGCATGCTTTCACGAGCTTTCTTAGGGTTTTTGTCCTTAATAGCCTCAAAGATTGCGTTATGCTCTTTCATTACTATTTCAAATATTTTTGCAGAATTGTCTTCTCTGTAAGTATGAGCAGTTCTTATGGAGGCTGCTACTTGCGCATCAATATAACTGACAAATGTTAGAAAGTAAGGATTACCACTGGCTCGGGCAATAATACGATGAAACTCCAAATCAGCCCCGATACTCTCATCATTAGCTAAACTCATTTTTTGAAACGTAGTACTCATCTGTATTAAGTGTTGTTCACTGCGGTTAAGCGCAGCCATCTCTGCGGCATTAACCTCGAGAACTCTGCGTAATTCAAATAAGTGCAATAAAGATTTATTATCTTGGAGCTCTTGAAAATCAATGCGAATTGCACTTTGATTTTCTGGCAAGCTGACAAATGCCCCCACCCCTTGTTTGGACTCAACTATCCCATCGGATTTTAAGCTGGCAATAGCTTCTCGAATAACATTGCGACTGACACCAAAAGTAGTTGCCAAAGTTTGTTCCGTTGGTAAACGGTCACCTGGCTTGAGACGGTTCTCTGTTATTTCCTTCGATATTAAGCTTACCACTCTAGCTGGTAGGCGGGGTGTTCGATCTAACTGTCCAAATTTTGGAGCCATGGATTAATGATCCTATATATAATAGTTATCCCTTTAGAAGCTTATTATTGTATTACATGCATGTTGGGATCTCCATTACAAGATGGGGTACCAATGAACAAACTTCACAGTCATTATAAATCGTTCGAAGTAAGCGTAAATACTGGCTTCCCTCGAGTTAAACTGCGATAAAATTCAGCTTATTAAATACTAAAACATTCATATTCAAGCCATAACTAGTCATTATGGGAATTAAGTGACAGAAGGAGGCTATCGGGTCAGCCCCAATTCTTTATACAGTTTTTGTATTCTCAAAAAATACCAATGCTTATTTTGAATTACTCCTTAAGGTCTTTATGATGCCCGCTCAAAGAAACCTTACGGCGTCATTTAATCAATATCGATGCTGAGGTTGTTTTCGCAGAGCTAGAAAGTGAGCGTACAGTTAAGATGTTAAGCAAGAATATTACAAAACGTAAAAATACAATAGAGGCATATAGTAAAACCTTATCCAAGTGGCATCGGCAACAACAGCTGTTTGAGCTAGGCTACATTTTCAATAGAGTGCGACCTTGCTTTCAGCAACTGGTTTTAGCCTTTAGTAAAACAGATGTCTTCACTAAATTCTTGCGCCAAAAAATCAATAAAACTGCGCACATTCATCGATTGATAACTACGTGATAGATAGACTGCCCACATCCGGTATTGCCAATTGGTATATTCGGTTAAAATCGCCTGCAGTTTTCCCGCCTCAATCAAGGGTAAAGCAATATCGCAAGGCGCTCGCACTATACCGCTGCCATGTACCGCTGATTTAATCAATATATCTAAGGCATTCGCTTTAATATTACCGCTCACATGCACTTTAAATACCTGCTTATTCTCAACAAATGACCATTCATGCTGGTTTAAATGTACAAAACAATTGTGGTCGATCAATTCATGTGGATGTATGGGAGCGCCCTTTAACTCAAGGTAGTCAGGCGATGCACAAAGCACTGAATCCAATTTCATTAAACGCCTGGCAATTAATGACTCATCCGGTGTATCGGTAAAACGCAACGCAACGTCAACACGCTCCTCCACCAGCTCACTGATATTATCTGAGGCGATTAGATCGATGCACAGTTTAGGATGTATTTTGGTAAATTTCTCGACAGCACTTAACAGTAGATTTCCCGAGAAACCAATAGGCGCCGCAATTCTAATAGTCCCGGTTAAATATTGCGCCTGTGATTTGGAGCTGTGCTCTAAAGCACTCACTTCATTTAATATTCTCTGACAGTAAAGCAGTGCCTCTTGCCCTTGTGGCGTCACACTCACTTTTCGCGTAGTGCGATGCAATAACC
>Ga0105355_10004894_pt1 | contig 11398 bp, 11 predicted proteins | sample GOMGulsemesocosm_2_FD_83508 | JGI IMG/M metagenome (GOLD analysis project Ga0105355, IMG submission 83508) | Methane-oxidizing microbial communities from mesocosms in the Gulf of Mexico - GOM9C Gulf of Mexico | ecosystem: Environmental > Aquatic > Marine > Cold seeps | place: Gulf of Mexico... | reverse complement strand
CAGGGTATGATCTTGCAGTTTCCTTCAAACCGGCTGCCGCGTGTGGCCCCTGTCCAAAGGACCGGCAAGGCGATGAACGTGTTTTTACATATTGGGGCGCACCGCTGCGCCACCACCAGCTTTCAGGAATATCTGCGCCAAAACGCCGAGGCGCTGGATGAGCGCAATATTGGCTTTTGGGGACCACACCGGACCCGCAACGGGTTGTTCAATGGTATTCTGCCCGGGCCCGGTGCCGCGACGGGTCGCGACCCACAACGCCGTGCCGAAGGCCGGGTGCAGATGCATTTGGCGCGCAGTCGGGCGCTGGGGCTGGATCATCTGGTGATCAGTGATGAGAATATGATGGGAACAGTCCGCGAGAACCTGCGTCTGGGGGCGCTGTATTGCGGTGTCGGCGAACGGATGGCGCGGTTTGCTCAGGCTTTTGATGGGCAGGTCACTGATGTGGTGGTCAATATACGCAGCCTGGAAAGCTACTGGGCCTCGGCGCTGGCTTATGGGGTGTCGCGTGGTCACCGGGTGCCCACCGCGGCGATGCTGGATCGGCAGGTCGACAACAGGCGCAGTTGGCGCGATGTGTTGAGTGATGTGGCCTGCGCCATGCCCGGTGCACGCATCTGGGCAATGCCCTTTGAAACCTATGGTGGCCGCCCCGAAACACAGCTGGCTGCAATGATCGGTCAGCCAATGCCGCGCAGTCACGCGCGTCTATGGCGGAACGTGACCCCGAATTTGCCTGAGTTGCGCGGCCAGTTGCAAAGCGCAGTTGCCGATCAACTGCCCCAAGGGCAGGGACGCTGGCAACCCTTTGACGCGGCGCAGATCGCAGCCCTGCGCGAGACCTATGCCGATGACCTGATGTGGCTGACCGCCGGTGGTGACGGGCTGGCGCAGCTGAAACAAGATCCAGACAAAACAGGGCAGGGCATGAACCCGGCCCGTAAAGACCTGACAAGAGGAAGACCCCATGACGACCAAACAGAACGAGTGGCGGGCGCTGGCTGAAAAAGAGCTGCGCGGGCGCGCTGTTGAAGATCTGAACTGGCAAACCCTCGAAGGCATCGAGGTCAAGCCGTTATACACCGAAGACGATACCGCCGATCTGCCACACATGGGCTCGGTCCCCGGCGCTGGTCCGTTTACCCGTGGCGTCAAGGCGACCATGTATGCAGGCCGCCCCTGGACCATCCGGCAATATGCAGGTTTCTCCACTGCCGAGGAATCCAACGCATTCTACCGCCGCAATCTGGCTGCCGGTCAGCAGGGTGTTTCCGTTGCCTTTGATTTGGCCACTCACCGTGGTTATGACAGCGACCACCCCCGCGTGGTTGGCGATGTGGGCAAGGCCGGTGTGGCCATCGACAGTGTCGAGGACATGAAAATCCTGTTCGACGGCATCCCGCTGGACAAGGTCTCGGTGTCAATGACCATGAACGGGGCTGTGGTGCCTATACTGGCCAGTTTCATCGTTGCAGGCGAAGAGCAGGGCCATGACAAATCCCTGCTAGCGGGCACTATTCAGAATGACATTCTGAAGGAATTCATGGTTCGCAACACCTATATTTATCCGCCCGAGCCCTCGATGAAAATCATCTCGGACATCATCGAATACACCACCAACGAGATGCCAAAGTTCAACTCAATCTCGATCTCCGGCTACCACATGCAAGAGGCCGGCGCCAATCTGGTGCAGGAACTCGCCTATACCCTTGCGGATGGCCGCGAATATGTGCGCGCCGCGATTGACGCAGGCATGGATGTCGACCAATTCGCCGGTCGTCTCAGCTTCTTCTTTGCCATCGGCATGAACTTCTTCATGGAGGCCGCCAAACTGCGCGCCGCGCGTCTGCTGTGGCACCGCATCATGACCGAATTTGGTGCAAAATCAGAGCGCTCCAAGATGCTGCGCACCCACTGCCAGACTTCGGGCGTGTCGCTGCAAGAACAAGACCCCTACAACAACGTGGTGCGCACAGCCTACGAAGCGATGGCGGCGGCTTTGGGCGGCACTCAGTCTCTGCACACCAACGCACTGGACGAGGCGATTGCCCTGCCAACCGACTTCTCGGCCCGCATCGCCCGCAACACCCAGCTGATCCTGCAAGAAGAAACCGGCATCACCAACGTGGTCGATCCGCTGGCCGGTTCCTACTACGTCGAAAGCCTGACGGCTGAGCTGGCAGACAAGGCCTGGGAGCTGATCAAAGAGGTCGAAGAGATGGGCGGCATGACCAAGGCCGTGGCCAGCGGCATGCCAAAACTGCGCATCGAAGAAAGCGCGGCCAAGCGTCAGGCCATGGTGGATCGCGGTGACGAAGTGGTTGTCGGCGTCAACAAGTACAAGCTGGACAAGCAGGACCCGATCGACATTCTGGACGTCGACAACGTGGCGGTGCGTGAAAGCCAGGTAGCACGTCTGGAACAGATCCGTGCAACCCGCGACGAAGGTGCCTGTCAGGCGGCACTTGATGCCCTGACCAGCTGCGCCAAGGAAGGCGGCAATCTATTGGCCGCTGCCGTTGAGGCCGCCCGTGCACGGGCCACAGTGGGGGAGATCAGCATGGCGATGGAGAATGAATTTGGACGCCACCGCGCCGAGGTGAAAACTCTGGCTGGTGTTTATGGTGCCGCTTATGAAGGCGACGAAGGCTTTGCGGCCATTCAGAAAAGCATCGAGGATTTCGCCGAGGAAGAGGGCCGCCGCCCGCGTATTCTGGTGGTCAAGATGGGTCAGGACGGTCACGACCGGGGCGCCAAGGTGATTGCCACTGCATTTGCGGATATCGGATTCGACGTCGATGTGGGCCCACTGTTCCAGACGCCAGACGAAGCGGCGCAGGATGCCATCGACAACGATGTGCATGTGATCGGTATCTCATCGCAGGCGGCAGGCCACAAAACGCTGGCGCCACAGCTGGTGCAGGCGCTGAAAGATCAGGGCGCCGAGGACATCCTGGTGATCTGCGGCGGCGTGATCCCGCAGCAAGATTATCAGTTTCTTTATGACGCTGGCGTCAAAGCGATCTTTGGTCCAGGCACCAATATCCCTGAGGCCGCACAGAACATCCTGCAATTGATCCGCGAAGCGCGTGCCTGATGCGCAAGCGCGGTGATATCGCATTGGGAATGGCTGGCGGTGGTCTCTGGGCGCTGTTGATGGTGGGCGGGCCGCAATGGCTAGGCCTGTCCTACATCCCGGCGCCGATCGCCTTGCCTGCTGCCTTTGTGGCACCGGGGCTGTTCCTGATCGCGGTCATTGGCTTTCTGGCGCAGCGACGTTTCTTTGACGATGCGACCATCGATGGAGACGCCTTTGCGCCCGGCTCGCGTGCCGAGATTGCTCAGCGTGTTCTCAGCAACACGGTTGAGCAACTGGTTCTGGCGCTGGCGATTTGGCCCTTGGTTGCGGTCAGCCTGGGCGGCGCGGTTGTGATCTGCCTTGGGTTGGGGTTTGCCTTTATGCGGATCTTGTTCTGGGTTGGTTATCTTGTGTCGCCGCCGTTGCGGGGGCTGGGCTTTGCCGGAACGTTTTACCCCACAGTTCTGGCTGCGATCTGGTCGCTGACGGTTTGGCTGGGGTGACCAGCTGAGAGTATTTGAGTGCCCGGTCCGGTAACAGGCCGGTCCGGGCATAGGAGAGCATCAGGCGTAAAAGTCGATCAATGATACTGACGTGTCATAACCCGCCTCTTCGAGCGCAGATGACACCGCGTCCCAAGACGAACTTTCTTCCTCGTCCGAGTCTGCGTAAGTTTCAACTGCGTCAGCGATCAGGGTCACAATGGAATCATCGACGCTGGAAATACCCTGAGTTTCTTGGGGTGGAGGAGGCGGTGGTGGCGGCCGGTCCGCGCCGCCGGCCCCGCCAGGACCTCCCGACCCGCCGGGGCCACTGGCGCCGCCAATGCCTGCTTGCTCAGCAAGATCTTTGGCGTTAATGCCTGCATCCCCCAAAGCTGAGGCAAGATCGGAACTGGGGCTGATCCCAAGTTCTTTGATCTGACTTACGATGTCTTTCGCATCATCATCTGATAAATCATTTGCATCGTAATTTGATAGAAAATCGGTGAGTTTCTCGGCCTGTTCATCAGATATCTTTGTGCTCTGTTGAAATAGGCTGGACGCAATTCCTGCCGACATGGATCCTTGGATCATCATGTATATTAGTCTCCTTAAAAGTTCTTTCTTCAGGTCTCCGCTGTTCTGCGGATGCTTGAGTTCAACAATGCTGGAGTGAACATTTTGTTATTTTTGAGTGGGTTGTGTAAAGTTGTCGAAATTTCGCCGCTGATATTCGACGTGTCGTGAAATCTTTCATGCACTCTGATACTATACACCTATAGGGGTGGTATTATTATTCGAAATATAATTGCCGGCGAAAGGGTGTGTTCTACACTCTCCCCGAGTTTCAGCTCCATAGGCCGCCGCTTTTTAACCCTGTACAAGGGGATTCGCCCAAAGTTGAGAAAGAGCAATGAGATGTCTGGTCTGTAACTTATTCTTTGGCACAGCATGTACTGTTTGGGGCTGGTTTTCCTTTCGGCTTGTCCCCCGCTTAACCAAGGCTAAGGTAGCGCGAAACGGGAGTGCATAATGGAACTGGATCATTTGGCAGTGGCGGGCGAAAGCCTAGAGGCGGCACTCACCCATGTAGAAGAGGCCCTTGGGGTGCCACTGCAACCGGGTGGTCAGCATGCGGTGTTTGGCACGCATAACTATCTTCTGGGGCTGGCCGATGGGCTGTACCTCGAGGCGATTGCGATTGATCCCAATGTCCAGCCACAGCGCAGCCCGTGCTGGTTTGATCTGGATAACTTTTCCGGAGCACCACGGATCAGCAACTGGATTTGTCGCTGCTTAGGCATGTCGGATGTTCTGGCACATATGCCCGCAAGCGTTGGATCTCCGGTGGCCCTGACACGTGGTGATTTACGCTGGGATATGGCCGTACCGGCAGATGGTGTCTTGCCGTTTGACAACATGTTCCCAGCCCTGATCGAATGGCACAGCGCCCATCCTGCGCCGCGATTGACACAACAGGGTTGCGCGCTGGAGCGGTTGGTTATCGCGCATCCCGAAGCCACTGCGTTGAAGGATGCATTGCCCTTGAAAAATACCCGGGTTGAGTTCGAACCTGGTCCAGCTGGGTTTGAGGCCAGTTTTTCAACACCACATGGACGCCGGGTGTTGCGATGATCATACGAGCCGCCACCGCCCAAGACGCCGAAGCCATTTGTGAGATCGCCAACTGGGTGATCCGCGACACCTTGATCACCTTCACCACCGAGGAAAAGACAGCTGAGCAGTTGCGGGCGGTGATTGCCGAAAAAGGCGAGGATTATCTGGTGGCCGAGCTGGACGGGCAGGTCGTGGGCCATGCCTATTACGGCTCATTTCGGGCAGGTCCTGGCTATCGTTACTCGGTCGAGCATACGGTTCATCTGTCCCCGGTGGCGCATGGGCGTGGCATTGGGCGCGCATTGATGGCGGCGCTGGAGAAGCGGGCGGTGCTGAGTGGCAAACATGTGATGCTGGCTGGGATCAGCAGCGCCAATCCTGATGGCATCGACTTTCATGCGGCAATCGGTTTTGTCGAAGTCGGCTGCCTTCCCGAAGTTGGCTATAAGAACGGACAATGGCTGGACACTGTGCTGATGCAGAAAATTCTGCCACAGGCGACAAATCCACACCCTGACAGCGCTAGCAAAGGCGGTTAGACTGAATCCATGTCACTCTGGACCCGCATCTCCGAAGCCCTTGCCGCTCTGACCAAGGGCGAAGGCCTGTCACAGGTCTTTGAGCATCTGCGCGGGGCGCCAGAAAAATCGGTCGGCTTTGCCATTGCGGTGATTGCGCTGGGGGCCAAGATGGCCAAGGCGGATGGTCAGGTTACCAAGGACGAGGTGACGGCCTTTCGCGAGGTGTTCCAGATCGCGCATGCGGACGAGGCCGGGGCGGCGCGGGTGTTCAACATGGCGCGCACCGATGTGGCGGGTTACCGCGAATATGCGCAGCGGATTCAAGCCATGTTTTCCGATGATCCGGCCACCCTGAGCGATCTGATGGAGGGCCTGTTCCACATTGCGATGGCGGATGGCTTCTATCACCCAAGCGAGAATGAGTTCCTGCGGGATGTGTCGCAGATCTTTGGCATGGATATTATTCAGTTTCGGGCGATACGGGCGCGATTTGTGCCGGATGCCCCGACCGACCCGTTTACCATTCTGGGCGTGAATCCGGACATGACCCGAGACGAAATCCGCAAACATTGGCGCCAACTGGTGCGCGAAACCCACCCGGATGTAATGATGGCACGCGGGGTGCCCGAAGAGGCGGTGCGGCTGGCCGAGAAGCGGATGATCGACATCAATCGCGCCTGGGACGAGATCAACGGATGTGCAAAATATGCGGCTCGTCAGCTATAACGTCGAATGGTTTGCCTCGCTGTTTGATGACCACGACCAGCTCATGCTGGATCAGGACCCCTCGGGGCGGCATGGGGTTGATCGTTATACACAAGGCCACGCACTGGTGCAGGTGTTTCAGGCCTTGGACGCGGATGCGGTTATGGTCATCGAGGCCCCAAATTCGGGAAAAGAACAAAGCACAGTCAAGGCTTTGGAGGGGTTTGCTGAGCGGGCAGGGATCAGAGCGCGCAAGGCGGTGATGGGGTTTGCCAATGACACCCAGCAGGAAATTGCCCTGTTGTATGACCCGGATGTGTTGACAGCTCAGCACGATCCTCAGCAAATGCCGGACGCGCCGCGATTTGATGACGTCCTGAAACTGGACCTGGATGTTGACGCCAAGATGGATCATGTGCGGTTCTCGAAGCCACCACTGGAACTGGCTGTGACCATGACAGGTGGGCGGAAGTTGCGCCTGATTGGGGCGCATCTGAAGTCCAAGGCCCCGCATGGTGCGCGCAATCGGGATGCAGTGATCCGTCTTTCGATTGCAAATCGGCGCAAACAATTGGCGCAGGCGATCTGGCTGCGCCGCCGCATTGAGTATCACTTGCAGACTGGCCAGGACCTGATCGTCATGGGGGATCTGAATGATGGCCCCGGGTTGGACGAATATGAACGGCTGTTTGGCAGATCGTCAGTCGAGATTGTGATGGGCGACGAGATGCAGGACCCACATGCCCGCCACCTTTTGCAGCCGCGCGCGGCGGACCAACCCAGTTCCTCACGTTTTTTCAACGCCACCACCAAGCGGTATTTCCGCGCCTTGCTGGACTATGTCATGCTGTCACCCGGATTGATGGATGGGGCGCCGAAATGGCGGATCTGGCATCCGTTTGAGGACGCCGAGTGTTATGCGGACGCAGAGTTAAGAGAAGCATTATTGGCGGCCTCGGATCATTTTCCGGTGAGCCTGGACATCGACCTGACTTAAAATTTCAATTCAGACAGACTATATGGATGACATGAAACAAATCGCACTGCCGCTCCTCTTCGCCGCGCTGATTGGCGCGCCCGGTCATGCTCAGGATCAAGAGCAAGATCCAAGCCTGATGGAACAGGGGCTAGAGCTGTTCTTTGAAGGTCTGCGGGATGAAATGTCCCCGGCGCTGGATGATCTGCGTCTGTTGGCCGAAGAATTCGGTCCTGCCATGCAGGGGTTCCTAAGTGAAATGGGACCCGCCCTTGCCGACATCGCCGCTCAGGTCGAGGATTGGAGCACCTATGAGATGCCCGAGATCCTGCCCAACGGCGATATCATCATCCGCAAGAAACCCGCTCAGGACGAGCCAGAGCAACCCGAGTCCGGTGGGCAGACGGATATCTGACTATTTCTTGATGTCCACGGTCAGCGTGGCTTCCAGCAATTGAGCAAGCGCTTTTAGGCGGGATTCGGCGACTTCACCGTAGAGTGCCTTGATGTCTTGCGGCAGGATCAGAGTTAGCTGCTTTTTGCGTGGGTGCCATTTCAGCGTTCCGATGTCACCATCCTTAGAGACCATCAACATGGCCCCAAACCGCATCGCTTTGCCCAGAACCTCGGCCTGTTTCTGGCCCTTTTCATCCAGCAGGCTAAACAGTTTTTCATACTGCGTGCCCTGCCTCTTGTTGCGATAGCGGTGCAGCAGGGACAGGCCCAGAAAGATCCGCTCGGAATGTTTAAGCCCGCCCAGATTGGCGCGAGTGGCATTGTCGAAACAGACTTCGGCCCGGTAGTCGGGATGGGCGCGCCAGCTGACATCGTGCAGCAGACACGCGGCCTTGATCAGCCGTTTGGTTGTGTCAGGGCTGGATTTGAACAGCGGCAGCACAAAACTGTACAGCGTCTTGCCAAACCCCGGCATTCGCGCGTCCTTGGACTCGGCAAAGCGGCAGGATTCGATCAGCGGATCACGGTTTCTTAGGCGCTGCGGCATCTGTTCGTACAGCAGGCCCTCGCGGATGCCATAGCTGGAAATTGCAATGTCACGGGGTTTGAAGGTCCGCACCAGACGCGCCAGTACATCCACCGCGTAAGGCACCAGCGACATCCGCGCGACGGACAGACCACAGGCATTTCGGATCTCTTCGATGTCGTTGTTTTCGATGTACTTCAAAGTGTCCCGCACGCTTTGTGCCGTCATCCGGTATTCATGCAGAACCTTCAGCGGATAGCCGCGTCGTTCCATGTCGATACGGGCAATGGCGCGCCAGCTGCCACCGACCAGAAACAGGCGATCAGGTTGTTGACCCATCTTGTCGCTCAGCTCGGTGATCACCTGTTTGATATGATCTTTGCGGCCGCGGCGTCCGCCCGGCAAATCCCGCAGCTTCAGCGGCCCAAGGGATGAGGTTACCCGCTTACCAACGCGTCCGTCCTGCAATTCGGCCAGCTCCATCGACGAGCCCCCGATGTCGCAAACCAGACCGTAAGACCCCGGCCAGCCCAGCAACACACCCTGCGCTGACAGGCGGGCTTCTTCGCGGCCATCGATGACCCAGATCTTCAATCCGGTTTCGCGTTTCACTTCGGCGCAGAAATCAGGCCCGTCGCTGGCGTCGCGGACAGCGGCGGTTGCGACGACACTCAGAGAAGGCAACCCCATGCCCTTGGCCAGATGCTGAAATCGGCGCAACGCCGACAGGGCACGCTTGCGGCCTTTGGGGTTTAAAACGCCGGTCTCGGACAGGCCTGCACCCAATGCACACATGATTTTTTCGTTGTAGAAATAGGCCGGACTGCGGGCCGCGCCGTCAAACACCACCAAACGGACAGAGTTCGAGCCGACATCGACAACTCCAACCCGCGCCAGCGCACGGGCGCCAGGGTCTTCAAACAGCGGCCGCTCAAAGGGCCCCCACTCAGCAGCAGGATCCGGTTTCACGTTCATAGTATTCCCCAGGTCGTCGTAGGTGCAGGATGCGAGATGAGCAGGCGCTGGTCAATCATCCTTTGGGTCAGATTCGAGCGACATTTCGTATTGGTTCTGCGCCAATAGTCGCACCGCCAGGGGCCGCGACAGGGTGCGCCCCTCAGATAGTGAGATTTCGTCCATCTGTTCAACGACTTTGGCTGCGGCCTCGAACGAGCGGTCCATATGGGCGACCAAATAGGGAATCACATCCGGCTTTGGCATGATCTGGCGGTCATCGAACAGTTTCGCCAGCACCACCGCCAGCAGCGCATCATCCGGCGCCTCTAGCGCCACATGAGTCGCGGCCTGGACCCGGCTTTGCAGATCCGGCAGCGACAGTGCCCACAGGTTGGGCGCGCTCTGGCCGGTCAGCATCAGCGCGTGGCCATTGGCCAGCACCATGTTGTGCAGGTGAAACAGGGCATTCTGGGCTTGCGCGTTGCGGGCGATCTTGGGCACATCTTCAATCGCGACGGGGCCTTGCGCCAGTTCGGGCACCATGTCTTCGGTCAGGTCGGTTGCGGCGATGATGCGCGCGCCGGACTGGCTGGCCCAAACATGCACCAGATGAGTCTTGCCTGCGCCACGTGGACCGCTGAGCACCAGTTTGCCGCTGGGCCAGGTAAAGGCACTGTCTAGCATGGCCACGGCCATCGCATTGGAGGGCGCTACAAAGAAGTCGTCGCGTCCCAGCGCCGGTTTGGCGGGGAGATCAAAGCTAAGCTGTTTGGACATGTTACTCGGCGTCCTGATGGGATTCGCCCCGATACAGGCGGCTGTCCAGATATTGCTCGACCGCAAAGCGGGCAACCACGCCCAGTGCAGCGGCCATTGGCACCGCCACCAGCATGCCGACAAACCCAAACAGTGAGCCAAACACCGACAGCGCCAACAGCAGCCAAACCGGGTGCAGCCCAACAGAGTTGCCGACCAGTTTCGGGGTCAGAACATTGCCTTCGATCACCTGCCCAATGGCAAAGATCACGGCAACAGCACCTATCGAATACCAATCGCCCCAGAACTGGAACAGCGCCAGACCGATGGCCAACGCGCCACCGATCAGCGCGCCAAGATAGGGAATGAATGTCACCAGCCCAGCGATAAAGCCCACGGCCAGACCAAAGTTCAACCCCACCAGCATCAGGGACACCGCGTAATAGGTGCCCAGGATCAGGCAGACAGTGCCCATGCCACGAATGAACGAAGCCAGAACCGCATCAATCTCAGCCGCCAGACGGTGGATCACGGGTGCGTGGTCGCGTGGCAGCAGCTCGCCTATGCGGTTGGTCATCCGGTCCCAGTCCAGCAGCAGGTAGATCGACACCACTGGCACAATGACAATCAGGACAACCACGTTGAGCAGGGAAACCGCAGATCCAAGAATGGATTCCAGCACGTCGATCGAGCGGCCCTTCAATGTTTCCGCCAGCGAGGCCAGCGTTTGATGCATCTGGCTGCCCTCGTCGAACAGCGCCGGGAAACGTTCAAACGCAAAGCTGCGGGCATCGCGGAACAATTCAGGCAGGACCTGCACCAGCTCGACCATCTGATAAATCAGCGTTGGCACCACCACGATCAGCAGTACCAAAAATACCAGCACAGCCCCCACGGTGATCACTGCCGTGGCGCTAGAGCGGCTCAGGCCCAACTTCTCGAGCCGATCCGCAATGGGATCGATCAGATAGGCCACTGCACCGCCCAGCACAAAAGGCAGCAGCACATCGCCCAAAGCCCAGAGCACCACCACAAAGACCAGTGCGGCAAGGCCCCAGTAACTCATCTGCTTTTTTACAGGTAGTGTCATGATTTTTCTGCCCACTCTGGTCTGCGCCAATCGTCTTGGACGCAGTTTTTACCCAAGGATGGCGCGCTGGCAAGGGGCAGGGGGCAATCGCCGGTGGGTAAGCCGGGGACTGCTGCAGTTTTGTTGTGGATAGAAGTGGCTGGGACCGGCCATGCCGCTTAGTCGATGCGCACACCCTGCCGTTTCAGCTCGGCCTGTACCGCCACGATATCAACCTGATCCAGTGGCGT
>Ga0105355_10004892_pt1 | contig 11400 bp, 13 predicted proteins | sample GOMGulsemesocosm_2_FD_83508 | JGI IMG/M metagenome (GOLD analysis project Ga0105355, IMG submission 83508) | Methane-oxidizing microbial communities from mesocosms in the Gulf of Mexico - GOM9C Gulf of Mexico | ecosystem: Environmental > Aquatic > Marine > Cold seeps | place: Gulf of Mexico... | reverse complement strand
GTAAAGTGAACAATGATTTGCAATTATTGCTGTTTATCCCTTTTGGGTCAACAGGTAAGCTGTAGTCTGATTTGAACGATAACCCTACATAACTAATCTAAGGAAAAATAACATGAACACATTTCAGTCACTATTAGCACCCGTAGCACGATTTTTAATTGCACTGATTTTCTTTGTATCGGGCATGAACAAGATGTTTTCTTATGCAGGCACACAAGGATATATGGAAGCGTTTAATATTTCGGGGGGATTACTCCCTGTCGTCATTATTATTGAAATATTTGCAGGTTTAGCAGTCATTATTGGCTGGAAAACTAAGCTTTCCGCATCTACCTTAGCTGGATTCAGTGTTATATCAGCACTTATTTTCCATGCAAATTTTACAGACCAAATACAGTTTATATTTTTTATGAAAAATATTGGCTTAGCAGGAGGGCTATTACTTTTAGTGGCAAATGGGCCAGGTGCTTATGCATTAGATAATCGATTTAAAAGTGAATGAAGAAAAAATATCAAATCGATAACTCAATCCTCCTCACTTTACGGTGGGGGACATTGTTAAGAATGTTACTTGACGAAATAAAAGGTGATTAATATGAATACTCAAATTCGAGAATTACGAACGGTAATAACAGGTTTAGCCACCACTGATGGTGATGGCGTAAAGATGACACGCATGATTGGATCGCCTGAACTAAATATGTTAGATCCATTTTTATTATTTGATGTCTTTGAATCTGATCAGGCCAATGATTATATCGGTGGATTCCCAGATCACCCCCATCGTGGATTTGAAACGGTCACCTATTTATTGTCGGGGCGTATGCGGCATAAAGACAGTTCAGGACATGAAGGTGTTATTGAGTCGGGTGGCGTTCAATGGATGACGGCGGGCAAAGGCATTATTCATTCAGAAATGCCAGAGCAGGAAGAAGGGCTATTGCAGGGCTTTCAATTATGGATAAACCTACCTGCCAAAGATAAAATGCAAGTCCCCGCTTACCAAGAGTTTCCTGCTAATGAAATTGCCGTTGAGCATTTAGATAATGGCGCTGAAATACGTGTAATTGCAGGAGTAACAAATAATGGCACAACGGGCCCAGTGAAAAATACCATGGTTCATCCGATTTATATGGATGTGTCCTTACCAGCAGAACAAGTCTTTGAACAAAGCGTAAAGACAGATGACCATGTTTTTATTTTTATAATTGAGGGTCAATTATCCATAGGTAAACCAACAAGGGTAATCAATCGCCGTCAGTTAGGTATTTTGCAAACAGGCGATCAGATAATAGTGACAGCAAATGAAGCAACTCGGTTTTTATTAGTGGGGGCTCAGCCTTTAAATGAACCCGTTGCACGAGGTGGTCCTTTTGTTATGAATACTAAGGCCGAAGTAATACAAGCGTTTGATGATTTTAATAACAATACATTTTTGTGAGGGTAACAAGATGGGATTATTAGTAGACGGTAAGTGGCATGATCAATGGTATCCGACAGAAAAAACCAAGGGCCAGTTTATTCGATCAGAAGCTCAATTTAGAAACTGGATAACAATAGACGGATCTGCTGACCCTAGTGGACAAGCAGGTTTTAAAGCGGAAAAAAACCGTTATCACTTATATGTGTCTTATGCCTGCCCTTGGGCAAATCGTGCTTTGATTTTTAGGAAAATAAAGGGATTGGAAAAAATGATTTCCATCTCTGTAGTGCATTGGCATATGGCTGAGGAGGGTTGGACTTTTAAAAAGGGTAATGGCGTTATTGGTGATCCATTGTTCAATGCCAGCTATTTACGTGACATATATCTACAAGCTGATAATAATTATTCTGGGCGGGTAACAGTCCCCGTGTTATGGGATAAAAAGAACAACACGATTGTTTCCAATGAGTCGTCAGACATCATTCGCATGTTTAACAGTGCCTTTGACGAAATAGGTGCAAGCGAAGGCGATTACAACCCTAAAGAACTACGCGAAGAGATTGATGCACTGAATAAACGTATTTATGACACCGTGAACAATGGCGTTTATAAAGCAGGGTTTGCAACTACTCAACTGGCTTATGAAGCAGCCGTAGTCGCTTTATTTGAGTCATTAGATTGGTTGGAGCAACTATTAGAAAAGCAGCGCTACTTAACAGGTGTCAAAATTACTGAAGCAGACTGGCGTTTATTTACCACTTTAGTTCGATTTGATACTGTCTATTATGGGCATTTTAAATGCAACCTAAAACAGTTGCTAGATTATCCAAACCTTTGGGCTTATACCCGAGACTTATATCAACAGACAGGGATTTCTGAAACGATTAATATGCATCATATAAAAAATCATTATTATGGCAGTCATACTATGATCAATCCGACTGGTATCATCCCTTTGGGACCTGATATTGATTTTGATCAAAAGCATGAGCGAAATAAAGGTTACACGTAAATAGTGACAGCATTATAGGGCCAAAAGTCAGTTAGCAATGGCAAGATAATGTTAAAACCTAGTCAGGTGCTAATGTTTTATCGTGATAAACAAGGTGTGTTTGGATAGATTGATAACTGAGATGAAACTATTTGAGGAGTCTTCAATTGTTTAAAAATAACATTGAGAAAAACGAATGTCTGATTGGAAATCAATGAAGTAGAATTTATGTTCTAATTCAGATAGAAACAGCTATATTAATTTGAAAGGGTAGCGTAATGCCTAGTGTATTAATTGAAGTAAGGCAACAATATACTGTTGAAGTAGAAAGTGTAATTATGGAGGCAGTGCATTAGGCACTTTGTGAGTGTTTCAAAATTTTGTCTAATGACAGAAATGATCGCTTAATTGATCTCCAACCCCACCGTTTTGAGTGTCCACCTGATAGAGAAAAACCAGAATACTATACACATATTAGTATTGATTGTTTTACAGGGCGATCTGTTGATGCAAAAAGGAACTTATATAAGGCGATAGTAAAAAACCTAGAGCAATTTGGCATTCCTAATAATCATGTGAAAATTATGCTTACGGTGTTTTTCAAAGCTATTGACGTTAATTGCTATCATTAAAAATGAAAAAGGCCGGAATTATTGGGAAACTTATGAATACAACGCCATTGGTATCTTTTTGGATTATTTTCTCGCAAAAAAAAGGCATCCGAAGATGCCTTAATCCATTTAGAAATGCATATAATGCTTTTTCAATGTTTTTGTTACTTGCCAAACGCTTTTTAAGCCGTCAGGAAAGATAACATAATCACCAGGTACGATAGTAACAGGCTCGCCACCATCTGGAGTGACCACAATTTCACCTTCTAAGATGTATGAGCGTTCATTTTTATCGTCAAAATCAAGACGAAACTCAGATACTGGGCAATCCCAAATCTTCCAAGCTGAAACACCTAGTTCTTTTAAACGATCTTCACTTAAGTTCTTTTCAATGATAATTTCTGGCATAACATCCCTATGGTATATGTCGTTAGTAAAACGGATAAAAACCCTAATTACTGTTAAAGTAAGGCGTCACCGCAAAATGCGAGACAGGGGGATAATAGCAGAAACCACATTAATAAAACGAGGGAATTGTGTAATCTCCAGCTAAAACTAATCTCATTCATAAGTAGAGACTTCATTACACTATAATCAAAAGACTCGATAAAAGGTGATATGGATTAATTCCCAATGCAAGAATATTTAGAATCAAACAAGTATATTGATTGGCAACACCCTGATGTGTTTAGACAAGCAAAGCTACTTGCAGGCGATAGTAAGCAAGAAGAGATAATTGCTAAAGCATGTTTTACCTTCGTTCGTGATGAAATAAAACACAGCTGGGATTATCAGTTAAACCCAGTAACCTGTAGGGCATCAGATGAACTTGTACACGGTACGGGCTATTGCTATGCAAAAAGTCACCTATTGGCTGCATTGCTTAGAGCAAATGATATTCCTGCTGGACTTTGTTATCAACGCCTCACTATTAGTGATGATAAGCCGCCTTTTTGTTTACATGGCTTGAATGCTATTTATTTGGAGCAATATGGCTGGTATAGAGTCGATGCGAGAGGAAATAAGTCTGATGTGCAGGCTGAGTTCACACCACCTGTTGAACAGTTGGCGTTTCCCATTGCAACAGAAGGGGAGATAGACTTACCTGAAATTTGGTCGGAGCCATTAGCTGTTGTTGTACAGGTGCTTGAAAGCGGAAGTGATTATCTACATGTATCAGAAAATCTTCCAGATATTCAAATCATTACCACTGAAAAGTAATAGCTGAGTTTTAGTGGTATGAAAATAATGTATAACGGTAAATATGATAGAAGCAATAACAGCAGAAAATCTTGATGAAGTTCTTCCATTGATTCGAGCGTATCAATGCTTTTATAAAGTGAGAGATATTGATGATGAGAGAAATAAACAGTTCTTTTCTCAATTTAGTGAGCAGTCAGATAAAGGTTGTTTATTTGCTTATCGAAAAGAAAGTGAATTAATCGGTTTTGCAACGGTGTATTTTAGTTTTTCATCAACCATAACGGCGAAAGTTGCAGTGTTGAATGATTTATACACCACTGAAGAATCTCGTGGACAAGGTGTTGGAACCGCTCTAATTAAACACTGTGAAATCTACGGAAAATCCAAAGGTGCGATAAGACTTCAATGGGTTACTGCTCCCGATAATGTTATAGCTCAATCAGTTTATAAAGCACTAGGGGCAAAACAAAGCAATTGGGAGTTTTTTACTTATGCGGGTTAATAGATCATGGAATTGACCAGCGTTGTTCCTTGGGGGCGATCATTTAGTGAATACCAGGCCATGTTTTCTTTGACTGAAAGTGATCTGACGAAAACGATATTAGGTTGTGGAGATGGGCCTGCTAGTTTTAATGCGGAACTAACAAAAGCGGCTGGTCATGTTATATCAGTTGATCCTGTATATCAGTTTAATAGCCAACAAATACGTTCACGAATTGAACAGGTATATCCTGAAGTGATGTCACAAGTCATCAAAAATTCAGATGATTTTATCTGGAAAACAATTACTAATATTGATGAGCTTGGCCAACTCCGTATGGCTGCTATGGAAAACTTCCTAAATGATTATGAGCTGGGCAAAGAGGCAGGTAGATATATAAATGCTTCTTTACCCATATTACCTTTTAAAGAGGCTGAATTTGAATTAGTTTTATGCTCACATTATTTATTTCTCTATAGTGAACAGGTTGATCAATCACAACATATATTAGCGATGACAGAATTATGTCGGGTGGCTAATGAAGTTCGAGTTTATCCCTTATTAGCACTTGATGGAAGTCGATCAACACATCTTGAGCCAACAATAAGCCATTTACAGGGAAGAGGTTTTGATGTGTCACTACAAACCGTGAAATATCAATTTCAAAAAGGAGCAACACAAATGTTGGTGGTGAAAAATGTACAGCCCTAAAACCTTTAAAATTGAAGATGAAACCGAATTGTTTGAATTTATTGAACAATGGAGTTTTGCTGATTTGATTACCACCAATGAGGGTGAATTATTTGTAAATCATGTGCCTTTTGTTTTTGATAACAGCCAGAATAAATTATATGGGCATCTTGCTGTTAACAATCCGCAATTAGGGAAATTTTTTTACAAGGTTGATTGGTCTATTTTATTAGTACGAGCCGATTTTAATCTATATGCAGCGGGAATACTTTCTAAACACAAAGTACTATTCGATATGCGATATCATTAAATTCACCCGAGTATTGGTAAAACGCCTAATATATCCGACAGGATATTACTGTGTACTACAGTGAAATTGAACGCACTCATGCTGCTCTTGATATAAAGTCAAATGGGGTGATTATTTAACAGCTATGGGCTGTATTTTACTCAGTCTTTTTACTTTATCTCTAAAGTCGTTATGAATATTATCTATATTTTGGTAGAAAATGAAAAAAATTGATATTCATTTAGAGCGAGTCAAAGCATTTCAGCATATTAGCTGTTTCGACACATGCTTTAATAAAAATAATAATCAATAAAAAAGGAAGATACCATGTCTACTCAAGTAAAAAAAACTGCTCACGGTGGTTGTCCTCATGACTGTCCTGATACCTGCTCAATGGTTTACGAAGTTGCCGATGGAAAATTGCTTGGGGTAAAAGGCAATTCTGAGCATCCAATGACTCAAGGCGGATTATGTGTCAAATTAAAGGATTACGAGAAACGTCATTATCACCCTGATCGTCTGTTATACCCATTACGCCGTACAGGCCCAAAAGGCAGCAAACAGTTTGAAAGAATTACTTGGGATGAGGCGTTAGATGAAATTACCACAAAATGGAAAGCTATTATTGAAGAGCATGGTCCACATGCCATTATGCCCAATAGTTACTTAGGTAACCAAGGCTTAGTTCATGGCTTAAATGGTGGTGATGCTTTTTTTAATCGGATGGGAGCCACGGTTACTGAGCGTACTTTTTGTGGAGAAGGCTCTTGTACTGCCTGGTTATTAACGGTCGGTCCAACAGCAGGACTTGATCCTGAAAGCTTTATTCATTCTAAATATATTGTTATCTGGGCCTGCAATTCAGTCAGTACCAATATTCATCATTGGCATACGGTTAAACAAGCTCAGAAAAAAGGGGCTAAAGTTATAGTTATTGATTCTTATGCCTCAAAAACTGCCAAGGCTGCCGATTGGCATATTGCTCCTAAACCAGGCACTGACGGTGCATTAGCCATGGCAATGATTCATACCATTATTGAAGAAGGGTTGGTAGATCAAGATTATGTTGATCATTATACCGTAGGGTTTGCTGATTTAGCTGAAAGAGCAAAAACAAGAACGCCTGAATGGGCTGAAGAAATTACGGGTATTGCTGCTGATGATATACGCCAATTTGCCAGAGAATATGCCACAACACCCCCAGCGGCTATTCGTTTAGGTGTGGCTTTAGAAAGGAATTATGGTGGGGGACAAGCGATACGTGCAGTGAGTTGTTTGCCTGCTCTAATTGGTGCATGGCGACATGTTGGCGGTGGCGCACAGCAGTTTTCTGTGTGGGAGCACCCGTATAAGTTTGATGTTATCAGTCGTCCTGATTTAATTCCAGAAGGTACGCCAGTCGTTAATAATCTACAATTAGGTCGCGTTTTAACGGGTGAAACTAAACTAGATACACCGATTAAATCAATGATGTGCTGGAATACTAATCCTGTCACTCAAGCACCTGAAACCGACAAAATTATTGAAGGGCTAAAACGTGAAGACCTGTTTATGGTTTCTGCTGAACATTTTATCTCCGATACCGCGGCTTATGCCGATATTGTGTTACCCGCATCCATGGGTGCTGAGATGGAGGATATGGTTTTATCTTGGGGACATCTGTATTTTACCTACAATGAAAAATGCGTTGAATCGCCAGGCGAAGCCATTCCTAATAATGAGATTTTCCGCCGATTAGCACAACGCATGGGCTATGAAGAAGAAAACTTCAAATGGTCAGACAGTGAATGCCTAGAAAACTATGTAGATTGGGATTCACCTGCTTGTGAAGGTATTGATTTAGCTTATATGCGCGAACATGGTTTTGCTCGATTGAAAGTGGGGACTAGAGATAATCGCGCACCTCATAAAGAAGGAAACTTCCCAACGCCATCAGGTAAATGTGAATTTAAAGTAGAGGATGCAAGAAACTTTGTAGCAGCGCCATTTCGTCAAATGTACGAAGGCTTTCAAGCAGGAGAAGAATTGGACAGCTTACCCGATTATGTACCCTCTAGAGAAACAGCGACTACTAATCCAGAGTTGGCAAAAAAATATCCATTAAATATTATTTCACCTAAGAGTCACGGTTTTTTAAATTCTTGTTATGCCAATATGGAAAATAAGATAAAAGGGCAGGGGGAACAATTTATTTTAGTGAATGTTGAAGATGCTAATTCGCGTAATATTAAAGAAGGAGATAAAGTTAGGGTCTTTAATGATCGAGGTGCATTTGAAGGCGATGCTAGAATTACTGATGATGTAAATACAGGTATTGTAGTGGCAACATTGGGCTACTGGAGGCAGTTAAATAACGGCACCGTTAACTGTATTAGTTCCGCAGAATTTGTTGATATGGGGCATGCGCCAACCTTTTCGGATAATTTGGTTCAAATAGAATTGGTAAGATGAGCAGTGCAAATTCAGTTTAAGCTAATAGAAAAAGATAATATGGATATTATCTTGCCTCTTTTTTATCAATTAGATTCCTCTATTCCTGAGCTCGTTTTAAAAGCACGATTATCAGAAATGATTGAGAAAGGCTATGAGTGTGCAGGCATCCACCATGAAGATGAGTTAATTGGTATTTGTGGGCTGTGGATTTTGATTAAGTATTATATGACTATGAACTTACCACAGGTTAATTTAGAAAAAATTAAAATTCCTAGTTTTAGCCTCCCCCTTTGAAAAAGGGGGATTGAGGGGGATTTTATAAAAAAATCCTATTTTAACGTTAAAATCGCCCCTAACTCCTCTTTGCTAAAGAGGGGAATTAAACGAATGCTTTCAATTGTCAACCTGTGGTTTGTATATAGCCATGAAGTATTATGTAGGGAGGCATCTTGAACCAGACAATGTTTATATTAAACCTGAATATAGAGATCAAGGATAATGAGCTTTATGAAAAATACAGATGATATGACTCAAGCAATTACATTCACTGGAAGCTGCCTTTGTGGGCAAGTTCAGTATTCAGTCACAACAGAAATTGAAGGTTTTTATCTATGTCACTGCCAACAATGTCGAAAAATAACTGGATCAGCCTTTGCCTCAAATATACTGACAAAACCTGTTGATGTTCTGTGGGTCTCAGGTGTTGACAAAGTAAAACGCTTTGATTACCCAGGAACAAGAATATTCACTAAAGTATTTTGTACCGAATGTGGCTCAGGGTTACCTTATCTAAATGAAAAAGGCAGTGCTTTAGTTATTCCTGCTGGATCATTGAATAATGAGCCAGTGATAAAACCAATAAATAATATTTTTTGGAATGATAGAGCGCAATGGTATGAGGCTGGAATAGAAGCAAAACAATGTTCAAACTTTGCTAAATAATCTGGTAGTTGTATTGAATATCACTTTGAAAAGTGGCTTAAAGAGTCAAATACCTTGTTAACAATCGATCTAAAGGATAGGAATACATTCTAATATCGCAAGGCAGTTATCACGGGAGAGAAGGTTAAAGGGCGATATAAAATACAAAATATCGCTAATTTACGATATTTCGTTTATTTGTCAGTGTTATATATTTTTGTTGTAGCTATTATTGTTCTATAAGTTGTTGTTATAAAATAGGTTAATAGCTGTTTGTTTTTATGGCACAGCTCCTGCAATAGTTATATTGAAACTTAACTATTTTGGAGAGGAACCATGAAAACAACTATAGCAACCCTAATAAAGGTTATTTTGATCAGTGTGATCTTTAACTTTGGGGTATCACAAACAACGTATGCCTCAGAACCTGATTATAGGGTTAAATATAAAACCGTCAAAATTGATGGCTTAGATATTTTTTACCGAGAAGCTGGAAACCCCAATCATCCCACTATTTTATTGTTGCATGGATTTCCCACTTCCTCACATATGTTTAGGGACTTAATCTCTGAACTATCAGATCAATACCATCTTATAGCACCTGATTATCCAGGTTATGGTTATAGCTCAATGCCTGCTGTTGATAGGTTTGATTATAGCTTTGATAACTTGGCTAATGTAGTCGATAAATTTATCGATACAGTTGGGCTGAAAAAATATAGCTTATATCTAATGGATTATGGCGCACCAATTGGTTTCCGTATTGCAGCAAAATATCCAGAACGTATAGAATCGTTGATTATTCAGAATGGCAATGCCTATGACGAAGGTTTAGATAACAAATTTTGGGAACCGATTAAAGCGTACTGGAAAGATCGCAAGGCAGTTAATCAGGGATTGGGTAATGATTGGTGGAAAAACGTAAAAGCAGCATACAAAAAACCCAATATGAGCAATGATGAGGCACTGCGTTTTCTATTAACCTTGGGTGCAACAAAATGGCAATACACCAATGGGGTTCGTAATGTAGAAGACATCAATCCTGATACTTGGAATCACGTACAAGCTTTATTGGATCGTGAAGGAAATAATGCGATTCAACTACAGCTTTTTTATAGCTATGGAACCAATCCTCCTCTATACCCACAATGGCAGGAATACTTCCGTACTCACCAGCCACCGACTTTAATTGTTTGGGGTAAAAACGACGAGATATTTCCAGAAGCAGGTGCTCACCCTTACAAACGAGATATAAAAAATATTGATTTTCATCTTTTAGATACAGGACATTTTGCATTAGAAGAAGACAGCCAAGCTATTGCCGAACATATTAGACGTTTTCTAAAAGACAAATAGTAAGCATTTAAATTACGTCACCGAAACTCATGACTGAGTATCGGTGGTTCTAAACAACAAAGTTTGGAGAATCATCATGAAACAGTATGCCAGTGATATTGCGTTTACAGACAGTGTTAAAGCAATACAAACAAGTCATGGTTCAAGGAATTCTTATGCAAGAGTTGAGAAAGACTGGTGGCCAGATCATATTACAACTGATTTAGCAGACTTTATTGCAGAACGTGACTCCTTCTATATGGCAACGGTTAATAGTGATGGTTACCCATACATTCAACACAGAGGAGGTGCAAAAGGATTTTTAAAAGTCCTTGATAATACTACGCTGGGTTTTGCTGATTTTCGGGGTAATCGCCAATATATTTCATATGGGAATTTAGAAGATAATAATAAAGTCTTTCTGTTTCTTATGGATTACCCCAATAAAACCAGAATTAAGATCTGGGGAACTGCTCAGGTAGTAGAAGGTGATCAAAAACTGATTGAAAAACTTTCAGACCCTGATTACCAAGGAAAAGCCGAACGTGCATTTATTATTAAAGTGGAAACCTGGGATAAAAATTGTCCACAGCACATTCTTCCAAGATACACCATTGAAGAAATAGCCGAACTGAGTAAGCAAAGAAATTAATTATTATTAAAGCAGGGTGACCCTGTTTACTAGAGTCATCGTGCCAGGCACAAGATAAAAAAACACAATACACAAATTAAAAACTGGAGAATACAATGCCATTAACGCTCACACTGACAGAAGGTGTTTTACCCGTCGGATCAGAAAAACAAGCTATTGCTCAACTTTCAGATGCTATGCTGAAACATCATGGCTTAACAGGCAATAAAGTGATGACAGCCAATATAACTGCTACCGTTCATGTTCTTCCCAAAACCGCAACATTCTCAGGAGGAAAAGAATTTTCTGGCGCTTGGGTTGAATGGAAAGTGCCTTCTTTTGCTGTTGCAGACAGAAAAGTTCAGCAAGGTTATTTTGATGAAGCGACTCAT
>Ga0105355_10004891_pt1 | contig 11403 bp, 12 predicted proteins | sample GOMGulsemesocosm_2_FD_83508 | JGI IMG/M metagenome (GOLD analysis project Ga0105355, IMG submission 83508) | Methane-oxidizing microbial communities from mesocosms in the Gulf of Mexico - GOM9C Gulf of Mexico | ecosystem: Environmental > Aquatic > Marine > Cold seeps | place: Gulf of Mexico... | reverse complement strand
TTTATAAGGTCCAAGCGCATTGTTAAACTGAACTCTATATCCTGTATTCACTTGCATTTGATTTTTATCATTTAACCATGATACTTTAAATTTAATGATTCTATCTGGTGTTAATAAGCGTTTGATAACGGCGTTTTTTTCATAAATATCATCGGCTTTAAAAAGTGGGGATATGGATAGTAGTACTTCTTCCAAGGCTTGAAAAAAGACATCACCTTTGGAATTATCGATATTTTTGTATTTTTCTATCTCTTTTTTAATATCAATCATTATCTTCTCCTTTCTCATATTTTTATGAGGAGACGTGTTATTTAAGTATAACAAAGTGAAAATATTTAAGAACTCGAAATAAAAATTAATTTATATTTTATATAATTTTATAATATATATGATTCTTATTCCTATATATTTACTTTTTAAAAAGTTTTTAAAGAACTTTGATAGATAAGTATTACTAAAAAATGTTAAGTATTTTAGCTTATTGCCTTGACTATAATATAATAAATTATAAAAGGATATGCAATGAAAAAACTAACATCTACGGCTGGTAATATTATTGGAGATAATCAAAACTCTTTGAGTGCAGGGGAAAGAGGTCCTGTATTAATGCAAGATTATTATTTGATTGAAAAACTTGCTCATCAAAACCGTGAACGAATACCTGAACGTGTTGTTCATGCAAAAGGTACAGCCGCTCACGGAAAACTTACAATTACCCATGATATTAGCAACTTTTCAAAAGCAGACTTATTTTCTTATATTGGAAAAGAAACACCTGTTTTCCTTCGTTTCTCTACGGTTGCTGGAGAAAAAGGTGCTGCTGATGCGGAAAGAGATGTTAGAGGTTTTGCACTAAAATTTTATACACAAGAAGGAAACTGGGATTTAGTTGGAAATAATACACCTGTATTTTTTATATCAGACCCTTATAAGTTTCCTGATTTTATACATACTCAAAAAAGAGATCCCAAAACTAATATGCGTTGGAGTGCTGGTATGTGGGATTTTTGGTCACAAAACCCCGAAAGCTTACATCAAACTACTATTCTTTTTTCAGATCGTGGTTTGCCAACAGATCTAAGACATATTAATGGGTATGGGTCTCACACCTATAGTTTTATTAATAAAGAAAACGAGCGATTTTGGGTTAAATTCCATTTTAAAACACAACAAGGTATCAAAACTATGACAAATGAAGAAGCTGCTAAAGTTGTAGGTGAAGACAGAGAGAGTTCTCAAAGAGACCTTTATGAAGCTATTGAAAATAAAGATTTTCCACGTTGGGATATGCATGTACAAATAATGACCCAAGAGCAAGCCTGTACACATGAAGATAATCCCTTTGATTTAACAAAAGTTTGGTCGCATAATGATTATCCTTTAATAAAAGTAGGGGTATTAGAACTTAATAGAAATCCTGAAAACTATTTTAATGAAGTAGAACAATCTGCTTTTAGCCCTTCTAATACAGTAAGAGGCATTGCTCTCTCTCCTGATAAAATGTTACAAGCAAGAGCTTTTTCTTATCCAGATGCTCACAGGTACAGAGTAGGAACTCATTATGAAAGTCTGCCTATTAATAGACCCTTAAATGAAGTGAATACCTATCATATGGGTGGAGCTATGAACTATAAGGATATTAAAGAAGTTGAGGGGGTTAATTATGAGCCTAATACTTTTGATGGGCCTAAAGAAGATGAAGCGTTTAGAGAACCTGCTTTAGATATGGAAGGTAAGGTTGATAGATATGATAAAACAAAAAATAATGATTATTTTAAACAACCACGGGCTTTATTTAATTTAATGAATGATTCTCAAAAAGAACAACTTTTTTCTAATATTGCGGCTGCTATGAAGGGGGTGCCACAATATATTATTGATAAACAATTGGCCTTGTATGAACAAATCTCAAAAGAGTATGCAGAGGGAGTAAAAGGCGCTTTATCATGAAAACTGACATAAGCCTAGAAGAAGAAAAACGCTATGAACAATTGCAACTAATTGCGCTTGATTATGCAAGAGTAGGTGAGAGTAAAGAACTTGAAAAAATGATTCAAGCTGGAATAAGCGTTAATTTAACAACACATAAAGAGGACAGTTTATTAATGTTGGCCTCATATAATGGAAACTATGAAACATGTAAAATGTTAATTTCATATAAAGCAAGACTAAATCAAAGGAATCAAAGAGGGCAAACACCTTTAGAAGGAGTGTGTTTTAAAGGTTATTTAAACATAGTAAAATTGCTAGTAGAAAATAAAGTGGAAGTGAATTCAAAAGCTATTATGTATGCAAGTATTTTTGGAAATATTGATATAGTGAAATACCTAAAATCTAAAAAAACAAATGTTTCTTTTGGGCTAAGAATATTAGAAGTTTTTTCTGCTGTTGTATCCTATTTTAAAGTTAAAGCCCATCAGTAAAATAAAAAATGCTGCTTATATTAATAGTAGAATTTCTTTTTTAGAAGAATCTACAGAAAATTTGATATAATTTATTATGAAAAAAATAATTATAAGTAGTATTTTTATACTGGTATCCGCAATTTCTTGGTGGTTGATTTCTCCTTTATTTATTAATGTTGAAGTTAATGAAGCTGCACCTATTTCATTAGACGAACATGAGAAGATAAAAAATTCTATGCAAGACAGTATTATAAAAGATCTTATGCCTACATCCACTGCAAATCAAAATAAAAAATTGGGTTCTTTTGTAGATGGTGATTCTTCACATAATGTATCTGGAGATTTATTATTACTTTCTAATAATCAGAGCTCATATTTGCGTTTTGAAAACTTTGATGCAACAAATGGACCTGATTTATATGTGGTTTTATCAACAAACAAAAATCCTAAAAAAGATGGCCTTGGAAAGATGTTAATCCTTGAGAAACTAAAGGGCAATAAAGGAAATCAAAATTATTCCTTAAAAGGTATTAATCTTAATGATTATGAGTCTGTTTTAATCTATTGTAAGGCTTTTTCTGTTGTGTTTGGATATGCAAGTATAAAAGAATAAATTAATTTATAAAGTGAAAGATTTTTTAAATCTTAAAAGGCCAGTATTAACTGGCCTTTTTTATTGTTTTTTATTGTAACTTTTGTGCTACAAGTTCATTTACTATTTTTGGATTTGCTTTCCCTGCTGTTTTTTTAAGAACTTGTCCTACAAAAAAGCCTAAAAGTTTTTTATTTCCAGCTTTAAATTTTGCAACATTATCTGGATTGTTTGTTATTATCTCATCAATTATTGGTAGAATTAAAGAAGGATCACTTATTTGTATAAGACCTTTATTCTCAACTATTTTTGTTGGTTCTTCCCCTGTATTAATCATTTCTTCAAATACTTGTTTTGCTATCTTACTTGAAATAAGCTCTTCATCTAACATTTTTACAAGTTTGCTAATTTGTTTTGCAGTAAATTTTAGTTCCTTTATCTCTTTTTCTTTTAGTTCTCTTGCTACTTCATTTGCAACCATATTCGCTAAACTTATAGGACTAGAAAGAAGAGTCAGCGTTTCTTCGTAAAAAGACGAGAGTTTTTCATCTCTTGCTAGAATATTAGCTACTTCTGCATTTAATTTAAGGGTATTTGTATAGTTATCAAATAAATTTTGTTGCTCACTATTCATAGCTATAATTTCACCATCAATTTGCGCTTTTTTATTTACTATTTTTACAGCAGCTTTATCTGTATTTGTCTTTTTAGCCCAAGAGTCTTTTAAGCCTACAATCTTATTAAATACAGGCTTCTCATCTGTATAATCATCTTGATCAGCATAAAAATATCCCTGTCTTTCAAACTGGAATCTTGTATTTATTTTGTCATTTACTACAGCAGGCTCAATTAACGCTGTTTTAATAATTTGTAAAGAGTTAGGATTAATATCTTCAATGCCTTGGGGGGCTTCATTTTTAAATAAACGATCATAAACTCTTACTTCTACTTGTTTAGCTTCAGCAGCACTTACCCATTGAATAGCACTTTTTACTTTTACAGAACTTGTGTCACTTCCACTTTTTGAATTAGCGTGATAGTGAGCTTTTATTTCTATTATTTTTCCAGATTCATCTTTGATAAGATCTTTAAACGTGATTATATACCCATGTCTAAGTCTTACTGCTTGATCTTTTGTAAGTCTGAAATACCCTTTTGGAGGATGCTCACAAAAATCATCGCGTTCAATATAAATTTCACTTGAAAAAGGAAGTTTTCTTGAACCTTCTTTTGGAACATCATGGGGATAATAAGAAGCATCTATTTCTTCTACTCCTGCATAGTTTTCTATTGTTACTTTTAAAGGATCAAGAACACACATAACACGTGGAACTTTTTTATTTAAATCATCTCTTATACAAAATTCAAGTTGAGAAACATCTACCATTGAATTGGCTTTTGCAATTCCAATTTGATCACAAAAATTTAAAATCGATTCTTTTGTATAACCTCTTCTTTTATATCCAGCCAGTGTAGGAAGCCTTGGGTCATCCCATCCTGATACTACTTTTGCTTCTACTAGTTCTAAAAGTTTTCTTTTACTCATAACCGTATAATTAATACCCAAACGTGCAAATTCATGTTGGTAAGGACGAGGAGCTTTAAGTTCAAGAGTATTAAGAACCCAATTATAAATATCACGGTTGTTTTCAAATTCTAGAGTACAAATTGAATGTGTTACATCTTCAATATAATCAGATAAACAATGTGCAAAATCATACATAGGGTAAATGCACCACTCATCTTTTGTTCTAAAATGATGGGAGTGTCTTATTCTATATAAAAGAGGATCTCTTAATTTCATATTAGCTGCGCTCATATCAATTTTTGCTCTTAAAACATGAGACCCATCTTTAAATTCACCATTTTTCATTTTAGTAAAAAGCTCTAAGTTTTCTTCTATAGAACGATTGGCATATTTGCTTCTTTTTCCAGCACTGGTTACAGTACCTCTAAATTCACGCATTTCTTCTTCATTTATGCTATCAACATAGGCTTTTCCCATTTTTATTAATGTAAGCGCATAATCATATATTTTAGGGAAATAATCAGAGGTAAAATGTACATTATTCCCCCAGTCAAATCCAAGCCACTGCACAGCATCTTTTAATGCTTCTACATATTTTGTGTCTTCTTTTGTAGGATTAGTATCATCCATTCTAAGGTTACAATGTCCTTGATAATCTCGTGCAATTCCAAAATTTATACAAATAGACTTAGCATGTCCTATATGTGGGAAACCATTAGGCTCAGGAGGAAATCGTGTAATAATCTCACTGTATTTGCCTTTTTTTAAATCCTCTTCAACCTTGACACGTAAAAAATCTTTACTCTCACTCATTATAATTAAACCTTTTGATTTTAAAACTCTTATTTAGAGTAGTATTCTAGCAAATTTGTGCTTATATCATCGTAGAAAAAACTTAGTAAAGTTAGGGCTTGGGATATAAAAAACGTGAAGCATATTTTTTAATACATTCTTTTAATACGCTTATTTACTGCTTGATTTTTATTAAAAGAAGTGATATGCTATCTTTTATCAAATAGAATTTAAAATCTAATAAAAAGGACTTAGCTTGAATGATTACATTTGCACTGTACGTGGGTATATATATGAAGTGAAAAAGGGTGATCCTGATAATGGAATTAAAGCAGGAACTGCATTCGAAAATATTTCAAGTGATTGGGAATGTCCTGATTGTGGTTCAGGAAAAGAGGATTTTGAAAAATTAGAAGAAGAACTCTAAGCTTAAAAGTCTTTTATTTTAAAATATTATATCAAGAGAGCCATGTTTATACATAAAGTTTAATAATAAACAAAGCATATACGCTCTAAACTATTGTTTAATAATAACTAAGGAGCAATTATGAAAATATTTAAATTAAATCAAATTACAAGAACGCTTCTTAAACTCTTTAAATAGCCACTTCTTTTTCACTGATACTTTTATCACTTTTTTTCAAATACCTTTGACGTAATTTATTACACCCCTTTTCATATTTCATAGGAGAAATCATGGAACTTACCATAAGTGCATATATACTTATAAACTTTATTTTAATTCTCGGTTCAATTTTACAAATGGCTACAGGCGTAACGGCTGGTATGATAATCGTACCTTTTTTAGCAATGATTTCTTATACTTTAATTCCGGCACCGATTGCTTTTGCATCGTTAGCATTAACTATAATGATGTCCTACAAAGGAAGAAAACATATAGATACAAACAATATGCTGCAAATTTCTTTGGGTATGTTAGCTGGCATCTTGCTTTCTATTTTTATTTTAAAAAATATTAAGTTTGAACATTTAGGACTTGTTTTTGGAATTTTTATTTTAATCTCCGTTTTTATAAGTATAAAAATAAAATCCTTTACTTTAAACAAGAGCATTAATTATTCGGGAGGGTTTGTAGCTGGAGTTATGGGTTCAATGGCTGCTGTTGGAGGTCAAATTCTTGCTTTGTTATTTCAAAATCATCCGCTAGAGTCTTTAAAATCTACTTTGGCGTTTTTATATACCTTATTTTCCATAGTGATGTTATTCGTATTTTATATTTTTGGTGAGTTTTCAGGGGCACAATTTATATCAGGAATTTATATGATGCCAGGTTTTATTATTGGTTTTTTTCTTGCACCTGTCTTTTCTAAGTATTTTAATCCTAAATACAGCAAAATTATTGTTCTTTCTATGGCATCATTTGGTGCATTAGCTTTAATAATAAAGAGTGTTTTTTAGTTTTATAAATAAGAAGGAGAATACAAGCAAACAATTTATTGTATTACTACATACTTGTAATGTGTTTTTTAAAATAGAGCAATTTGCTCTATTTTTTTATTGTACTTTATTTAACCATTTTGTTTCAATAAACCACTTCTTATAAATTTTATCCGAAAAACCAACTACTTTGTCTTCTTGTATTTGTCTTAGGAAATTATTAAGCCAATTCATAAAATCCGCATCCCCTTTTTTTATAGCCCAACCTAGAGGTTCATAAGTAAGAGGCGTATCTAAATGTATTAATTGACCTTTACCTTTATTGGCTAGAAAGATTCCATTGTATGGTTTATCATATATAACCGCATCTGCTTTTCCATTTAATACTTCATTTATAGCATCTGTTATTCTCTCAAATGTTTGTATTTCCGCTTTTTTAAAAAATTTTCTAGCGGCAATTTCACCAGTAACCCCAAGTTTAGTTACTATTTTATAGCCTTTTTTATCCAAATCATTAGCACTTAATATTTTTCCTTCTAATGACTTATTTAAAAGTAAGGTTTGGCCCAAAATAATATGAGGTTTTGAAAAGCTAATTTTTAAATTTCTTTGTTGTGTTATTGTCATTCCAGACATGATGATATCAAATTTATCTGTTAATAAACCTGCAATTATTCCATCCCAATCTGTAGGAACAATTTTAAGTTTTACGCCCATATCTTTTGCCATTTTTTTAGCCATATCAATATCATAACCAATAAGTCTTCCATTTTTGTCTTTCATTTCAAAAGGCATATATCCAGGGTCTAAACCAATTCGCAACTCACCTCTTTGTAAAATTTTGTTTAATGTAGAACTTTTCCACAAATCTATATCTGAAGCAAAAAAACTTGTGCCAAGAAATAGCATAATCATTAAAATAACTTTTTTGATAATTTATCCTTTAATTTTATTGAAAAGTATACACTTTGATAATTAATTTAATATTAAAACAGTAGGTAAAAAATTTAAAAGTGATTTACAATAAGTAAAAAAGTCATTTCTTAAGATAAATATTGAATTCTTTTGTTCTTCTTTTAGGTATATTATGAATAAAAGTACTACTAACTTAACTATGCATTATTTTTTATATCTATTTAATTAAGCTTTTATCTTATAAGAAATCAAATCAGAACATAAGCCTGTATACAATAAAATGCCATATTAGGGAATAAGATATGAAGTGGGATTTACAAAAAATGAAAATCTACAGAGAAAATATCATTAGTAAAGAAATTAGAATGTGGGTTTTATCCCCAGATAAAATATAATAGGATTAGTATTGAGCGATTTATTAATTATAATAATGTATTCTTTTTTCTCTGGTATTACTGTTTTTTTTGGGGGAGTATTTTCTTTTTTATTTGAAAAATACTTTAAAGAAAGCCCTATGAAAAAGAATCTTATTCACAGCTTTATTGCTTTTGGGGGAGGAATTATAATAGCAGCTGTTGCTTTTGTATTAGTACCTAAAGCAATTGAAATTTTAGATATTATTCCTATATTACTTAGCTTTTTAAGTGGAGCACTCTTGTTTCTTCTTTTAGATCGTTATATCGAAAGCAAAGCAGGAAATATTTCTCAAGTTTTAGTGATGTTGATTGATTTTATTCCTGAAGCTATTGCCTTGGGTGCTGTTTTTGCTACGGATCATAAACTTGGATTATTATTGGCGATTTTTATTGGTCTGCAAAACTTTCCTGAAGCGTTTAACTCATATGGGGATTTGCGAAAAAATAACTACAGTGTAAAAAAATGTTTAATAATTTTGTTTTTTCTTTCTTTCTTAGGAATAGCGTCTGCTCTTTTAGGAAATGTGTTTTTAAGTGATATGCCAGAACTTACCTCCTCTTTAATGTTATTTGCAAGTGGCGGAATTTTATATTTGGTTTTTCAAGACATTGCGCCTTTATCAAAAGTTAAAAAGACTTATTTTCCAGCCCTTGGAGTAAACTTTGGTTTTTTATTAGGCATTATTGGGCATAAATTATTAGCTTGAAAAATTAACTAAGGAAGTGCGATGTTTAAAATTCTTAAAGCAAAAATAAAAGATGCAAATGAAATTTGTTTGCTACTTCGTAGAAGTATCATTGAGGTTTGTGCTTTTGATTATGGAAATAACGAAAAGGTATTAGAAGAGTGGCTTGCTAATAAAACCACGGAAAACGTAAGATATTGGATTAATAATAAGAATAGAAGTTCTTATATATGTATTAATAAAAACGATGAAATACTTGGTTTTTGCATGCATGATATTAGAGGTGAAATACTGCTTAATTATGTATTACCCGAATACTTGTATAAAGGTGTGGGTAAATTGTTATTAAGTGCTATGGAAGAAGAGTTATATAAGAATAAAATCTTTGATATTGTAGTGATAAGCAGCATTACTGCAAAACCTTTTTATGCGCGTAATGGTTTTGTTAACAATGGAAAAGCAATAATGGTAGGTGCTATAGAAGGTGATTTTCCTTTGATCAAGAGATTGAAAAAATAACAAATAAACATTCTAAAAATTAAAAAAAGTGACTAAAATGGAAATAATTAAAAGTAAAGAATTTAAACCTTCTAAGGCTTGGGATTCAAAACAAATAGCCTGTATGAATGGTATTACTACAAAACTGCATTGGACTAACAAACCTTATAAGTGGCATACAAATGATGGAGAAGAGGTATTTGTGGTGTTGGATGGACAAGTAAAAATGTATTATAAAGAAAATGATGAAGAAAAATTTTGTATATTAAATACGGGAGATATATTTTTTGCTTCGCTTGGAACGCAACATTATGCCAAACCCATAAATGAAGCCAGAATATTGGTCATTGAAAAAGAAAATTCTATATAAATACTCTTCATTAAAGTTAAATAAAATTATTTTAATTACATTTTTTGATATTAAAAGAATGTACTTGGATTTTTTTTCTTAATAAGTCTATAATTTAGATATAATCACAAAAAAACACAAAGTTTAACATGAAAATATTATCAAAAAACTCTTCCCTTGAAGATTCATTGGAAAAAATGACACAAACATTAAAAAGCGTTGGTTCTGAAATTACATTTGCTGAAGAAAAACATCCTTTAACAAACTGTTTTTCTGTAAACTTAAGTTCAAATGATGCACCTAAACATCTTTATTCAAATGGTAAGGGTACTTGCTCAGAAGCTAGTATTGTTAGTGCTATGGGTGAATATATTGAAAGATTGCAAACAAACAATTTTTTTATAGAATTTTATATTCCTAATAGAGATGCATATCCTGATCAAAAAGTATTTTCTTTTGATGAAGAATACTTAGATAAAGATTTAGCAAAATTCTATAATAAAAACAATGAGTTAGAAGGAAAAGACTTTATTGATTATCACAGTAATCATTTTGATAAAGTAGTTTCTTTGCCTTTTGTAAATTTAAGCACACAAAAAGAAGCCTACTTACCTGTTAACTTAACACATAATCTATACGTGAGTAATGGACTTGCAACTGGAAATACACCTAAAGAAGCACAAGTACAATCTTTAAGTGAAATTTTTGAGCGTTATGTAAAGATTGCTATTATTAAAGAAGGATATTCTCTTCCAACTTTCCCTAAAGAGGTTCTAAAAAACTTCACTAAATTAAATGAAGATATTAAAGCATTAGAAGACTTGGGTTATATTATTGAAGTAATTGATTGTTCTTTTGAAGGAAAGTTTCCTGTAACTGCAATTTCTTTGGTTAATCCTATCACTTCAACATTATTTGTATCTTTTGGCGCACATCCTATTTTAGAAGTATCGCTTCAAAGAACAATGACTGAGCTTATGCAAGGTAGAGATTTAAGTGATTTATCTACGTTTGAGAAACCAAGTTTTGATAAAGAACTTATTCAAACAAACTCAAATATTGAGTCTCACTTTATTGATTCAAACGGTAAAATTGGTTTTGAATTTTTAAGTGCTAAAAAAACTTTTTCTTATACTCCTTGGGTTTATAATGGAGCTAATACAGAAGAAGAGTATGATTATTTACTAGATATTGCAAAAACTATGGACAAAGATATTTATATTAGAGAATATAAGTACTTAGGTTTTTATTCTTGCCAAATAATTGTTCCAGGTGTTTCAGAAGTTTATCCTTTAGAAGATATGATTTATAATAATACCAATGCTGGAAAATATCTTAGAGATATGGTTCTAAATTTTAAAGAGTATAATCCTCAAGAAATATTAGATGAATTAGAAGCCTTTGATAATAACCTGAATATTGAAAAATACATTGGAGTTATTTTTAAAAATAACTTCACTGTTTGTGATTTTAAAGCACAATTAAATTTAATGCTTGGAAATTATGAAGAAGCAATCGAATTATTTGAAATGTCATCTGCTCCTTTGGCATATTTACTTGCTCAATTAACAAGAATGTATGTTAATGAAACTTCTTGGGAAGATTATGAAGAGGCGTTAAACAACGTGTTTACGAAAGAAAAAGTTGAGCTAGCTACTAAAATTTTTAATGGAGATGAAGATTTTACTAATGTTACTTATCATCAAGATTATTTAAATATTCTTGATTTATATGACAGATTGTGGATTAAAAAATTAAATAAATAAACTACCTTTGCTTAAAGAATGACTAAAGATACTTTTTTTAGTCATTCTTTTCTTCTTT
>Ga0105355_10004886_pt1 | contig 11415 bp, 5 predicted proteins | sample GOMGulsemesocosm_2_FD_83508 | JGI IMG/M metagenome (GOLD analysis project Ga0105355, IMG submission 83508) | Methane-oxidizing microbial communities from mesocosms in the Gulf of Mexico - GOM9C Gulf of Mexico | ecosystem: Environmental > Aquatic > Marine > Cold seeps | place: Gulf of Mexico... | reverse complement strand
TAGTTTAGGAGCTCCTTGTGAAAAGATACAGATCATCCCACAGGGTCTCAATTTGTCTTCCTGGCCGTACACTGAAAGATGCTTCCCAAGGAATTCAACCATCAACTTGTTAACAGTGGGGCGGCTACATCCTGATAAGGGACACACCTTTGCTTTGAAGGCTGTGCGGAAGCTAATTGATAATGGAACGAATATCCGTTATACGATTGTTGGTGGAGGGCCGGAAAGACGATCCATTGAAGACGAAATTGAGGAATTAGGCTTAATCCAAGTTTGTGATATCCATAGTGATGTGAGCGACGAATTATTGAGGAAAATATACGGGAGGTCCCACATATTTCTCTTGCCGTCCGTGAGGGCTCATGATGGTTTTCATGAGGAAACACAAGGAGTTGTACTGCAAGAGGCTCAGGCCAGTGGTTTGATAACTGTTGCGACTAAAACCGGTGGAATTCCAGAATGTATTGATGACGGTGTTTCTGGCTTTTTGGTAAAGGACAGAGACACGGATTCAATTGTTAGTGTGTTGGAAATGATCATCAGTCAGCCTGAAAAATGGAGTGAATGGCAGAAAAGTGGTAGAAAATGGGTAGAGAAGAATTTTGGCGATGAAGTAATTGGATTAAAAATGCAGGAGGCATATAGGGCGGTTATTTCAGAATTTACTAATTAGACAAGTAGAGTGTTCTTCCGGCAGTGATATTTGTCATTTTGGTATGGTTGTAATAAACCCCTTCAATCAGTATTTGGTTAGCTAATCCTTTGGTGATTTGCCACGATTTTTTGCTAGGACATTAGAGAAGCGCTATGAGCGTTGATAGGTTCCTTTGTTTACTGTTGGGAATGAAGACAGTTTCTATTACAGTGGAGGTGTTCGCTTAGCGGTAATCCTAAGTGGATTTTGTGAAAAAGTGAGCGGAAGCTTCTCACAGACCGCGTAAATTACCTAGATTAAGTTCTGGGGAGAGGTAAGAAGCGTGACAACTTCTACTTTTAAGGATAAAACCAAACAGCCACTCTTTACTATTTTGGTCTCTGCATATTTACGCAAAAGGTGTCTAAAAGCTCAGGGTTTATTTCAATCCATTCATTCAGTAGGCGATTATCACGCCAGATTTCTGCATTTATGGTGGAGCATTGTTATAGGAAATCGTCAATTCAACTAGCTTTGAAAAAATTGGATCGTACCCACTATAAGTTGTGGCGTGGCGGCCGAAGCGACTTATTATTTAGTTTGAGGAGCCACTGACAGATTGTTGTGAATTTAGGTGTTTACACAAGAATATTTCCGGGTTCGCCGTGGCAGATAGAGATCGAACTCGTTACTAGATGTGGTTGCTTTGCTTACCATCGCAATTGCTAGAAGTTCCTTTTTTTTGAGGTCTCTGCCTATCCTTGGCCATCTATAACTCGTATGATCAACTGTTATAAAGTTCTATTTGTTCCCCTCAAAAACAATTTTATTTAATATAGCCGTCAAATTCTGTATCGGCATTTCTGGATTTCCAGGGTTGTGGATGCAAATGGGAATTTTTTTTGTATTGTCTCTCAATGAGTAGATAACGTTGTTTTCTATAAGAAACTCATTTTCTTTTACATCTCTGGTGAAATTCAAAACATATGAGCTATTAGTATCTAACTTTAAATGGAATGGTAATTTGTTTTCTGAAAATACAGCGGACATCATATGCTGGTCATCAATTTCATTAAAGTAATTAAAAAATTTAACTTTATACGTACTCCATTTATCCAGTATACATCTATAGTACTGGATTAAGTTGGATATATCACCAATGATGAATCCTCCATTAATATTTTCCCATGGTTCTTTGTACTTTCTATTAAATTTTTTTACTCCCGTTCTTTGTTTTTCTGCACCTAATATAATTGCATTTTTTAGTTCTTCAACATCTAAATTTCCTGGCGCTCTTTGAAAGATTAAATCCCAGCAATCACATATTATGATATACTTGTATTTGTTTTCCAATTCTAGCGTCACAAGTTCTTTTAATATTCTTTCACATCTCCACTTCCATCCTCCCCATTTTTCTTTATCCAACACCCTAAAATTGAGATCAATTTTAAGCAGGCTTTTTTCCCATCGAATACGTTCGGCGCATTTTTCTTCGTTAGTATCTACTGTCAATACTAATACATTCATATTTCCACCTGCCAATAGCTTAAATTATTTTGTCAACATCCGAAGAATTTTCCCTTTTCTTTGATAACCTAACTACTACTGCTGTTGAAACTAGCATTTTATGTAGTATATAGGTCAGAGATATCACAGTAACCTTTATTATTTATTCGCCTATATATTTAGTGAAATCCATCACGTGTATTATCTGACTCTGTCTTTAGTGGTCAAGTAAATCCGATCCTGGTTTAGTAGTTTTGATGATACTTTTTTCCGCTACTTTCAGCTGCAGCATTCTAATTCTTCTGTACAGCCTGAGACAGTTATAATATTAGACAAAGTAGTTTGTCGCAGATTCCCTAGCGTGCTTTCACGAACAGTATCCCAGTGACGTTACTCCATACGTCGCCAGACAATATGGCCGAAAGCAGCCGATTCCTATGTGATACTATCTCTGTTTCTACATTTCAAGTCTAGTCTGTTAGACGTAGGTTTTACTTTCCTCTAGGTCAGTGTGCCGCTCAGTTAAAATATCATAATAGCGACCAAAGTAAACATCTATGGTCTATCACATTATCTAACGAATCGTAGAAGTGGTCATGTTTAGTGTTCCGTCATTTGTAATAGTTTTTCGCTCAAGCTCCTAGAGAAATTAGTAGTCCTCTAATTTGACATCGTTCTTCATCGATTGAAGATAGCGCTTAATATTTTCCAGAGCCATTGAATTGCATGTGCGCCTCTAGAGCGTTTCACCTTGGTGATTTCCGACCGATCTTTAGGTTCCTATGAGGCATAACAAGGGTCGCTATCGGAGAGCAAACAAGATTTATGCTGTTCTGTAGCTTTGGTGGGCTAACTTTCTACAAGAGCGCTAAGCGGTTGTTCCGGTGACCTCGGTCGCGCTAACAATCGTTGTTTGATGCCAGTTGATAGCTTATCTGCAGTAGTCATGCAGCTATTTTCGAGAGTAGATAACTGTCTAGCCGATGATAGTGAAATAAGTAAAAGAGCTTGCCATAACTCCTATATTTTTATTTGTCTGATTTTGGCATTTTCCAGTGGAGCTCATAGCCACTTATTCAGGACTATCGATAAAACCAAAAGGTGATATACACCGAAAACGCTTGATTCGGATGAGAAATACGTTCCTGATGTAGAGATATGCGACGCTGCTCTCCTGGTACGCTCTAGTGTTCTTGCGTGCTAAGAAAGAAGGGCGACGTTTTCGTTGCATTGGAGAGATACCAGGTTTCAGCTTGAGTGCGCCGAAGAGAGAACCCGCCTGCTTAACGCTAGTCAATCCGGTCTAGCTAGGTGTCGTACCTGATCGTCATGGGCTCCACACTCTTAACGTTTCGATAACATTTATACCACGCGGTGAAAGGTCTTTCATTACTAGCCATAATATGAATAATTCATAACGTATTGCGCTGCCTCCTTGATAGTCACGAGATTTTTGGATATTTATTTTTCTTCCTCCGTTCGCCTAAGTTTTTTCCAGCTTGCGGATTCGCCTTTGGTTTGGAGTCATATGTACTGCCTTCGGTGGTTTTCCATTGCGTTCTTCACGAAGCTAGTACAGTCATCGTTTCTGTCGCATCTTTAATTGTACTGTTAATGAGGACTGCGAACTGGGTGGTTTCTTGTCTGAACTCTGGGCTTAAAGTAGACCTTGTAGGTTTTTTCAATGGTCACTTATTGTAGTAGCAATTAATTCACTTCTGATCCGGTATCAAAATTCATTGTACGACTTCAATAGTTCTAACTGTTATTATCTTAACCGTATCGATTTAGTAGCCCAGAAAGATCGCTTTGTCTTATTTAGATTTAACAACGAGCCATCCGTGGGGTGGAAACTTACTCTGACAATGTTATATTGAAGAGTCATAAGACTATGCCCTATTGATAAAAGGTTCAATATGAAGGAATTTGAAATCCCTCTACTTCAAGCTGCAGTCTTGAAGAGTCAGCGCTGGAATACACCACTTATAATACATCAAACCTATAAAAGCAATATGGTTCCTGAACGGATGTACCAGAGTGCCATGAGCTGGGTAAACTTAAATCCTGAATTCGAATACCGATTTTATACTGATGATTCTTGTTTACATTTTTTACAAAGATATTTTGATGATCAAACGGTCGCTGCTTATCAAAAATTACCGAAAGGTGCGTTTAGAGCCGATTTTTTTCGGTATTGCTGCCTTTTTATTCACGGTGGTGTTTATGCAGATATAGACACCGTTTGTCGTTCGTCCATCTACAAATTACTGCGATGTAACGCTGGGCTAATCGTACCGAGAGGAAGGTTAAATACCTCATTCCTATATAATGCCTTTATTTGTTCAAAACCCGGTCACCCTTTGCTTAAAGGAATGATAGATAGAGTAGTTAAAAAAATTCATGCCGGGCTTGGAGATTGCGATGCAGTAACATTTCGGATATTCAGTGCAATGTTTACCGGTGGCCTCGGGCGACAAGAGGAAAATAGCGACGCCGTATGTTTATCTGCGGAGCTTTTTGGCTTGTTAGGGCCAATGGGCTTTGGTCGGTGTGCCAACCTGCTCTTAAAGCGAGACCAAGAAACAAGTTTCTCAGTTAGTCAGACAAAAATTGAAGCCGATACAATCAGGGTTCTGAGATTTAGCAATCGATTTGGTGTTCTAGATGGCTTTAGAAAAATCTTTGACTATAAATATGAAGGATATGGTGAGGATCAGGGTGCAACCGGTGGAAGTAATTGGTTTCCAAGTAGCTAAGTTATAGATTTTGTTACAGTATGCTATTTTTTATCTAATCTTTAAGAGGGCAAGAATATACTCATGGATTATTGGGTATTCGAACTGCCCGCGAAGTAAGGTTAGGTTGTCATTCTGCCTCGTAGCCGTATTCCGGTGAGGAACGATCTTATAAGGTAGTAAGATGCGATAGATCGAGGCAGTATATCTCTGGAAAAGCTGAGGAAGTTCAAGAATATGACATGTGTTCCTAGGCTTTGGCTCGTGACAAAAAAATACTGAATATAGTACTAAACACACGGTTGAAGACCAACATCTGCTAAAATAATCAACGAATTTTGCATTGCTAGCGGAAGTACTTTGATCAATAGTGATCTCCTTGATGCTCTACAAAGCGTGTGGAGCTCAACGGGTTACCAGAATCATACGAGAGCATAGGCTATAAACGTCGTTTCATCAAAGGCAGTGAATTAGGCTAGGGTAAAGGACATCACTTACTTCTGTACGATAGATTATGGTATTTTACTACCGTTCTTGATTTATTCTCTCAAAGCATTATTGGCTTGCTGATGGACACTAATATTGATATGCACGCAGTCATTCGTGCGCTGATGATAGCCGGGTGCCAACTCCAAGCGTCAGGGGCTGTATTGGTTCATATTGATTAAAGTAGTCAATATGGAAGTGCGACCATCTCCAGTTTTTTAGAGAAACTATCACCTTGAAGCACTCCATGTGTTCCCGATGCAGTTTTCATAAAAACGCCTTAGTTGAATTTTTCTTTAAGGTATAAAAAGATGGCGATTCATTACGCTATGACGTCAGGACTAAGATACCTAATTTTGTCGTGGTGTTTCACATTCCACTAAGCGACATCGAGACACTGGAGGCGTTTCTCCTTTGGGATTTGTAGATGATCACTATTCTAGTCTAAAAAGACCTTGTAAATTCAGACATTGATCCATACACGTTGTTTTTTCATTTTTGGATCTATACGTAGGGTAATCGGAGAGGGACCGTTGAAAAATCGGTGCTGTCGGCGCGATTAACGTAATGCATCTACTACGGGAAAAATAAATCACTCAATGTCCAGAATGTTGTTGGTACAGAGTCTTGTACAAATATCGAACGGCTTCAGCGTTATAACTTGCAGAATAGCGGGTAGGCAATACCGATTCCAGGTTATTAGATTCACGAATCTTTGTACAATACCCCTCTGCACTATGATCACTCACTAATGATATAAATCCTTTAAGATCTTTTAACCCTCCCACATCATGAGCAACAACCGGTGTCCCCAGTGCTAAGGCCTCTAAAACCGCCATTGGCATCCCTTCGTGATCAGATGGCATTACTATTAGATCTAATGAATATATACAGTCACTTATGTCGCTTCTATGCCCATGGAATATGACCTGTTTATGAAGGCCCAGAGTAATGGCGTGAGACCGTAACACTGTGTCTAATTGACCCTCACCAAATAGATGATATTGCCGATTCAAACCATCTCTCTGTTGCTCAATTAAAGCGATGGCCTCTAAGAAAAGATCTACTCTCTTTACTGGGTCGAGCCTACCCACCATTCCAATATGAAGGGTGTTATCACCCTCCTTTTTAAAATCAGCGTGCTGTGCAGACTTGCGTAAAATCTCCTGGTCAACTCCATTCTCTACCGTATAGATTTTTGCCACATCAAAATAATGCGACAGCATATCAGCTAAATCATGGGAAACTGCAATCACGGCTTGTTGGAAATGATTTCCAACAAATCGATCAACTATGGGGAGTATAGCTGCTACTCCTCCATGTTTGAATTCGGGCGCCCCATGGGCTGTTCTAACAGAAATTGCTTTAGTGCTGAAGACATTGGCGATGCTCCCTAAAATATTCTCTTTAATTCGATGCGTGTGAATGAGGTCTGGCGCCTCATCTCGCATGAATTTCCTGATCATGAAGAATAGCGCAACAGCCGAATACTTTGATTCTTCAAATACACGCACCTCAATCCCTGCCTCACGCAACCGACGTTCAAGTGTGCCGTTGTTGAGCAAAATAACCTTAAGGATAAGCTGGGATTTAAGTTCGTTCAATAAGGTAAAAGCCTGAACTTCAGCCCCAGCCCAACGATCTCCAGATATTATATGTACAATTTTTAGGGTGTCTCTAGTATTATCCATGGTGCCTATTTTTTAGCTTTGCGATGCGCGATTTATTGGAGAAACCAATTGCTTACTTTTTTATTTTGGCTGCTAGGGATCTTAGCCATATTCAGCTATTTTATATACCCTGTTTGTTTAATATTGATTCAGAACTTTTCGTCGAAAAACCGGCAGCAGGCCCCGCTTGGTGCGCAGGAGTCATCTAACATCACCCTGAGCTTGATTATCACCGCTCATAATGAAGAAAGCCGTATTCGTGAGAAGATTGAAAATTCCCTACTGATCGAATATCACTCATTGGAATTGATCGTTGCTTCAGATGGATCAACAGACAAAACTGACGCCATCGTTGAGGAATATCAGGCAAGAGGGGTAAAACTCGTTAGGCCACTAGAGCGGCTTGGCAAAGAAAATGCCCAAAAGTGCGCGATAGAGGCGGCAAATGGTAATACCCTAGTGTTCTCTGACGTTGCCACGATGATCCCGGTTGATGGCCTACTGAATCTCAGCCGTTATTTCAAAGACCCCACTGTGGGGGCGGTTTCCAGTGAAGACCGTTTTCTCAGTGATGCTGGCGAAGTGGCGGGCGAGGGGGCCTATGTGAAATATGAAATGTGGCTTCGAGCGCAGGAGTCCAAACTTGCCGGATTAGTTGGTTTAAGCGGCTCGTTCTTTGCCGCAAGGGAAGAGGTCTGTAGAACCTGGGACATAGAGTCGCCTTCTGATTTCAATACAGCTTTAAATTGCTCAAAATTGGCTTATCGTTCGCTCTCAGCCCCCGATGTATTGGGTTATTACAAAGATCTAAAAGACCCAGCAAATGAGTATGCGCGTAAAGTACGCACGGTCATTCGCGGCATGACGGCACTGCACAGGCACCCAGAACTACTCAACCCCCTTCAGTTTGGTTTGTTTTCCTTTCAGGTGTTTGGCCATAAACTCATGCGTTGGTTGGTGCCTTGGTTTCTTATTGCCCTGTTTCTAGTCACCGCTACGCTTGCCCCCCAGCATTACTTTTTTAGCTTAGCTTTTTTGGTGCAAGGCCTTTTTTATGGATTGGCACTTTCGGCGCATTTCTCAACGGGCTTGAGAGCAAAGGGTTTAGTTAAAATCATCTACTTCTTTATGCAAGCGAACGTTGCGGTATTTGATGCGTCTTGCCAATTTTTGTCCGGGACTCGAGTTACCGTATGGCAGCCCTCAGTGAGATGATACCCGAGAATCTGGCCCCTGTAGGCAATCGAATTACAAGCTGTAAGGTAGAAGTACCTTTTGCGGGCTTCGAGAATTTTGCGTCTTATTGGCTGGGCTCTGGCACTATGGCTTTAGCACTGGCAATGCAGGCATGTCGACAACTGCGTCCAGAACTTGATCAGCCAGAGCTGATTTTACCGGCTTATTGTTGTCCCGATTTGGTGTCGGCTGCGGTCTATGCCGGGCTCAAGCCCGTAATTGTTGATATCGATGAGAATAACCCGGGCGTTAACCTCTCGCAGTTAAACTCAGCTCTAAATGACAATACTATTGCCGTTGTTGCCATAAATTTTCTTGGCCTCCAAGAAAGAATTGATAGTATTAAGGCGCTGTTGCCCAATGGAGTCTTTTTAATAGAAGACTGTGCTCAGTATTTTCCAGAGCAAGAGCTTCTGCCGGGCAAGGCCGATTTTACCGTTCTTTCCTTTGGGCGAGGAAAGCCTGTAAGTCTACTCGGTGGCGGTGCTTTGTTGATTGCAGGCGATCTCAATGCTCGTTTAGACCTAGGCGCACTGATTAAGGATTCAGTTACTGATCGCCTGTTGGCTGTAAAAATAGGGCTGTATAATTTTTTATTGCACCCGTTTATTTATGTCTACATCAGTAAAAATCCTTTACTAAAATTGGGGGAAACTGTTTACAAACCCTTAAAGGAAATTAAGGCGATGGATTGCGCTAGGCAGTCATTGCTGGGGGCAAATATTCGCGAATATTTAGATCGTTCTGAATCGATCGAGGCGAGTTATCGAGCATTACTTGCCAAATATACTTTTTTGGATGATTTTTCCGCGACACATACGGGTAGGAAAAAACGACTGCTGCGTTATCCCCTTCTTTGTAAAACGCCAGAGATAAGGAACGAACTTCTCAGCTTGATGATTAAAGCAGGCTTGGGTGCCAGTACTTTGTACGGTAAGAACTTGCCAAACATTCAAGGTTTGGAAACTATATTACCGGCTAGTCAATTACCCCTTAGTGAATTATTTGCGTCTAGACTGATAACCTTGCCTCTACATGGGAACGTAAAAACTCGGCACATAAAAAACTTGGAAAAATTGCTAAAATTCTTTGAGTACGAAAAAAACCAAACTAAATAGTTTGGCCTTTTCCTGGCGAGTTCAAAAAAGTCTAAATACTCACCTATTTTCTTGCTTCAAGCCAATGTTGCTGAATTTCATTATTGTCGGGAGCCAATTTTGCAGCTTTTTCAAGAAGTGCTAAACCTCTCGAATCACCTGTTTTAAAGAATATCCACCCGGCGGTATCTACAATCGCTGCGTTTTCAGGTGCCAGCTTTAAAGCTCGGTCCGCAAAGTTTTGGGCTTCGTTAAAGGCGCCCATAGTGAACAACAACCAAGCAGAATTATTCAAACTCACGGCGTGCTCTGGCTGAAGTGCAATAACTTTTGCATACATAGACAAAGCCAAACTGTCATTCCTTGCTATTTGAGCATCTGTACCTTTATATAAAAAGGGCCTGAAATCCTTAGGGTATGTTTCTATCCATTCGTCCAGCAAGCCTTTCCTAAGTGGCAGGTCTGCTAGTTGGCTATGTCGGTAGAGTGCAACGCCAAATTGCGGGTTTTTAGTTTCATCCCATTGAGACTCCAATAGTTGTATAGCTTCGGTCGACTTTCCTTGCTCACGTAGCAGTTCAGGCCTTAGTATCATGGTGTATTGTTTACCTGCAGGACCGTTGTCTAAATCATCGATAATTTTTTTAGCGGCCGTATATTTCTTTTCGACAATCTCTAAACCCGCTAAGTCGGCCATCAGCAGTATGCTGTTGGGGATGTTACTCAGGGCAGTTGTGAGGTGTTTTCGGCCTAAAACAAGGTTGTTTTCTTGAAGTGCCGTTCGGGATAAAGCTCGATGAATTTGCGCTGATATCTGGTTTCCATAAGTGCCAATATCTGAATTTAGCTTAATAGCTTCTTCTAAATTATTCTCAGCTTTGCTTATTTCTCTCTGCTTAAAAAAATATTCAGCCAGAACTAAATACGGATGTGGGTTGCCATTGGACTCAGTTCCTAACGCTTCGATCTCGGCAATACCTTCATCAGCCTTGTCTAAGCTTACATAGCCTTCAAGCAAGCCTTTGATGGCGGTGATGTTTTGATTCTCTCGCGCAAGAACAGTTTTAAAATGAATGATGGCAGTCTTGAATTGGCCATTGGCTAATTGCAGTTTTCCAGATAGCAAATTCACAGCCGGATGTTCGGCGTCTAAAGCTTGTGCCTGCATAACCGCAACCAATGCGGCGGCTTTGTCGCCGCTGGTCTCTAAGACCAGGGCAGAGAGTAGCCAGCTTGTCATCACTTTAGGATAGTTGTTTTGTAAATTATGTATAAACTTTATTGCTTCTTCTGTTTTGTCTTCAGATAGTAATATTCTAGACATAAAGGCCTGTAGCTTTACGTTGCTGGGCTCAATAGACAGCGAAGCTTTAACTTGAGCGATTGCTTGTTCAGGCAGTTGTTGTTGGCTGTAATATTGCGCCAGTGCCATACGCCAGCGAATATTCTTGGGTTCGGTCGCTACCGCCTTTTGCAAGGCAATTTCACCAATACTTTCCTTTCCTTCTATTTTCAAGGCGGTGAGGCCGTAGATGGCGAGTAGCTGTGCACTGTTAGGGTTATCAAGTAGAGCCTTTTCAAGTAGGGTAAAAGCCTCTAGTGGTTTATCTTGCAATAATTTGGCTTGAGCGGCGGCACTGACAAGCTGTGGAGAAGCCGTTTCAGGATCAATCACTTTTTGAAAAATTTTATTCGCCGACTCGGGGTCGCCCATTTGTAGGTTTACTAAGCCCAGCAGTGTTTGGCTTGCTTCATGACCTGGAAATTCGGAGGTGAGCTGTGCAAGTAGAGTTTCTGCCTCAGCCAAGTTGCCGAGCTTTACTTCGCTCATTGCGTCGTTGAAGCGTTGTTGTGCAGCTTGGCTGCCGGGATTCTCGTTTTCCATCAATTTCTTATAAATGAGTGCGTCACGGAATCGCCCTTGGTTTGTCAGGTTTTGGGAAAGTTGATCTAGAATCATCATTTTTTGCGGGGTGATAATGTCGCTACTGGGCAAAAGCCTCAGGGCCTCAGTTAAAAGTGTCTCGGTCTCATCAAGTTGATTGCTATTG
>Ga0105355_10004868_pt1 | contig 11441 bp, 10 predicted proteins | sample GOMGulsemesocosm_2_FD_83508 | JGI IMG/M metagenome (GOLD analysis project Ga0105355, IMG submission 83508) | Methane-oxidizing microbial communities from mesocosms in the Gulf of Mexico - GOM9C Gulf of Mexico | ecosystem: Environmental > Aquatic > Marine > Cold seeps | place: Gulf of Mexico... | reverse complement strand
AATGAATTGTGTAAGTCAAGTGTAAATGAGAATGTTTTTCATTTGTATTGGTGTTTTTTTGATTTTACTTTAGATTTGTTGATATTGATCATGTTTTTTGTAGCATAACTTCAACATATAGCCACAATAAAAATATGAATTATAGCTTTGTGAGTATGTTGAATTAGTTATTTTAGCGCTATATTTCTGTTGCTAATTGCTTAAATTGGCTAAGGGCAACTCTCTGCTCTTGTTCATTAAGCTTGCCATAAGCAAGTTTTAAATAGCTATGACTAAGCTGCTGAAAATAATGCACTTGTAAGCTTTTTTCACTGGCACAACGGGAAAAATAACTTTGTGCGCCCTCGTAAGGCAGGCGAGTGATACCTTGCTTGGCTAATTCCTTACAGAGCTTATGGTAAACCTGAACATGTACAGGTAATTTTTTACCTCGATTAAGGTAACGTAGTGATAAATAGATAGTTAGTGTCAGTAATAGCAGCAAGGTAAAAGCAATCAAAACAAGGTGCCACCAAAGTAATTGTTTGAGGCCTAATTTACTGGCCAGTTTACTTTGTTTATTGGCATCAAAATCTAACGTCCATTGATTTAAGCTATCTAACCAGCTAGTTGATTGTTTGCCTGCTTTAGTTTTAGCAAGGTCTTGTTTAATTGTTTGTTTTTTTACTTCGTTTTTATTTATCGCTGCTGTTGTTAGTAAGGCAGTAAGTTCAGGCTCTGCTTTGACTTTTTCTTCAGTACTGTTTGTTGTACTAAATAAATCACTCAACCAAAGGGCAGGGTCGATACGCTGCCAGCTACTTTGCCCTTGCTTTGGTAAGCTAGGATAATAAGCTTCTACCCAAGCATGGGCATGGCTTTCATTAACCGTATAAAGGTTTGTTAAACCGACCTTTTCTGCGCCGCGATAACCAGCAACCAAACGAGCAGGAATATTAGCGGCTCTTAACAATAACGTTAGCGCGCTGGCATAATGTTGGCTGTAACCAAATTTTCGATTAAATAAAAACTGATCAAGCTGGTTTTTACCTGAGTAGGATTCGTTGTTATTGGCGTAAAGGTACTTGCCTTGTTTAAAGAATAATTCAGCATGTTTGATTATTTCAGCGGCACTGTTTTCACTTTGGGAAAATTGTTTTGCCCATTGCTGTCCGAGCGCTTTTATTTTTGGATTGTTATTAGGGTACTGTAAACCAAGAGTCAGCTGTGCTTGTGGCTCCTTGGCTGATATTTGATAGTTAAGACTACTGCGAATTTTATAACGCCACATGTTATCAACAGTACGAATACTGAGTAGTTGATAATCTTGTGATAAGTAAGACTCACCTGTTAGGTTGGCAGGCAGATCTAAACCGTACAGCCAGTACTCTCCATGAGGCATTAAAATAACACTGTATTCAACGGTGTCTTCACGCTTGCTGGTCATATTGGCAAGGGCTTTATTAGAGCCAAACCCATTGTATTGACGTTTACTGCGATTGGTAAAACCTTCACGTAATAGCCATTTTTCTTCACTTTGGCTGCCATCTTCATTTAGCGCTACCTGATAACGCCAATAAACAGGTCCACGCCAGTAAAGTGCTTGTTCATTACCCTGAGTAAAGTCAGCAGGTAAAGTCGCCAATAATACCCGAGAGTCAGATTGGGCTTTATTGCCAATATCATTAAAGCCAAGTTCCTTACCTAGGCCTTTGCCGGCGATATTTTCTTGTGCCTGTACTGCAATGGGTAGACCCATTGCTAATCCAAGCTCTTGCATGGGTAAGTTGATTCTAGGTAGAGTGATAAATAAAATAAGTGCAAAAGGTAAGCTTGTTAGTGTTAATAGCAGTAAACGCATTGCGAGCAGTTTATTGGCGAGCATATTTATTTTTTTTGGTAAAGTTTGGTTAATACTTGCCGCACTAACCAGTAAAAGTATCATGCCGACAATGGCAATAATTAGCTGGTATTGGCTGAGTAATAAAGCATTGGCTGCTAGCTGCACTATGCAGAGTAGCCAAATAACTTTATGGTCACGTTTTGATTTTATTTCACCAGCTTTGCCCCATGATAACAACATCAATACGGCTGATAGTGCAATTAATGAGGGGGTGGTAAGGTTTTGCCAAATCAATGCTAAGCCAATAATGACTAAGCAATATGCTAGGCCACGACTTAGTAATAAATGCTTAGCGCTTGTTGCATGATAATTTGCATAAAAAGCAGCTAGTGCAATCACTAGCACTAGGGGAATAAATGCTACAGGTAAGCTGATAAGACTAAGCAAGGTATTATAGACAACAAATAATGTCAGGCTAAGCGGCAGTTGAGTAAGGTGTTTTTTCATGTCTGGAATCATTGACTTATTTTATCGATAAACCGTATTGGGCAAGTGCTTTTAAACACAGCTCCTTATGGGCTTCGCCTTGGGCGGCAGCTATTGTCTGCTTAGGCAGTTCGAGGGAATATTTCAATTGTTTTTGATGGCAGTCTACAATCCATCGACATAACTGACTTAATCTTGTTTCAATATCACCATGCTTGGCATCTTGTAGGGATAAAATAGTTTGCCTTAAACCTTCACCACCATCAAATTCCTTGGTCATCACTACACCCGTTCGAGCCATTTGTTTCCAAGCGATGTGATTCATGCTGTCGCCTCTTTGATAAGTACGCACATGAGAAAAATCACCTTGTTCTCGTTTTAAGTAAGTCCCTTGTTTAGCTTTAGGTTTTGGTATTGATTGTTTGCCTTTGGGGGCGGGATAAACCCAAAGTTTTGCTTCACTTGGAATACGTTTCTTCCAGCACCATAAACCCAATGGATAGTCGCAGCTAAGCTGCAAATCGTTTATCTTAAAACAGCCTCTAGTTAGTGGTTTCATTGCAATACTGGCGCAGATAACTTGCTCTTTAGTTAAGGGTAATTGAGTGGCAGAACTATTAGTGAAGGCCTTATCGGTAAGTGATAGTGAAACGCCTGGCGCTAATTTGCCTTGGTCATTACTCACTTGTACTTTAATGTTAGCTTTATGTTGGGCAAAAATAGGTTCTAATTGCAGGGTATTAACCGCTAATTTTCTGATATTTAGCCAAGTGAACCATGTGGTGTTTAGTAGTATTGCTAACAGCACTAGGGCAATAAATAACAGTAAGTTATTACTGTAATTGGCGGCCATAATAAAAAGTACTAAGGTCGCTAACAACCATGTTGCGCCAAAGCTAGTTAAGTGTAATTGCCAGCTTGTATTATGCTTTTTGGTTACTGGTTTATTATCGGTTAAAATGGCATCAGCTAAAACAGTCTGACTACTATTTTTACTCTCAGCTTGGGCAGTATCAGCGTTAAGCAACAGCGACAGCCTCAATGATACTTCGACCAATTTGCTCACAACTTAGCAGTTCACCAACTGGCTCTAATCGATGCGCAACTAAGTAAGGGAATAAAGTTTGTACGTCTTCGATAATGACAAACTCACGCCCCTGAATCATGGCATAAGCCTTAATTGCATCAATAAGCCCTAGACAAGCACGAGTAGATAAACCAGCAATAAATACGTTGCTGTTGCGTGTGTAAGCAACTAAGTCTTGTAGGTAATCAATAATGGCATCAGCTAAGTGTATGTCTTTACTTGTTTGTTGTAGCTCAATTAATTGCTCTGCAGTGATTACGGGCTGTAAGGACTCTAATTTACTACGACCACTTTCCCCTTGGAATAGTCGGCGTTCAGCATCTTTTTCTGGGTAACCTAAAGAAATACGCAATAAAAACCTGTCTAGCTGTGATTCTGGTAACTCAAAAGTGCCAATTTGTTGTGATGGATTTTGTGTGGCAATAACAAAAAAGGGTGCTGGCAAGGTAAGGGTTTTACCTTCACTACTGACTTGGCGCTCTTCCATTGCCTCTAACAAGGAGCTTTGTGTTTTAGGGGTGGCACGATTTACTTCATCGGCTAGCACGAGTTGAGAGAAAATAGGTCCTTTGTGGAAGCAAAACTTGTTGAGCTCTTTTTCATAAATAGAAACACCTAAAATGTCAGAAGGTAATAAGTCGCTGGTAAATTGAATGCGCTTAAAATCTAATCCCAATGTTATCGCGAGTGCGTGTGCTTGAGTTGTTTTACCGCAGCCGGGTAAATCTTCAATTAATAAGTGACCATTAGCCAATAAACAAGTTAGGGCAATTTTGTTTTGCTCACTTTTACCTAAAATAACATTGTCGAGTTGCTCTAGTATTTGTTCGCTTAGCGAATTGGCTTCATTTAGCGCTAAATTGGTGTTTTGTTGCACGGTAAATCCTTAGTCTTCGGCAATGTTTTTGTTTACGACGGGCTTTCTGGTGACATTAAAGTCAATAAAGTAGCCATCGCGTGGATCATGTTTGCCTTTTGAGGCCTCTTTACTGGTAAATACATACATGCGTAATTGATCTTCTTCTGGCTCGGGAAAATTACTACTGTCTTGTTGCTTATTGTCTGCTGTTAATTGTTTGGCATAATTGGCTTCATCACCTGTGGCTTCTCGTATACTGGTACTTTGACAAGCACTGAGCAGTAAACAAATGATGAGTGAAAATATTTTGGTCAATGTCATTAGAAACCCTAAGAGTTGTTATCTGGATTATTAAGTTGCTCAAGTACCTCTTGATAGGGTTGGTCTGATACTAGGTATAACCACGTACTGTCACCGGCTTGAGAGAAGGGTGCTAATTGCTCACGCACTAGGGTGGCAGATAACCAAACGCCATTTAACTGATTACTGGCAATAGCTTGTTCAATAGGGGTGTGGTTGCGCACTTTAAAGGCACTCACAAAAAGTTCACCTTGCTGCCAAACGGCTTTAGCACGCGCACTGATACCATGCATGGGGAATATAGATGAGGCAGAGCCACTAACTTCCTTAACAGGTGTTATATTACTTTTTTGCAGTGAATAATTTTGCTCATTTACTGCCTTAACAGCATGCTTGGTTAATTCAATATAACGATCAAAACCATAATCAGGGAAACTTTCTTCACCTTGAAAACGTGCATATTTTTTATAATCAAAACCGGCGAGTTTACGCGACTTATCGGCGGATTCTTCAGGTGTCATTATGATATGAGGTGTGATCAACATAATGTATTGAAATGATTTATTTACTTCATGTTCTTGAGTAAATAATGCACCTAGAAAAGGGATATCACCAAGTAAGGGGACTTTGGAAATTTCTAGTGACGTTGATGAGCTAACCATGCCGCCAAGGGCGACGGTTAAGCCATCTTTTGCCACTACCACGGTTTTAATGTTTGATTGGTTAACGGCATCTATCGCTTGATGTTTGATAATTTGAGCTTCTTGATCAAAATAAGGCAACTGGGTACCGTTGCGCACTACTTTGGCTTTGTCTTGTAAAATATCTATGGTGATGGTGCGATCAGCATTAATGCTAGGCATTAAATAGAGGGTATTACCTATTTTACGTCGCTCTGTTTCTACTTGAGTTGTGCCTTGAGAAATAATAGGGTTGCCATTGCTGTCAAGTGTGGTGTCAGTATTTGTACTCTCGATACCGGTCGCGATGATTTGCTCATCACCAATAAATATTTTTGCTTGGCGGTTATTAGAGGCCAATATTATTGGTTTAGATACAGTACGTGCCTGACCGTTTTTCTTTAGTAATTCGACTTTTGCATTAACTTGCTGGCTAATGAAATTGTAAACACCACCCGCCGCATTTGAGGTAAAGCTATGAACATTTTCACCACGTAATAATGCCGCTAATGGTAAAGCGTTATTTGCCTGTGTTGGTTGGCTTAGGTTCATATCAAAATTGTCAGCAGTAATGCTATTAGGGGAAATAGACTTTGCATCATCAGAAAAATTTTGAATATTAAAGTTATCGATTTTTCCGGCACTATTAAAGCTGATATCAAACTCTTGGTCATAACTATCACCAATAGAAATTTCAATGATTTCCATTTCCAGCAATACTTGAGGAGTAGGTTTATCACTGACCTCAATTAGTTGTTCAATTTCTTTTAATACCACTTCATCGGTTGTTCTAACAAAGAGCAAGTTATGGATACGGTTGATGGTGATATAAATGGGTGTTTGTGCATCGGTGACTTTTGCTACCTGTTGGTCATTAATATTTTGTTGACCTTGCAAGCTAGTTAGCTGACCAGTGGTTAATAAGTGTTGCTGTCTTTTATCGCCCGCAAAGCTACTTAAGGTTGATAGCTGCTCACCTGCTACTGTACCGTCTTCACCTTTGGTGGCATTTTGTTGACCGCCTTGTTGGTTGCCGTTTTGAGCATTTGAGCTATTTAAGTTATTACTTTGATTATTTCGAGAATTATTACGTGAATTGCCATTCGAATTTGAATTGGAACCTGAGTTTGAGCCACCAGAGACTGTAGCATCCTCAATATCCTCAAAGGGCAAGCCGATAAAATCGTCATTTTTATATTCCAGCGTTAATATCACCCGTTCGCCGTACAAATTGCGGACCGTTTTTGCAGCTGCTTCTACATTTTGGTGGCGCAACTCAAAAGTACGCACCAAATCATCACGAAAAACCACAATATCGCTTTGGTACTGCTCGGCGGTCATCAGTAAATAACTGTCTGTGGTGCGCATATAGCGATACCAGAGCCCAGAGACACGCGCCATGGTATCGATAATACCCTTAGCACTCGTCGTTTTCATACGAAAAGTCACTACATGCTGGCTAGCCTCTTGGGTAACAGCAATATTTATATCAGCAATTTCTGATAACAAACCTACCGCATCTTGCACTTTGGTTTGTTTAAACTCAATAAAGGGGATTTTATCCTTATTCTCTTTGCTGAACGTTGAAAAGCTGCTTAATAGCAGTAAAGCAACTTGTATGATTACTAACCATGACGACAGTTTTTGGAACGGCTGATTTATGAATGCTGACATTACTGAACCACCAACTTCTTACCTAACTTACCTGTTTTGATGATGATGTTATTGCGGTTTAACCCTTCTACTGTGAGCACTAATTCTTTAATTATTTCATTTAAGCCAATCTTGTCGCCGATACGTACGGTATATACACCCATGCCAAGTATTTCGAGTATGCCTATAACTTCACCGGAGGCTGATTCGGCATAACCTCGATATTTCATAATAGGTAAACCATCAGCGGTAAAGGCGGTAGTTGTTGCTAGTAGCAATGCATTGGAGGCGAGAGAGGCACTACCTTGATTAGGTATTCCTGCCTGCTGGTTTTGATACATTTGTTTGGTGTAAGCAAAGGGATCTCGACGGGTATTGGGTTGAATAAAGCTGGTGTCTTCTTTGTTATTATGACCACCACGAGTATTGAGTTTGTCATTAACACTCTTATAGTAATTACCTATGGATTGCATTTTGTCTTGCAGTTTATCTAAGCTCGACTCTTCATCATTATATTTGGCATCAGCTTGGTTACTAAGGGTCAATAGTATTAGTAAGGGGAGTAAATATTTATTAATCATTATAGTTATAAAGCAGCATGCTGAAGGCAAATATAATTAGCCTAGAGAAGTTAGATAAAATGTGATCAAAGTTTACGTGATGTTAATCTAAATGACAATCGTTATCATTTGATTTAGATCAATGTTTGTATTTTCCAAATAAGGAATTTATTGAAGAGGGTTAGCTTTTGATGCTGGCGTAAAGGATGTAAGCGGTTAATGCGAGCAATAACACAACCTTACTACTCATGAAAAAACCTAACGTTAATGCGCAGCTGGCATAATATTTGACTGCCTTTTTTAAAAAAGCTGATGACATAAAACACCTACACTTATTGATAAAATGTTTACCTTGATTATAAGTGTAGGTGTTAAATGGTGTTTTTTCTTTTACGAGTTAATTATCCAGAGTTCTGTTTATTTACGAGGCCGTACAAATTTCAATTTTATGTCGACTAAGCAGCGTCTTTAACTTTTCTTCCGGGGTGTAACCTATCGTTTTAAAAGCGAGTTGCCCTTGGCTGTCAAAAATTAACATCATTGGCACTGGGCTTTGTGGGCCTATAGCATTAATGATGTTTTTATTGGCCAAAAAGGCCGGAAAAGAGTTTTTTTCACGTTTAAGCTCATGGCGTAATTTTTGTTTGCTACCTTGGACCCCCAGCATTACCGTTTGTAAATTAGGGCAAGTGTTCTGCATTTTTTTAAGTACTTTGTGTTGTCGTTGGCACCAACGACAATTGGGCATAAAAAAAGATGTGAGTAAGGTTTTTCCTTGATAGTTCGCTAGTGTTTCAACCGTTGCCGCGGAATTGTTTTCAGCATTTAAGCGCAACATTTTTTCTTGATAGATGTTTTGTGCTTTAACGCTGGTACTTACTGATAAAACGGGTAGGCATAAGCAAGTAAGTAATAAAATGCCTAGCTGCTTAGAATTCATAACGTAAGCCTGCATAAGCACTACGACCACGCAATGGACCATAAATATATACTACATCATAAGTACCATCTTCATGGAACATCAACGGACTATCCATATCTTTTGCTTGGTTATAATCAAGTAAGTTGTTGGCACCAATATAAACTTTTAATTCTTTTGATAATTCTTTGATGACTTTAAAGTCAACGGTGAAATAAGAAGGAGCATCGGTAGTTTTCTTCTCGGTGGCATCATTGCGGTTATAGCCTTCATAGCCATAGTCGGTTAAATCACGACTTGCCACCCAAGTAGCGGAAGCAATAACATCCCAACCGAGATAATCCCAATCTGAGCTTAAGGTGATTCTAGATTCAATAGGTGCAATGGCAAAAGAGGCTTTAAAGGTATCATCATAGGTGTATTGTTCGGCAATAGCGCTAAGTGACCATTGTTCAAATACTTGGTAATTTATGGCTAAATCTACTGCGGTGACAGAAGCTGTTTCGTCTAGTTGACCTAAAACAGGTGTGCCTTCTTCGTTATGAGTTAAGTTAGCAAGGTGATCTACTTGGGTATAAGCAAGTGATAAGGTTGAACTTAACTTTTCACCGTCAAAGTTTACTGAATAAGTGGCGCTGTTAGAACGTTCGGGTTGATCAACTTCAACTAAATAACCTTTACCTGCATCTAAAATACCGTGATCACTTTCAAAGAATGATAATGGTGCTCGGTAACCTTGGCCAAATGATAAACGTGAGGTGATTTGTTCTGAATGTAAGTAACGCATATCAATACGTGGCGAAAATAAGGTTTCATCTATTTCGGTGCCGGGTTTACTAATATCAACAAAATCAGCTTGGATATGATCAATACGTAATGCTGCGGCTACTTCAAAATCTTCATGAGGAGTCCAAGTATCTTGAATGAACACACCATTGGTGTAGTAGTCAAAGCTGTCAGCAACATAGTTATCAAGTTGTTTTAACGCTCGAGAGTTTGAACGCATTTCTTCGTGGCGTAAATCTGCACCAAAAGTAATTAAATGGCTATCGTTTATATAATAATTAGCGCGAATGCTCGCATAAAACATAGTATCGTCAGCGCGATAGTCGACTCCTTCATAAAAAGAGTCTTGCAAGTGGTCAATATACGCCGCGCTGGCGGTAATGTTAAAGTCACTATCTATTTCATGTAACCAGCTTATTGAGACTTCTTCGCGATCGGTCTTTACCCATTCGGTTGTTTCCCATGGCAAGCCAATATAGCGATTGCGAACATCATCGTTTTCAAATAACTGCTCTGAACTCCCATAGGCCACGCTTGATAGAGCATCAGAGACACTATAAGCAGTATCCCCTAATACCGGTCCACCAAAAACCTCTGAATTACTTTGATTGTAGCGAATACGTAAATTGTCGGTATGGCTGAAGTCTTGAGAAAAATAAATGGTCGTCGAGGAGTTTGTCAGCGCAGGATTTTCACTAACACCGTTGTTGTCACCATCAAATTGGTCACGGTTATCGTATTGGCCAACTAAGGTTAAGTGGCTATTGTTATCATCACTGATGCCGGTAGCCATAATAGAGGCTTTACGATAACCGTCTTCACCAGCAGATAAATCAACTTGAACTTCATCTTCAGTAGCGTCTTTAGTTACCATATTTACTGTGCCGCCTATGGCCTCTGGCGCAGTTAGTGAGGCACCAGCACCACGTGCTATTTCAATGGAACCAATGCCAGTAGCTGCAACAGAGTCCATGCCATAAAAGCCAGAAATCATGGTATGCATGGGAATACCATCAATTAATACATTGGTATGTTCACCTTTCATACCGTTTATCATAATGCGTTTGGCACCACACATAGAGCACTCATTAGATACTCTGATACCAATAGCGTTTTCAATGGCATCCGCTAAACTGGCGGCTTGGCTGTTTTCTATAAATTCATCGGTAAGCAACTCAGTCTTGGAAATATTATCTTTTAATGCACCTGAACTGCTTAAGCGGCGACGTACACCGTATACTTCTATTTTTTCAATGCCTTCCTTTACTGAAGTATCCATGTTTTCACTTTTATCTTGCTCTGTGGAAAAACTGGAGAATGAACATAAAAAAGCACTGCATAATGCAGCTTTAATTTTCATTGAACCTTTCATTAATAATAAACCTCATGTTTATAGGGGGGACACATAACAATGCTGGCAAGGCAAAAATTAAATGTTATAAAAATGTAATAAGAAAAACGCAGGGATGATAATGGTTCGCATTTGTATTTGCAATGTTTTAGCGTATTTGTTTATGAATTTATTGATGTGTTCTTTTGTTGCTTATTTGCGGCGGATGTTTAAACGGGGCATATATCGTGCTTTTATTCTAATTTTGGTGTTGCTTATTAGGTTACTACTGTATTGTATATACAAGTATTGTGTAATCAAACTACTGATTGTTAGTATGATTAAGCAATATTGCTTAATCATAACGGGTGATCTTTCTATGTGGTTATTTGATAAATACAGGTAGGGCTCAACAGCCAAGTAACTCTATGTTAAGCTGTTGTTGATTTAATGAACAGATGGGTTTTATGATGAAAGCTTGGCTTAAAGCATTTTTGTTATTGGATAAGGATATAGAAAGCAACTCTTACCGTAAGGAAGTTACCGGTAGGTTCATCATTCTGTTGTCTCTTGTTATTCTTTTCGTTTTGATGATTGGCAACTTTATTTATAGTAATACCGATGTTTTTTACGTTAACCTCGTCATGTTGTTAACACTTATCTCAGGGCGTTTTTTACCCAGTAAATATCATCAGTATGATGCCCACTTTGTTTTACATTTTATGGCATTAGGTGTTTTACTGGTGGTCTATTTCAATAAAGGCCAAGAATATACCCCTATTTGGTCGTTTCTCTACATGTACCTAGTTATGTCCTTTTATGGTCATAAACAAGGTTTATGGATCTCTCTAGCCTTCTTAACAACCTTGTGTTGTTTGCTTTTCTATTTTACCAACTTAACCGTTAGCATGATGGAGTTTGTTCGATTTGTTATGGTTTCAGTTTTTACTTTATTTTTT
>Ga0105355_10004866_pt1 | contig 11442 bp, 4 predicted proteins | sample GOMGulsemesocosm_2_FD_83508 | JGI IMG/M metagenome (GOLD analysis project Ga0105355, IMG submission 83508) | Methane-oxidizing microbial communities from mesocosms in the Gulf of Mexico - GOM9C Gulf of Mexico | ecosystem: Environmental > Aquatic > Marine > Cold seeps | place: Gulf of Mexico... | reverse complement strand
TACAGAAACTTCAGAATGGCTAGAAGCACTGGAATCTGTTGCAAAAAATGACGGCGACAAGCGCGCTGAATATATCTTAAGTCAATTGGGCCGAAGAGCACAAGAAATAGGGGTTGGTACTAATTTTGCTTTAACAACGCCTTATCGCAATACAATTGCGCCGGTAGATGAGACACGTATGCCGGGTGATTTATTTGTTGAACGTCGCATTCGTTCATTTATCCGCTGGAATGCAATGGCCATGGTAATGCGTGCCAACGATAACGATGACGGACTAGGTGGACATATCTCTAGTTTCTCATCCTCAGCGACATTATATGATGTAGGTTTTAACTATTTTTTCCGCGGAAATGAAAACGCTAACGGCCAAGACGCCGACATGGTTTTCTTCCAAGGGCATATCTCTCCTGGTATCTATGCTCGCGCCTATTTAGAAGGGCGTTTAACAGAAGATCAGCTCGATAACTTCCGTCGTGAAGTTGATGGTAAAGGTATCCCTTCATATCCACACCCTTGGTTAATGCCTGATTTCTGGCAGTTCCCTACCGTATCGATGGGTCTTGGCCCTATCCAAGCGATTTACCAAGCACACGTTATGCGTTACTTGTCAGCGCGCGGCATGATTGAACGCGGCGATCGTAAAGTATGGGCATTCCTCGGCGATGGGGAGTGTGATGAGCCAGAAGCACTAGGTGCACTAACACTTGCCGGTTATGAAAAACTTGAAAACTTAGTATTTGTTATCAACTGTAATTTACAGCGTCTAGATGGTCCAGTACGTGGTAATGGTAAAATTGTTCAAGAGTTAGAAGGCGCTTTCAAAGGTGCTGGCTGGAACGTTATCAAGTGTCTATGGGGTCGTCATTGGGATCCACTATTCGCTAAAGATAAGCACGGTCTGCTGCAAAAGCGTATGGATGAAGTCTGTGACGGTGAGTTGCAAAACTACAAGGCAAATGGCGGCGCTTACACACGTGAGCATTTCTTCGGTAAGTACCCTGAGTTACTAGAAATGGTAGCAGATATGACTGACGATGAGATTATGGCGTTGAACCGCGGTGGTCACGATCCTTATAAGGTTTACGCGGCATACGATGAAGCGATGAACCATAAAGGCCAGCCGACAGTTATTCTTGCACAAACCGTTAAAGGTTACGGCACAGGTAAATCTGGTCTTGCTAAAAACGATACTCATTCAATGAAGAAAGTGGCGATGGACGATCTTAAAGATTTCCGCGATCGCTTCAATATTCCGTTAGAAGACGACCAGTTGAAGGGCATGCCTTACTACCGTCCGTCTCCTGATTCGCCAGAAATGCGTTACATGATGGATAGACGTAAGAGCTTAGGTGGTGCTTACCCGATACGTCGTACAGAATTTCCCTCACTTGAAACACCGCAGTTAGAAGATTTCGGCAACAGCCTTAAAGGCAGTGGCAAGCGTACTATGTCAAGCCAAATGGGCTTCAACCGAGTACTGAATACGCTGCTTAAAGACAAGAATGTAGGTAAGAATGTGGTACCTATCATCCCAGATGAAGCGCGGACTTTCGGCATGGAAGGCATGTTCCGCCAGCTAGGTATCTATTCATCAGCTGGTCAGCGCTACACACCACATGATTCTGATCAAATCATGTACTATAAAGAGTCTAAGACCGGTCAGATCCTTGAAGAGGGGATCAACGAAGCGGGTGCTATGTCGGCATGGATGGCCTGTGCCACTTCTTATGCAAACAACGGCTGCACCATGATTCCATTCTACATCTTCTACTCAATGTTTGGTTTCCAGCGCGTAATGGACCTTATTTGGGCGGCGGGTGATATGCAGGCGCGCGGTTTCCTAATCGGCGCAACAGCAGGTAGAACTACCTTGAACGGTGAGGGCCTACAGCACCAAGATGGTCATTCGCACCTGATGGCGCAAATGGTACCTAACTGTGTATCCTATGACCCAACTTACGGCTACGAGCTTGCAGTGATCATTCAAGACGGTACACGTCGTATGTTTAAAGAAGCAGAAAACCGCTTCTACTATATCACTACCATGAATGAGAACTACGGCCATCCCGATATGCCTATAGGCGCTGAAGAGGGCATCATCAAAGGCATGTATTTGCTTGATGAAGGTAAAGACAGCAAGCTGAAAGTTAAACTCATTGGTTGCGGTACTATCCTCAACGAAGTACGTGCAGCGGCTGACATTCTTCGTGAAGAATTTGGTGTTGAATCTGATGTTTGGAGCACAACGTCTATCAATGAGCTTAAGCGTGAAGCGCTAGCCGTTGAGCGTTATAATTTCCTGCATCCAGAAAGTGAGCAGCGCACAGCTTATGTAACGCAATGCCTGGCCGGTGATGAACCTGTTATTGCATCAACCGATTACATGCGTATGTATGCAGATCAGTTACGTGCCCATATTCCACAAACGTACAAAGTATTAGGTACCGATGGTTACGGTCGTTCAGATACACGTGAAAAATTACGTGAGTTCTTCGAAGTCAACCGTTACTACGTAGTGATTGCCGCCTTAAGGTCCTTGCAAGAGCAAGGTAAGTACAAAGGCGCTGACGTACTTAAAGCGATGAAGAAATTCAACATCGATGCAGAAAAAGTAGCGCCTTGGACTGTATAAGAGTCTAAGGTTTGCGGTGTCAAAGGCTAAATTGTAAACCGATTCAGCCTTTGGTTCATGAGATATATAGAGGTAAAAATAGTGACGACAATCACAATTTCAGTACCAGATTTAAGCGGCGCATCAGATGTAGATGTTGTTGAAGTAATGGTTAAAGCCGGTGATGTAATCGCAGAAGGCGACAGTTTAATAGCAGTAGAAACAGATAAAGCAGCCATGGAAGTACCTGCACCACAAGCGGGCACCGTGGTTGAAGTTATTATGCAAGAAGGCGCCGTTTGTAACTTAGGCGACGCAATCTTGACTTTGAGTACAGAGGCTCAATCAGCGCCGGCCGCAGCTGAGCCTGTACCTGTAGAAGAGGCGGTACCTGCTCCAGTTGCTGCCCCGGCACCCGCGGCTGTTAGTGGCGGTGTTGAAGACATTTTAGTCCCTGATCTATCAGGAGCAACGGATGTTGATGTCGTAGAAGTGATGGTTAAGGTTGGCGATACAGTGGCAGAAGGCGATAGCCTGATTGCCGTAGAAACAGATAAAGCAGCCATGGAAGTACCAGCACCTAAAGCCGGTGTTGTGACTTCGGTTAGCATGCAAGAAGGCACTACTTGTAACGTTGGCGATCTTATTTTGGCACTTGAAGTGGTGGGTGAAGCCGCTCCTGTTGCTGCTCCCGTTCAAGTAGCTGAACCAGCTCCTGCACCTGTTGTTGCATCTGTTGCAGCGCCAGTCGTCAGCGGTGGTGTTGAAGATATCTTAGTTCCTGATCTATCAGGTGCTACGGATGTTGATGTCGTTGAAGTCATGGTAAAAGCGGGTGATACCGTTGCAGAAGGCGATAGCCTGATTGCGGTTGAAACTGATAAAGCGGCGATGGAAGTACCAGCACCTAAAGCGGGTGTGGTTAAATCTGTCACTATGCAAGAAGGTACTAGCTGCAACGTCGGTGATTTAATTCTCAGCCTAGAAGTTATGGGTGAAGCGGCACCGGCACCTGTTGCAGCGGCTGCTGCTCCAGTAGCTGCAACACCAGCACCTGTTGCGGCTCCTGCTCCAAGTGCAGCCGTTGCAACGGGACAGGTAGCATCTGCTGATCTGGTTAAGAAAAACCAGTCCGCTTTATATGCAGGTCCTGCAGTGCGAGTATTAGCGCGAGAGTTTGGTGTTGATTTAGCACTGGTGAAAGGATCAGGTCGTCGTAACCGTATTCTAAAAGAAGATATACAAGCGTTTGTTAAAGCGGCTATCAAGAAAGCAGCAACAGCGCCACAAGGCACAGCGACAACAGGTTCCGGTATTCCACAAGTGCCTGAGATCGACTATAGCCAGTTTGGTGAAATCGAGCTGGAAAAACTCAGTAAAGTTGCACGTGTTACACGTGACAACATGGCGCGTGCTTGGTTGAACGTACCGCATGTTACTCAGTTTGACGATGCAGATATTACTGATCTTGAAGTGTTCCGTAAGGAAATGAAAGATGAGGCGGCAAAATCGGGTGTTAAATTAACGCCAATGCCATTCATCATCAAAGCGGTTGCTAAAGCCCTTAGCGAACATCAGCGCTTTAATGCAGCACTGCACGCAGACGGTCAGCACTTAGTACTTAAAAAGTACGTCAACATCGGTATTGCTGTTGATACGCCTAACGGACTAATGGTGCCGGTGATTAAAGATGCGGATAAGAAAACGATCTACGAGTTGGCAAATGAAGCGGTAGAGCTTGCTGGAAAAGCGAAAAACCGTAAACTTAAGCCAAATGAAATGCAGGGCGCTTGCTTTACCATTTCAAGCTTGGGTGGCATTGGCGGAACAGGTTTCACACCTATCGTGAATACCCCTGAAGTGGCTATTTTAGGTATTTCTAAAGCGGATATTAAACCGCGCTGGAATGGCAAAGAGTTTGAGCCGCGTAAGATGTTACCACTTTGCTTATCTTACGATCACCGCGCTATTAACGGTGGCGATGCAGGGCGTTTCCTTACTTACCTGAATACGGTGTTATCTGACATCAGAAAGTTAGTGCTGTAAGTTGTTGTAAAAGTAGTTAAAGTAAAAAAGGGCGCATAGGCGCCCTTTTTTTATGTACAGCATGAACGGTATCGCGATACGGCATGGCAGCATTTTGTTGCCGGTAAATTCTAAGCTCCTGCGGCAATGTCAATGAATGTATATTTAAATTTACCTATCAGCGGTGTTTCGAAACAGCGTAATGCATTAAGATGCATCGCTTTGCAAATTAGACAGATATAAAGAGGGTGCTTTGCGCGTAAAACTTGGGTTTCTTATCATATTGGCGTTACTACTTTCTCTAGCGGTGGTCTGGAAAGTGCAAAGTTACGCTTACAACTGGGCTATGACACCGTTAAAAGACGATGGTCAGACACGCCTGTTAGAAGTGGTAATTGAATTTCGCTCAGCGCTAGAAGAGTATCAATACCTACCATTTGTCATCTCGCAAAATACTGATATAAAACGCATGCACGCCTCGCAAAAAAGCGCAGATAAGGCCGCGTTAGAACGCTATCTTGAGCAATTTAATGTCATCGCGGGTGTGACTGCTATATTCATTGTTAGCGAGCATGGGGAAGTACTCGCGCACAGTGATGAACATAAAAGAGTCTATAACAATCTCGGCTTCCCGGGCTTTCGGCACGGTTACTACGCCGATAAGCCTTATTTTGTGCAAGCTAAAAACGGAAATAAAGGCTTTCATGCCTCAATTACAGATAGTGCCACTGTCGGGGCATTTTATTTTTCCGCTCCTATCTATAATAAACAGCGTTTTAGCGGGGCAGTTGTATTGCAAATTGACAATGAATTATTGTCTAGCCGATTTTCTAAAATTGACAACTTCTTTATCAGTCAAAATAATCACATTCTGTTCGCCAGTGATAATAGCTGGCCACAGCATAATATAGAGCAAATATTTAGACCTAAAGCACTAAAAGAGTTACAAGATGGCACGCACATAGATATCCGAGAAGTTAAAAGTCGACACAGTGTGCTATTGCAGTCGGTGTTACTGGATGACTTTAACTGGCAAATCTCTGTTGTCAGTAAAGTAAAGGGAGCAACAGAGGCTACGCAAAAAGCGAAAGTATATAGTATCGCCAGCTGTATAGCGCTTATGTTGCTGTTACTCTGGTTACGAGAGCGGCGTTTAAAGAATCTCTCGCGTCTTGAAACGCAGGCAATTATGGCGCGCAATGAAGGGATTCAGCGCGATATGATTAATCAAGCGCAGATGGGGTTAGTGTTATTAAATGGCCAAGGTTACGTGCAATTTATTAACCCCATGGTGACACAATTATTTGGTTACACAATAGAGCGACTGAAAGGCTTGCATATTAGTAAGATACTGCACGCCCCAAAGGTGAAACCTGAACTACTTAATCAGTTGAAAGGCTTAGGTAATCAGCCTTTTAAGGCTGTTACTTCGATAGAAACCAGTGGTTTAAGTGCTGATGGTCGGCCATTTTTTATTTTATTTTCAATTAAGTCTATGCAGTCCAAGCTTGAGTCTAGCTACTTAGTGACACTGGTTGATTTAACGAAAATAAAAAAGTTAGAGTATGATCTTTCTCAAGCAAATGACCTGCTTGAGCTTAAAGTGTTGGCGCGCACTAAAGAGTTAAGTGAGGCGCAAAGTGAATTAGTACAAGCAGAAAAAATGGCGGCTTTGGGGCGTATGTCATCAGCGGTGGTGCATGAGTTTAACCAGCCTTTAACAGCGATTAAAACTTATGTTTCTATTGGCAAGCAGTTGCTTAAGAGTGGTCATGCGCAAGCCAATGTAGAGCAACAGCGCACTATGTTGGTTGATAATTTTGATATGATCAATCAGCTTAATGATCGTATGGCGCAATTGACACGCCAGCTAAAAGTCTTTTCTTTTAAGAAGCCCGAGCAGCTAATGGCGGTTGATCTAGCCAAATCCTTTGATCAAACGCTACTGTTGTTTCGTGGAAGATTTAACGCTGAAAATATAGCATTAGATAAAAACATTCCTGAAAATTTAGCCTGTATTGCCGGGGATACTACTCGCGTTGAACAAGTACTCTATAATTTAATTCAAAACGCCTGCGATGCCATGCAGGATGAGTCCGAGGATAAACAACGTAAGTTGCAGTTGGGCGTTGCGCCTAGTATTGAGCATAATGAGTGCATGCAAATCACCATTATCGACTCAGGTAAGGGAATAAGTGCACAGGCGTTAGAGCATTTATTTGAGCCGTTTTTTACCACAAAAACGATTGGCGAAGGGTTGGGACTAGGGCTTTCAATTGTACAGTCAATAGTCACGGATTTAGGCGGAAAAATCCGCGTTAGCAGTAGCCAGCAAGGTACGTGTTTTAGCGTAGATTTACCAGTTTATCGCAACGGTTAACAGGCATGAAATAGGCGCAGCCTAAAATAACCTGGGTTTAATTCTCCGTTCTCGGGGAGAAAGTTTATTAATAAAGAAGACTTGTTACTGGAGTAATTGCTTAATATGAAAGGCCTAGTATTACTGGTTGATGACGAAAAAATGATTCGTCAAGCGACTGCGCAGTGGTTGCAAATGGCGGATTTTGAAGTGATTAGTTGTGAAAGTGCGCAACAAGCGCTGCCTTTTCTCAATGAAGATTTTGCTGGCATTGTCTTAAGTGATGTGAAGATGCCGGGCATGAGCGGTTTAGAGTTGATGGAAAAAGCACGCGAGTTGATTCCTGAGCTACCCGTGATACTCATCACTGGTCACGGCGATGTCGATATGGCGATACAAGCGATGCGCAATGGCGCCTATGACTTCATTGAAAAGCCCTTTGTGCCAGAGCGTTTAGTGGAAGTGATACATCGCGCTTGTGAAAAGCGTCACTTGATGATTGAAAACTTACGCCTGCAGCAAGATATATCCTTACGCTCTGGCATCGACTCGCGCATCATCGGTATATCACCTTCTATACAAGCGCTTAAAAGAGAATTATTAAAGTGTGCGGCGCTTGAGACAAACGTGATTATCTATGGAGAAACTGGTTCTGGCAAAGAGCTAGTAGCGCAGTGCTTGCACGAATACTCGCAGCGAAAAGAGCAGCATTTTGTACCGATTAATTGCGGCGCCATTCCTGAAAATCTCATCGAAAGCGAATTGTTTGGGCATGAAGTTGGCGCATTTACGGGAGCCACCAAAAAACGTATTGGAAAGTTTGAGCATGCAGATGAAGGTACGCTTTTCTTAGATGAAATAGAGAGCATGCCAGCGCATCTACAAATAAAAATATTGCGTGCACTGCAAGAGCAAGTAATTGAGCGCTTAGGGGGTAACCAGCTTATTCCAGTGAACTTACGGGTTGTTGCCGCGGCAAAAGTGGACTTGCGTACAGAGGAGGGTTTTCGCCAAGATTTGTATTATCGCTTAAATGTATCCTTTTTAAACCTGCCACCACTGCGTGAACGCCAAGAAGACATACCGTTATTATTTGAGCATTACGCACGTAAAGCGGGCGCCCAACACAACCGACAATTGAGACGAGTAACGGATCAAGATATCAAGGTCATGCAGCAATACGGTTGGCCCGGTAATGTTCGAGAGCTTAAAAACGCTGCAATACGTTATGCACTTGATGGAGGTTTATCGCTAGCAGATACACTGTTTCCTAAACCAATAGTGATCGATAAAGTGCAGAGTAATAATGAATCACTGTCTTTAAATGCGCAACTGGCAAACTATGAGCGCGATGTGATTTGCCAAACGCTGAAAAAATATCAAGGCAATATTAAGGCAGTAATGGATCAGTTAGATCTACCGAGAAGAACCTTGAATCAAAAAATGGTGAAATACGACATTAATCGACAAGAATTTTTTGATGGTGCTGAGGAAGGCTAAAGTTTATTGGTAAGCTCACAAAAGACCAGTGAGCACTGATAAGCAATTTATTGCCTATAGCTAGGATTTCATTGAATTGATGCCTTTTGTGTCTGTGTTTCAGGACTATCACACGCATTTTTTATGCAAATAGCGATAAAAACGAGATGAATAGGCTAATTTTTGCTTATAACTATCGTGTTGATGAGCAGTTTTTTGCTTATTAACAGCAAGTTACTCATCTCGAATCGCAAATTTGTTATTATAAATCATATGTTTATCTTGTTGTTTGTAAGTTGGCTCGTTCGTTGCATTAGAGGGGGAGACTGATATAAATACAATAAGAGGTAATAAAATGAAAACAACAAAACGTGCTTTCCTAAAGCAATCAGGATTAACCTTAGCGATTTGCGCAACATTAGGTTTGTCTTCTCAAGCAATGAGTGCTGAACAGAGAAACTATATCTTAGCCACAGCATCAACGGGCGGAACTTACTATCCAGTAGGCGTTGCACTGGCTACTTTGACGAAAGTTAAGCTGCAACCTAAGTATAAAGCGTCACTGTCTGCTATTAACTCGGCAGGTTCTGGTGAAAATATTAAGTTACTGCGTGAAAACGAAGCACAATTTGCTATTTTACAAGGTCTTTATGGCGCTTGGGCGTGGAATGGTGAAGGCGCGATGAAGTCTTCTGGTCCACAAAAGAACCTAAGATCAGTATCGATGCTTTGGCAAAACGTTGAGCAGTTTGTGGTTAAGTCCGACTTTGTTAAAAGCGGTGATATCTCTGATATTAGTGGTTTATCTGGTGAGAAATTCTCTATCGGTAAAAAGAACTCAGGTACTGAAGGTTCAGGCCGTCAAATCCTTAATGGTTTAAACATTGATGCGCAAAAGCTTAACTTTGCGCACATGGGTTACGGTCCTAGTGCTGATGCACTACAAAACGGTACAATTAAAGGAATGAACATCCCTTCAGGCGTACCTACCAGTGCCGTTACACGTGCATACGCAGCGCTTGGTAACGACATTAAAATCTTAGATTTTAGCGATGAGCAAATCAGTAAAGCCAATGGCAGCTACAAGTTATGGACACGCTTTGTTATTCCGGCAAATACATATCCAGGCCAGAGTACTGATATCAATACAATGGCGCAGCCTAACTTTTTAGCGGCGCGTGATGATGTATCAGAAGAAGATGTTTATCTGCTAACTAAAACCATCTATGAAAACCTTCCGTTCCTAAACGGTATCCACAAAGCGACTAAAGCAATGGCACTTGAAAAGGCGATCGCTGGTCTTCCTCTACCGCTACACCCAGGTGCAGTTCGCTTCTATCAAGAAGCCGGTTTAACGGTTCCTGCACATCTAATCGCGCAGTAAAGCGCTCTACATAACAGGGGGAATGTAATTCTCCCTGTTTTTCTCTGATTTCATTACTCTTATGACCACAGGATACTTTTTATGAGTAGAACGACGAGTGGAAACAATCCAGATACCCAGCAACAGCTGAAGAAACTTGAGCTGCCGCAAAGGGCTGAAGGCTCTTTGGCGACAGGTTTTGTGTATTGGGCTGGCGTAGTTTTTTCATTGGCACATATCTATTTTAATACCTTGGGAACACTGCCTGAACTATGGGTCTCGGCGATCCACTTCAGTGGTTTTGCGCTCATTTGTGCACTGATGGTGCCGATGATGCAATGCAAGACGCAGGCGGGACTGCGCTTGACCTTAATACTTGATGTCTTAATCGGTATTGCCGCCATTATTTGTTGCCTCTACTTAATCGGCTTTGAAGATGCACTGTATGAGCGCGGCGTTAAGTTTGCCTATTTTGATTGGGTGTTCTCAATCAGCGCGATCTTTATTGCATTAGAGATGGCGAGACGTACCACTGGTTGGTTTATACCGGCGATGATCATCGTTGCACTCACCTATGTTTTTTGGTGGGGACAATATGTCAGCGGTATCTTCAGCTTTCCAGGGCTATCTTTAGAAACAGTGCTTTATCGCAGTTTCTTTTCAACAGAGGGCATGTTTGGTCAAATAGCGCGTATCTCTTGGACTTACGTGTTCATGTTCATCTTGTTTGGTGCTTTTTTAGTTAAATCAGGCGCGGGCGATTTTATCATAGAGCTCTCGCGCTGCGCAGCTGGGCGTTTTGTTGGCGGACCAGGTTTTGTTGCCGTTTTAGGGTCGGGGCTAATGGGTTCCGTCTCTGGATCATCGGTGGCTAATACCGTATCAACAGGCGTTATTACCATACCTCTGATGCGCAAAGCGGGTTTTCCGGCTAAATTTGCAGCCGGTGTTGAAGCTGCTGCTTCAACTGGGGGGCAGTTAATGCCACCGGTAATGGGCGCAGGCGCGTTTATTATGGCCTCGTACACGCAAATCCCCTATGTCGATATTATTGCCATCGCCGCTTTACCGGCCCTATTGTACTTTTTATCGGTCGGTTTTTTTGTCAGAGTAGAGGCCATGCGCTCTCACGCTCACTGCATTGAAATAGATGCAAGGCCAATCGGCGAAGTCTTTAAAGAAGGTTGGCATTACCTCTTGCCACTGGGAGTGCTGGTTGCGCTATTGATTTATGGTTTTACCCCAACCTATGCGGCGGGTATTGCTATTATCTCAGTGGTTGTATCATCGTGGTTATCTAAGAACCCGATGAAGTTTAGAGATATTCTGGACTCGCTTGCCCAAGGCGCCAAAAATATGGCCACTACTGCGATGCTATTGGTTGCCGTGGGGTTAGTGGTCAATGTCGTTGCAATGACAGGCATTGGTAATACCTTCTCACTGATGGTGACTGAGTGGGCAGGGGGTAGCTTACTGATTACCATATTACTAATAGCTATTGCCTCACTAGTGTTGGGGATGGGCTTGCCTGTCACGGCTTCTTACATCGTATTAGCAACGCTTTCTGCGCCGGCGCTGTACAGCTTGATTGCTGAGGCGCAACTG
>Ga0105355_10004864_pt1 | contig 11443 bp, 10 predicted proteins | sample GOMGulsemesocosm_2_FD_83508 | JGI IMG/M metagenome (GOLD analysis project Ga0105355, IMG submission 83508) | Methane-oxidizing microbial communities from mesocosms in the Gulf of Mexico - GOM9C Gulf of Mexico | ecosystem: Environmental > Aquatic > Marine > Cold seeps | place: Gulf of Mexico... | reverse complement strand
TGCCACCGTTCCATCACCCAAAATAGTTGCTCCCGACAGCCCTTTAACACCCTCATAGAATTTACCAAGGCCCTTGATCACGGTCTGGTGCTGCCCAATGACTTCGTCTACCGTGAACCCAAAGCGGACATCGCCCATGCGGGTCACCACAATCTGTTCGACAGCGGGCTCTCTATCCTTTTGACCAAACCACTCACGCAAACGGAGGTAGGGCACCAGCTCACCCCGCACTTCGATCAGTCGATTACCATTGCTTTGTTCAACCTCCTCAGAGGTTAGCTCAATACACTCCTCGACAAGAGAGAGTGGCAGCACAAAGCGCTCCTCACCCACCCGCACAGATAATCCCTCAATGATGGCAAGGGTCAGAGGCAGCTCGACCGTTACCGTGCTGCCTTCCCCCGGCTCACTGTCGATCCAGACCTTGCCGCGCAGGGTCTCAATGGAGCGTTTCACCACATCCATGCCCACCCCTCGGCCGGAAACATTGGACACAGTTTTGGCGGTGGAGAAACCCGCATCGAAAACCAAGTTATAAAGCTCCTCCGGTGTAGGCTTGGAACCTTCTGTCAGAACACCCCGTTCAATAGCTTTGGTACGAATAGCCTCTGCATTCAGGCCCGCACCATCATCCCTAATCTGGATCACAACATTAGATTCAGAGTGTATAGCTGAAAGGTGAACAGTGCCTTTACGCGATTTACCTGCCGCCTCCCGTATTTCAGGGGGTTCTATACCGTGATCTATGCTGTTGCGAATCAGGTGCACCAAAGGGTCGGCCAGAGAATCGATAACCGTTTTATCCAGTTCAGTATCAGCACCTTCTGTCACCAGCTCGATGTCCTTTCCCAGATCGTTTGAAAGATCACGTACCAGACGGCGGAAACGAGCAAAGGTAGTGCCAATCGGTAGCATACGAAGGCCCAGGCTGTTATCGCGCAACTCAGTCGTCAGCCGTTCAATTTCCTCGGCAACACTCGTTAGCTGAGCATCCATTAAAATACCGGCAGATTGATTAAGGCGTGACTGGGCAATAACCAATTCACCTACCAAATCCATCAGGGTATCCAGCCGTTCGGCCGGAATTTTTATGTTTGCGGTCCCCTCTTTCGCTTTACGATTTTTATGCTCATCGCGTATAACCTGCTGCTCAGTAAGTGCCGCTTTCACTTTTTCAGCAGGGACATTACCTTCCTCGCTGAGAATTTCGCCGGTGCGTTTCTGTTGCGCAAGCGCTTGCTCGACCTGTTCAAGCGTGGCATCACCCCGCTCTAGCAGAATCTCGCCAACGGGCTTTTCAGCCGGCGTATCGGACCAATGGCCATCCGGTTCGATAGGCTCAATCTTTATTGACCAATCGTCCTGAACGAAGATAAAGGCGTCATCAACGCGATTTCTTCCCTGATCAGTCGTGAGAATCAGGTCCCAGGCAAGGTAACAACTTTCAGCATCAAGCTCTGCCAATGTCGGTACTCCATCCGTCAACGTACTGATATGGCATGGGCCAAGCGCAGCAAGTTCGCGTAAAATAGGAAACGGATTCATACCATTAATCAATGTATCAACAACTGGGGTAAAACGTATTCGGTAGGTTGCAACACGTTCTTTGTTGCTTTCATGCTGTCGTGTCACACTACTAGCAGCCATTGGCGTAACTGCACGGTCTGATAACAACTCGGCCAATTGCGCCAGCAAAACGGCGCCTTCGGCCTCCAAACCGGGAGAGGGATCTTTGTCCTCTAGTAACCTGCGGATATGGTCACCAGAACCCAATGCAATATCAATCAGCGCCTTGGTGACCGTCAGGTCACCGCTACGCACCTGGTCAAAAGCATTCTCCAAGTAATGGGTAAAACCCGCGAGTTTATCGAAGCCAAACATGGCTCCTGATCCCTTGATCGTGTGCATGCTGCGAAAGACACTGGCCACTGACTCGGCATCATCATGCTGTTCTTCCAGTTCCAGCAACGCGGCTTCCAGTTCCACAAGCAGTTCTGTGGCTTCTTCGCGAAAGGTATCTTCCGGTGTATTCATCATTTACCTCCACCCTTCAGTTTATCTATAACCCGAAAAACGCGTCCGGCAAGCTCAATATCTTCAGGCCGTTCCTTTAATGCTTGCAGGGCAGATTCCAGTTCTGCAAACAACGCCTGTGCCATGTCACTATCTGCAAGCAACGCCTGCACTTCTTCACGAAAAGTATCCTCAGGTATAGTCATCAAGGATTACCCGTGAATTGACTCGTCAACCGCGTCAGCGCCAACGTTTCCCGAACACTTTCACTGGAGTTACACAACTGCAGCCCGCTCTCGGTTCCGATCAAATGTTGGCGTAGCGCAACCAATAGCTGCACCCCTGCGGCATCGATCTCTGTTACACCAGCAAGGTCGACCTTCATCCCATGACACCCTTGACTCTGCTCCTGAAAGGCCTGCAGATAGTTAACTGCGGTATAAATTGTTAACTCGCCCTCGATCGCCATATGACACAAACTGTCTTCATTAATCATTTCGATACTCATGACTGCCTCTGGATTCAAGCCAACCTAGCAACTGCAGCTAACAATGCTGCAGGCTGGAAGGGCTTCACTAACCATGCCTTTGCACCAGCAGCCTTACCCGCCATCTTCATAGAGTCCCCAGCCTCCGTTGTAAGCATCATGATGGGGGTAAATTTGTACTGTGGGCTCTGCTTGACCTCTTTAACCAGGCCGATGCCATCCAAGTTGGGCATATTCACATCGCTCACAATCAGGTGAACCTTCTGTCCAGTTAATTTAGAGAGCGCATCTTTACCGTCACAGGCCTCAATCACCCCGTATCCAGCCCCTCTAAGAGTGATACCCACCACCTGTCGGATCGACTCAGAGTCATCCACTATTAAAATTGTTTTTGTCATTAAACTTCCCCTGAATTATTAAAAGAACGTAACATCTGTTTCTTCGGTTATCGGAGCGTTTTCAGTTACAGGCCGCCCTCCGGCAACCTTATTACTGTGATTTCGGCGCTCCTCATCGGTGCTGTAATTGGCCGATTGCCCCATCAAAAACGCATTCACATCCAAAGGCGTCCGCCCCTGAGTCTCGGTACGTTGCGCACCTAATCGTGCCAATAGATCCTCAATATCATCCTCGACGTGCGTCAGGATTTGACTCGCTCGATCCTGGAACTGAAAGGCCACCAGCACATCAACGATTTCCGAACGGATCTGCTCACCTGAGCTCCTTAACGTCACACCATCCTCCTGTAACGAGGTGATCGTTTCATGCAAGCGGGCAAAGACCGTTTCGATGACTTCTTTCCCGCTGCTTACCGCCTCAGAACTGAATTCCTTGGATTGCTCGGCGCGCTGCAATGTTGATGACATAACTGTGTCGATTTCCTCGGTCTTGTCATGAATACGTTTCCCCAATTCCGCCGACAGTGTTGCTAACTTACGTACTTCACTGGCAACTACAGCAAAACCGTTTCCATGGTCACCTGCGTGAGCCGCTTCAACGGCCGCATTCAATGCCAACATATTGATTTCAAAGGCTATCTGCTTCACTCCAGCAGCAAACTCAGTCAATTCATCTGTCTGAACGGCCAGTGACCTTACTTGCTTAAGCATTTGGTCCTCCTGCGCCAGCGTGGTTTTGAGCGACTCAATAACGGATTGCAGTGACTCTTGGCTACTGCTGAATAAAGCAATCATTCCTTCGCCGTCACTTAGTTCCTCAATACCTGATTTCGAAACATTAATTACGTGTTCCAATCGCTCCACCATCGCCGAAAAACGTTGCGTCAATACGACGATGCCCTCTTCAGTTTGTTTACGTGAGGTTCCAATTTGGCGAGACCAGACGGGAAAGGCTTGAGTGAACAGCGCCTCCAAAGAATCGACATGGCTGTGCAGCCGTTCTGTCTCTGCCTCAGAATGGCAAGCAGTCTGCTCCACATGATTAAGAAAACCTGCATATGCACGTCGCGTAAGCTGTAGTCTGTATCCGCCATACGATCCAATCGCCAATAGCGCTGCGCAATAAATTAAACTCTGGCGCGATAAACCGATGCCATAGAGTGTTGAAAACGCACCAAGAAGCACTAAGACAACAAGAATAATCAAGAGCCTCAACAGGTCACGATGAAAGCAGGCTCCAGCCGAAACACCGCCATCGAGGCCATCGTTATCTTGGTTGCCATAGAAGGAGACTTCAGGCGTTAGGGCGTTAATAGTCGTCATATACACTTATCCTTTTCACTGTGATCACATTCATCCAACACCCGTGCGCGCATCAATCACGCAGCTATTTTTTGGATTTAAATGCCATCAATTAAAATCAGTGAAGCGAATATATAGGCGGGATATGAAAACGACTAACGTTACATTGTATGAACATGTAGCCTACAATTTCCGTACGTTGTCAGCTTACGTCGGAGGAATCAGCCAATTAAAAAATGGAGGGGGGGATGGTTTGATAAATCCAACGATGGCGTTATCAAACTGCATTTTTATTCCAGTTTTAGAAGATCATGCCTCTGACAGAGAAAGGCTCATATAATTGAAAATTGCCACACAACTTCTGGACAGCAATACACCCCAAGCAGGTGTTAAGAAACGGACGTCAGAGGATAAAAAGAGAAGTGCAGACGGGCATAACCGTTTGATTGAGTGTGCCGTTAATGCAATACCGTACGAACAACCCGGGTATGGAATTGTTTAAAAAGCTTTAAGGAGAGGGTCGTAAGATTAGACCATTTTCGAACGGGTGAGAGCGCTTTACATCAATCAAAGACAGCGCTGTTTTGGTTGTGCGGAGCATCAACATCGACTGAGCAAGGTATGCCAATAAGAATCTCGAAGCCCTCTCGAACATTGCCATACTCTAGAGTACCGCCCATTTTCTGAATGACGTCAAAACATAATGCTAATCCGATACCCGAGCCCTCGCCGGGTGGTTTAGTTGAATAAAAGGGCTGTAATAATTTTTGCAGTGCTTCTGTAGGCGCACCGCCGCCATTATCGGTTATCCGAAGCATTGCCTCAGAACTTTCCTGCTTCATCCAACACGCTATATCAATAACCGGTTGCTCTGTGTTGTTTTCAGTCAGTGCATAAATGGCATTATCAATGATATTGTGCAGCACTTGCTGGAACAGTGTTTCCGGCCCGTTGATCAATATCTCTTCATCAGCCATCTCCTGAGTCAGCAGGATGTCATGACTGCTGAGTATATCGATTTGATTGTTTACGCAGGAAATAATGGTGGTTTTTAGATTAAAGGGTTTAAACGAAGCCTGCCCGCGGCTGAAAACTTTTAAATCCCTTATTATTTTATCGATGCGTTTGACCTGATGGATAATTTTCGTGGTTTTTTCCTGAATCACTTCGCTATCGGCCAGATTATCTTCATCCAGGTCCTTTAGGTTGCGGCTAGCCATCGTAATAATCGATAAAGGCTGGTTAATTTCATGAGAAATAGAAATAGCCAAGTGCCCGACAGTGGCCAGATTTTCAAGCTGCCGGTTGCGTGACTCCATTATTTTTTCCTGAGTAACGTCACGCCCTACAAACAAAAAACTACTGCGAAAGCTGTCATGATCAGTGGCATCAATGTGTTTGACAATCCAGTTAAGCTGGTATGTCTTGTCGTTCATAACAAAATTGCCACTAAACTGATGTCCGTGAACGTTCTTTTGCGCCCTCTTTAATACATCGCCATCCCCCGACCCTATAATCATCGAAACTTTGTCATCGAGAATAAAGTCATCATCAATAAATTGATGTTTATGGATACCCATATCCATAAAGGTACGAAAAGCGCGATTGTAATAAGTGAGGAAACCGTTTTCATCCACCCGGAAAACCAGCTCCTCTTGTATATCTAGAATCGAATGGTATCTGGACTCCGTTTCAGCCAACAATTGTGTCTTTGTTTCAATCTGATCGATAAGATAATCCACGCCATTGTAGAGCGTCGGCAAAATATAACGCCACGTTTTTGGCTGACTTTGTGCTGACTCCTGCTGCCCAAGACTGTCCTGTATCTTGCTGATTATTTGAAAGAGTTCTCGAAGAATATGCTTTCTGAAATACCAAACCAGCAGTAAACAAAATAGAAGATTAAACGATAGCGATATCAGAAATTCATAAAGCAAAGAATTTTCAGCTTCCGGTTTAATAATCAGCGAAGAGACGCTCTCCCCCAACAAGAAGAAAGCGGCAGTAATAAAAAATAAGATTCCTAACAGGAACCAAAGATTGCGACGTAAAATAGCCATAATACCTGTCATTTTAGAGTGCTAAAGAAGTCTTGTTCTATTCATGGCTCGCCTACACCATTAAAACCGTTCGTTGCTGTGTTGTGAATCGCTGTAGCACCCACTATCGCCAGAATAACCCCGTGTTTCATTGCTTATAATAGTATGAAATGTACTTTCTCATAGCGGTATTGCTTACAATATCAAATTCTTGTTGATTAGGGCGTTCTCACGTTTGATTTCCACCCACAATACGTCTTTACTTAATCGCACTGTACCAAAAATGACCTGGAAGGTAGATTAAAAAAGGATTTCGTATTTAAGCATGCCCTAGGGAGGGCATTTATGACTGAAGAGATACTATTTCTAATCGTTGATGATAACGATGGCATACGTGAAGAATTGGTAAGTTATTTACACCGGTACGGCATAAAAACCATAGATGTTGCAAATGCGATGGCCGCTAGGGAAGTATTGGTTCGAGAACCCATTTCTCTGGCTATCGTGGATGTTGTGATGCCAGGTGAGTCAGGTTTCGAGTTAACAAAGTGGATAACCGGCAACCTGGAAATCCCTGTCATCCTCTTAACATCGCTTGACGACGTAATAGATCGGGTAACAGGGCTTGAAATCGGTGCCGATGATTACGTGCCCAAACCCTTTGACCCACGGGAGTTACTAGCCAGAGCCAAGGCGGTTTTGCGCAGAAAGGTTAACCAGAAGGCAGAACCCGTTAACAGGCAAACTCAAAACGTATGCAGACTCGACCAAAATGAACGGTTGGTTTTTTCGTCTGGCAGGATAGAAAAATTACGCCCGCTAGAAGTGAAGCTTCTACAAATCCTGATTGCCAACGCTGGGGCATGTGTCAACCGTCAGCAGCTTTTTGAAACGGTGCTGGAACGTGACTGGAACCCTGAAGACAGAAGTATCGACAATCTAATCGCCCGTTTGCGTAAAGTTATGGAAAATGACCCGGCTAACCCTGAAACTATTAAAACTATACGCAACAAAGGCTACTCGATATCTCAAGGAATAGTTGACGTTCAAGCGCCATGCGGTGGGGTGTAGAATAACGACGTCAGACACTGGCACGATAACAATAAGTTAAGTTAGGACGTATGGGTTTGTATGGGGTTATTTTCGATATTTTCCAAGAAAAAAAAGAAGCCTAAAAGGTCTCGTAATTTATACACCAAACATAGCCATAATCCGGCTGTGCCTATCAAAAAAAATATCCCCAGCAAGATTCCAGTTGGGTCGTTACAAATCGGTATGTATGTTTCTGAGCTAGACAAGCCTTGGATAGAAACACCTTTTATTACTCAAGGGTTTTATATCAAAAGCGCGCAGGACATTAACGAAATCCAGAAGCATTGTGAGCATGTATATGTCGATGCGATCCAGGGGTCATCGGCGGCTAGAAGCGGCCCAGATAGCGAACCGAGTTACATCCACAATTTACCCGATAGTCAAGAGTGGGGCCAGACGGAGGCTATCTACGAGCACACACAATCCTTGACCAAAAGTATTGTTGATGAAATACGTTTGGGAGGCGGAATCAACCAGGAAAAGGTACGGAAAATCGTAGACAACTGCGTTGAAAGCATTTTGACCAATCCCAACACCCTGGTTTGGATAAGCCAAATGGCTGAAAGTCACGCCGGAATGGAGCGGCATGCATTAAGAGTCTGCGTTCTATCGATTGCCTTTGGACGGTATATGGGTTTTCCCCGCGATAAACTGGAAAAGGTGGGAGCCAGCGCCCTGCTTCACGATATAGGAGAGCTAAAACTACCCGAGGACCTTTTACAGAAAATACATTCTTCTGACTCTTTGAATGATTTAGAGATAGAGCAAGTCAAAAAACATGTGACCTTTGGCCGAGACATGCTGATGTCCAATTGCTCGGACTGGGGGGCGGTTGATGTTGCATACGGCCATCATGAACGCTATGACGGCAAGGGCTACCCAAGAGGGCTAAAAGCTGTAGCAATTCCCGCCTTTGCACAAATCGTAGCCTTGGCGGATACCTTCGACGCCCTCACCCATCTACAAAGTTATAAAAGCGCCATTTCATCCCTCGACGCCTTAAAAATCATCTATGCAGAAAAAGGGAAGCAATTTGACCCGGAATTAGCACAAAATTTTATTCGGTTTATCAACATTTATCCTCCCGGAGCGATTGTGCAGATAAAAAATGGGGATATCGGTATTGTTATCGACCGAAACCACACACATAAACATCTGCCGCGAGTACTATTGCTTCGCAACTCAAAAGGTGAACCCCGCCGCCCTCAAATAGTCGACTTACAGGATCTTTATCATAAGCCCGAAGGTCGAAATTTTGTGATTTGTAAAATGTACCCCTCAGGTAGCTTCGGTATTGAACCGGACAGCTTTATTAAAAAGGGGCTCATTTCCGAGTAGATCAGGCCCGGTTTTTTCAACGTATAAGACCGAGCCTTATTCCTTTTTAATATTGATCATATTTCCTTTTTCCAACGAACCTCATTTTATTAAACTGCAAAAAAATCGACATTGTCTTAACTCGATAGAACGATCAATCGTTACGTAACCTTACATTGTAAACATCGCCTTTTCTCAATCTGCACTTTAATCTTCTCTATCGAAAGCAACTGAGTTTTCGATACGCAGATTTTTCCTTTTGCAAGCATCCTCACGAGTTAAATGTGCTTGCATATGCCTATTGATCAGCCAAACGAACGTCAGCTGCACACTATAAAATTCACGCTATTAGCATAATAGCCACCTACCTATCCGGGCATTACAAATGAACTCACCATTACCTGCAACACTATGCGCCCGCCAACCTATTTTTGACGCCCAATTAAACATTATTGCCTATGAACTTCTATTTCGAGACAGTGATAGCGAATGTGCTGACATCCATGATCAGGACAGTGCGTCCTCTCAAGTTATCCTCAATGTTTTCACAGAACATCCCTTGGGGCATTTATTAGAAGAAAAGAAAGGGTTCATAAATTTTACGCGGGAATTATTAAGACGACCCCCGCCCGTCACTGAAAAAAAAATAGTCATCGAAATATTGGAGAATATAGAAGTTAACCCCGAAATGATTAGGGACGTCAAAAGACTAAAAAATGAGGGATATACCATTGCATTAGATGATTACGTCTTCAACGCACATCACCATAAACTGCTTGAACTGGCTGATATTATTAAGATCGATGTGCTCTCTCAAAGCTACGCGAATGTAAGCCGTGAATTAAAGGCATTAGAGAAATACAACGTTACATTTTTAGCAGAAAAAATAGAAACACAAAAAGATTTTATTCAGTGTAAACAGCTAGGATTTACTCTCTTCCAAGGATACTTTTTGTCTAAACCTAATAATGTTAAAGGGAAGAAAATTGATGGCGACCAGGCAGCCCTGGTACGATTTTTGAAAATTTTACAGGATTCCAGCGCTGAGTTTGATGAAATTAATATCGTGATTTCCGCAAGCCCCGTATTCACCTATAAGCTACTACGGCTAATCAATTCAGCTGCTTTTACCTTTGACGAGCCAATCAACTCGATACATAAGGCATTGACGCTACTAGGTTTAGAGAAAATTCGTGCGTGGGGAAGCTTACTAACCATGACAGAAATGTCCTCAAAACCTAAGAGCCTAACCAAAGATGCACTAATTCGGGCAAAGATGTGCAAATCATTAGCAGAGGCTTCGTCGTTAACTGACCTGCATGAAGATAGTCTATTCATGGCTGGCTTGTTATCTTCAATAGACGCATTCCTTGATCTCCCTATGGAAGAGATCATCACTTTATTAGGGCTTCCTGCTTGGCTAGAGGATACGCTCATAGAACGTAAAGGCAGCATGGGGCTAATTCTCAATACGGCCATTTTTTTTGAAAGAGCCGAATTTGATAACGTCGACTGGAATAAATTACGTCACATTGGGCTACAAGCTGAAGATGTTCAATCCGGCTATCAAGATAGTATTTGTTGGGCGGCAGCTCTTATAGATCAGCTTATTTAGTTCAGACAACTAAATCCCCTCCTATTTATTCAAGTCAGGGCGCTATTCTATCGACCCGGTAACGGGTCAAAAGCATGCATTGATCTATAACAACGCCTGAGGTGGCTCTAGCCTCTGTTGAGCCATTACTTTCTGTGGGCCTTATGAAACAAGATTGCCCGTCTCTGAAGACGGGCCTCGTGTACCTTTAACCAGTATTTATAGCTGCTGCGATTAATCCAAAGCATGCCTCAGACCACAAACCTCGTTCAGACTGACAACGCATGGTTATTGCTTTTTACATTTCCTTACAATGTAAAGTTAGCCCCCCTACTCTCCCTCATATATCTTTGCTTTACGAACTCCAACACAGAGTTATAAGCCCGATAACATCATCAGTGATCGCGTACCGGGATCAGCCAACAAGAAAACATAATAAAAGTTTAAAGGAGATAATGTATGTCAAGACGTGAAACGGGCACCGTTAAATGGTTTAACAATTCAAAGGGTTACGGTTTGATAGAACGCCAAGATGGTCGCGATGTATTTGTTCGTTTCCGGTGGGTTCGCGGAGAAGGTTATAGCAAATTGAGTGATGGGCAAGAAGTTGAATACTGCGTTATAGAAAGCCCAAAAAGCCTGCTAGCAGGAAATGGTCAGCAGCTTAGCCTCTTGCATTAAACTCATCCGAAGACCATTTGAAGAACTCCGTGAACCTAGACCACACCACTATTCATTTTTACCATGCGGAGTGCCTAGAGTTATGGGGGCCATTCAGTTTTCACTATATAGAGTGTATAGACAACCCATCAAACTCTTTATTCCAATATACACATAAAATATAATGTACTCGTAATATTTACATAAACCAACATTCTTTAGGAAACCCATGCCTGAATCATCCCCCCTCCATGAATTTGATGTCTTCCCTTGGAGTAAGAATTTTGATACAGGCCATCCGGAAATTGATAAACAACATAAGGTACTTGTCAAACTGCTTAATAAGCTGGCAAATACTTTGACTCACAATGACCCGGTAAGTGTTAACAAGGCATTTGAAGAGCTAGCTCAATATGCGGATTATCATTTTGAATCGGAAGAGGCTATATGGTTTGAATACTTCAAAGACGATTCTTGGTTTTCTTCTCATCAGTTAAGGCATGCTTCATTTTTACCAAAGGTTCTAGAGCTTAAAGAAAGA
>Ga0105355_10004860_pt1 | contig 11445 bp, 10 predicted proteins | sample GOMGulsemesocosm_2_FD_83508 | JGI IMG/M metagenome (GOLD analysis project Ga0105355, IMG submission 83508) | Methane-oxidizing microbial communities from mesocosms in the Gulf of Mexico - GOM9C Gulf of Mexico | ecosystem: Environmental > Aquatic > Marine > Cold seeps | place: Gulf of Mexico... | reverse complement strand
CCCAAAATATCGACATTGATCACTAAAAAGTTAGGCTCAAGCAGTTTAACTAAGAGCAGCCATTGTTTTGCCGAACTTAGCGAACTGTGCAGAAGTACAACAGGTGTACCCTGCCCTGAAATATAAACACCATTCGGTAAATTATTTTTGGTCATTACAGCTATTAATTTTGAGATAAAAAAGCATTATCAGCTTAATCTGACAAATGTCAAAATAAAAGGACAGTGCATGTAAGAGTTTACAAAGTAAAAAAATAAAAGTTAAAGCTTTTGCTGACATTAAATTTTTTAATGTGATAAAAAATGACTAACTCAAATTTTCACTGCCATTAATTTATACTCGCTTCAAAATATGATGTGAAAATAATAACTAAAATTAAAATAAAAAAGAGTCTTCATGGATATTAATTTTCAAGGTAAAAGCGCATTGGTTTGTGGTTCAAGTCAAGGTATTGGTAAAGCTTGCGCAGTAGAACTTGCCAACTTAGGTGCAAATGTCACGCTGTTTTCCCGTAATCAAACAGCACTTGAGCAAGTAAAATCTGAACTCAATACTGAGCAAGGTCAACAGCATCAAATATTAGTCGCTGACTTCTCTAATACAGAACAAGTAAAAGAAGTGATTAATGCTCATGTAAACGTATCTGGTGGTTATGACATTTTAATCAATAATACTGGCGGACCAGCGCCAGGACCAGCAAACCTAGCTGGCGTTGATGAATTTATTAATGCTTTTAGCTTGCATTTAGTTTCCAACCATCACTTGGTTCAAGCGCTTATTCCGAGTATGAAAGAAAAGCAATATGGCCGTATCATCAATGTTATATCAACGTCGGTTAAACAACCTCTCAATGGTCTAGGTGTTTCTAATACCATTTGTGGTGCCGTGGCAAGCTGGGCTAAAACCTTAGCCAATGAATTAGGGGAATTTGGTATTACCGTTAATAACGTATTACCGGGTGCTACAGCAACCGCACGTTTAGACGCCATTATTTCTGGTAAAGCAAAGAAGCAGAATATTTCTATTGAACAAGCCACGATTAATGAGAAAGCGATTATTCCCATGCGCCGCTTTGCCAAACCAGAAGAGTTTGCTGCGGCAGCTGCTTTCTTAGCATCGCCAGCGGCAGGTTATATCACAGGTATTAATTTGCCAGTAGATGGCGGCAGAACCTCTTGTTTATAAAATGTGCTTTAACAAACATCATCAAGAGGAGTAGTCATGACACGTTCAAGTAACATCATTGATAATTTTATTGATGGTAAATATCAAGCGCCACTCAGTAATCAATATTTGGATAATTATGAACCTGCTACTGGTTTGGTTTATGGAAAAATCCCTAACAGTGATAGTGCAGATGTTGAACAAGCCGTAGCTGCGGCTGAACGTGCGCTACCTGCATGGCGTAATTTAGGCTTAGAGCAACGTGCCGATTATTTAATGGCTATTGCACAAGAAATTGAAAACCAGCTTGAACCTCTGGCACTTGCCGAGGCAATCGACAATGGTAAACCTGTTGCTTTAGCGAAAATGGTTGATATACCACGTGCAGCCAGTAACTTTAAATTTTTTGCCCATGCCTGTTCACAATTCGCCAGTGAATCTCACGCTATTGCCAATACGGCAATTAATTACACTTTGCGCCAACCTGTTGGTATTGTTGGCTGTATTTCCCCTTGGAATTTACCGCTATATTTATTTACTTGGAAAATAGCACCAGCCCTGGCAGCAGGTAATTGTGTTATCGCTAAGCCCTCAGAAATCACTCCACAAACGGCGGCAATGCTTGGCGTTATTTGTCAAAAAGTCGGCTTACCTAAAGGTGTTTTAAATATTTTACATGGCAAAGGCGCAAGTGTTGGCTCTGCCATATGTAATCACCCAAAAGTTAAGGCGATTTCATTTACTGGCGGCTCTGCCACAGGTGCAGCAATAGCTACACAGCTTGCACCTAAATTTAAAAAACTATCGTTAGAGTTAGGTGGTAAAAACCCGGCATTGATTTTTGATGACTGTAATTTTGAAAATACTGTTGAAGAAGTTTTTCGCGCCAGTTTCGCCAATCAAGGGCAAATTTGTTTATGTGCCTCACGGTTATATATTCAACGGGGCATCTATGAAAAATTTAAAGCGGCATTAGTCGAAAAAGCACAAGCACTTGTTCCACAAGATCCTTTGATTAATGAAACTAGAATGGGCGCTATTGTTTCCAAAGACCATTTAGAAAAAGTACTCGGCTACATTGATCTAGCTAAACAAGAAGGCGGCACGATTTTAGCTGGTGGCGAGCAAGTACAATTATCTGGTCGTTGTGCACAAGGTTATTTTTTACAGCCCACTATTATTGAAGGCTTAAATAATAACGCCAGCTGTAACCAACAGGAAATTTTTGGTCCGGTGATCACTTTACAAGTATTTGATACCGATGAAGAGGCATTAAACCTTGCTAACGAAAGCCAATATGGCTTAGCGGCGACGATATGGACACAAAACATTAATAGAGCGCATCAGTTAGCTGAACAAATAAATACCGGTATTGTCTGGATCAACTGTTGGTTATTACGTGATTTACGTACACCTTTTGGTGGTATGAATCATTCAGGTGTTGGTCGAGAAGGTGGTTTAGAAGCCATGCGGTTTTTTACTGAACCCAAAAATGTTTGCATAAAATACTCATAGGTTTAACAGATAAACATGAACCAAATTTGTCATAAATTCAAATCTTCAGGAGCAATATTTGCCAGCGCATTAGGCTGCAAATGGACGCTTATTTAACCTCCTTCCTTTGGAGTACCTTTGAGTGTTTTCGATAAGTCGAAATCCGCTCTATTAGGTTGTATTCAAATACAGTGCAAATCTTGTAAATAAGTGAAGAACAAAGGTCTTTGATAGATTTTTGTCTACACTTATCATTATAAAAATAAACAGTTAATAAGGATCCCTTATGAGCGATGTAACAACTAAAGCGTCTTTTAACTCGCAAATAATCAACGCAGAACAAGCACCAAAACCCGTAGGCTTGTACCCTCATGCCCGACAAGTAGGTGACTTATTATTTCTTTCTGGCGTTGGACCAAGAAAAGCTGGCTGCAAAGACATTCCCGGTGTTGAACTTGACGAGCAAGGCAAAATAAAAAGTTACGATATTGAAGCACAATGTCACAGTGTATTTACCAATATTCGTTTAATTCTAGAAGCTTCAAATGCCAGTTGGATGGACTTGGTTGATGTCACGGTATTTTTAACCAATATGGATGACGACTTTGCCGCCTACAATCGTATTTACGCAGAATACTTTGCCGATAACCAACCTTGTCGAACCACGGTTGAAATTAACAAACTACCTACCCCCATTGCCATAGAGCTAAAATGTATTGCTGCTTTGAATCAAAATAAGCAGCCAAACAGTAATTCGATGGGGGAGTAATCATGTCAATGTTGAAAAATAGTATCGCTATGCCTTTTAATTTGCATGCTTGGATTGATGAACATCGCCATTTACTTAAACCTCCTGTTTGTAATAAACAAATTTTTGAGCAAGATAACTTTATTGTCATGATTGTCGGCGGCCCTAATAACCGTACTGACTATCACTATAACGAAACCCCTGAACTGTTTTATCAAATAGAAGGCGAAATGGTGTTGTCAGTCATTGATGGTACGGTTGAAAACAATGACCATCATAATGCTGAGAATTTTCATGATATAAAAATCAAAGCCGGCGAAATATTCTTATTGCCACCAAAAATGTTGCATTCTCCGCAACGTTTTGAAAATAGCGTTGGTTTAGTGGTTGAACAAAAGCGAGCAAACAAACAAGAAGATGCACTTTATTGGTTTTGCCCTGACTGCAAAAGCCAACTCTACACAGAAGCTTTTTGTCTAGACAATATAGAAACAGATCTGCCTAAAGTATTCACTCGTTTTTACGACACACCTACCAACTGCACTTGTCAGCAATGCGGTACAACAGTGACTAAGGGGTAAGTTAATGAGTAATATATTCACTCAGTTTTTCGATGAATTACTCAAAGCTAGTTTGTTTAAATTCAAGGAAAAAATACGGAGCGTACAAGTATACGTGAGTATTTTTAACGCCGAAGTTAAGCAAAATAGCAAAGAGGAAGCAACGAAATGTTAAAAATAGATATTCACACGCATATCCTTCCTAAAACGTGGCCAAGCTTACGTGAAAAATACGGTTATGGCGGTTTTGTTAGTTTAGACCATCATAAATGTGGCTGTGCGCGCATGATGGTTGATGAGAAGTTTTTTCGTGAAATAGATCACAATTGTTGGGATCCTAAAGTTCGTCTTGATGATTGTCAAAAACATCAGGTAGACGTACAAGTACTTTCAACTGTACCTGTCATGTTCAATTACTGGGCAAAACCTAAAGATACTTTAGACTTATCTATGTATTTGAATGATCACATTGCCGGCATTGTTAACGACCACCCGAAACGGTTTATCGGTTTAGGCACTCTCCCCATGCAATCGCCAGATCTTGCAATAAAAGAACTTGAACGTTGTATGAAAATTGGCTTAGCGGGCATTCAAATTGGCTCTCATATTAATGAATGGAATTTAGACCAAGCAGAGTTATTTCCAATTTTTGAAGCCGCCCAAGATTTAGGCGCCGCTGTTTTTGTTCACCCATGGGATATGATGGCTAAAGACAAAATGCCTAAGTATTGGTTACCCTGGCTTGTTGGCATGCCAGCAGAGTCAAGCTTAGCGATATGCTCAATGATTTTTGGCGGCGTACTACAACGATTACCTAAATTGAAAATAGCCTTTGCTCATGGTGGTGGTTCGTTTCCGTCTACTATCGGACGTATTGAGCATGGTTTTAATGTTCGTCCTGATTTATGTGCGGTTGACTGCCCAATTAACCCGCGCGATTTTCTGCCGCAGATTTATCTTGATTCATTAGTCCATGACGAATTAGCGCTGAAATATTTAGTCGATTTAATGGGCCCAGACAATATTGCACTTGGCACCGATTACCCGTTTCCATTGGGTGAATTAGAGCCAGGAAAACTGATAGAGAATAGTCAGTTCTCTGATGATATTAAAGAAAAGCTACTACATGGTTCAGCGCTTAAATGGCTAGGGTTATCAAAAGAGCAGTTCTTATGATGACGAATAACGTTGATAATCATGTTGAGAGTAATGTTGAAAATCAAGCGATAAAAATAACCATAGAACTTAACAATGCTAGTTATCAAGTAAGTATGACAAGCTCATGGTCATTGGCTATTCCCGTTAACTTTAATCAACCAAAGCAACAACCCAATCACTTTTCTGCAAATGCGGCTCTAGCAAGCCCAATGCAAGCTGGTGGTTTTATTGGTGATACCAAACAAGGCGGTAGTTGTAATGTAAATGAATTGACGATTAATCCGCATTGTAACGGGACTCATACCGAGTCTATCGCGCATATTTGTGATTTTTCCATGGACAACATCATAGAAGAAACTGGAATTAGTAAAAGTCGCGCACTAACGTTAGCGCAACTTAGCTTACCTGCTTTGATGCCCTGCGCTGTAATTTCAATAACACCGAAATTAGCGATAAAAAGTGGCGAGAATTACAGCCCTGAATTTGATGTAGATGATTTAATCATCAGTCGTTCAGCACTTCAGCAAGCACTTGCGTCTTATCATGATGAGCAGTTACAAGCCTTAGTAATTCGCACCTTGCCAAATACTAACAACAAACGTCAACAAGCTTACAACATTGATAATCAACCGGCATTTTTCAGCAGTGAAGCCATTTTGTATTTAAATGAACGAGGTGTAGAGCATTTAGTCGTCGATGTCCCTTCAATTGACCGTTTGCATGATGACGGTTTAATGACTTGTCATCACTTGTTTTGGCAAGTTGATGAAGGTAGTCATCAGGTAAATCAACAAAGCTTAGTGAACAAGACGATTACTGAAATGGCCTTTATTGACGATGAAGTCAATGATGACTTTTATTTTGTTAATATTCAAACACCGGCTTTTCATAATGACGCTGCGCCAAGTCGGCCAGTACTATTTTCAGCAAAAGAATTTAATGCTAAAGAAATGAGTAAATAACTTATGACTATTACTAATAAAACAAATAATAATAACAAAAGCACATTAGCATACGCTCAACAACTCGATCTCGATGATCCCTTAGCAAAAATACGCGATCAGTTTGCCATACCTAAACAGGCGAATGGTGAAGATGAGTACTATTTCACAGGAAACTCTCTGGGTTTACAGCCAAAACTCGCCCGTGAATATGTCATTGAGTTACTCGACTCTTGGGGGCAGCGAGGTGTAAAAGGTCATTTTGAAGGTGACTTCCCTTGGATGCCTTATCATGAGTTTTTAACCGAGCAATCGGCATTATTGGTGGGCGGAAAAAATGAAGAGGTGGTGACGATGAATTCATTAACCACCAATTTGCATTTAATGATGGTGAGCTTTTATCAACCAGCGGGCAAACGGACCAAGATACTCATTGAAGACCACGCTTTCCCTTCTGATCATTACGCCGTGGAGTCTCAGCTTAAACATCATCACCAAAATGTTGACGATAACATGTTGCTATGGACGCCAAGAGAGGGAGAAGAGCTATTAAATTATGATGATTTATATCAGATTATTGAACAACAAGGTGATGAAATTGCGCTGATATTATTACCGGGAGTTCAGTATTACACGGGCCAAGTACTTGATATGAAATCCATCACTGAAAAAGCACATGCTAAAGGTATTTTGGTGGGTTTTGATTTAGCCCATGCCGTTGGCAATATCGAAATGGAGTTGCACAACTGGCAAGTCGATTTTGCCTGTTGGTGTAGTTACAAATATTTAAACAGTGGTGCAGGCTCTGTTGCCGGATGTTTTGTGCATAAAAAACATAGCACGAATACAAATAGTGAAACGCAAGTAAACCGTTTTGCTGGCTGGTGGGGTCACGATAAATCAACCCGTTTTAAAATGGAAAATAACTTTAAACCTATTGATACCGCTGAAGGCTGGCAATTATCAAACCCACCGGTATTGTCATTAGCCGCGATACGCGGCTCACTTGATACCATAAAAATGGCCGGTGGTATTAGCGAACTTCGTAAAAAATCACTCAAGCTTACCCAATATATGATTGAGTTAATCGACAGTGAATTGGGCGATAAAATTCGTATTATCACGCCAAGTAATAAGAGCGAACGAGGCTGCCAGCTGTCTTTAATGGTTAATGTAGAAGGGCTCGACGGTAAAGCCATGTTTAACGCTTTAGAAAAAAATGGCGTAACCACTGACTGGCGTGAGCCTAATGTAATTCGCGTTGCTCCCGTCCCTCTTTACAATCAGTTTCAAGATATTTACCATTTTGTCCGCATTTTAAAGGAGTGTTTACAATGAACAAACCCCCTTTAATTAAACCCGCTAGTGAAACTCAAATAACCATAGCGGGCGCAGGCCCGGTTGGTGCGCTTTTAGCGGTTATACTAGGTCGTAAAGGCTACAATATTAACTTACTAGAATCTCGACCTGATTCTCGCCAACACGATATTTATCAAGGTAAGTCAATTAATATCGCTCTCTCTGATCGTGGCTGGTTAGCCCTAGAGTCTGTCGGCATTGCTGATCAAGTTCGTCAAGCAGCTATTCCCATGAAGAAGCGTGTTATGCATGCAGTTGACGGTACGATAACTGAACAAGCTTATGGCAAAGACGATCAAGCTATTTGGTCAGTTTCTCGTGCAGGCATTAATGAACAGTTATTGGATTTAGCAGAAAAAGAAACGAGTGTAGAGTTACACTTTCAGAAAAGACTTACCCATGTTGATTTTAATACCGCCAGTGCATCTTTCAGTTTTGATACACCGCAAAGCAAAAGTCATATCGAGATAGCTGCTGATTATACTTTTGGCGCCGATGGTGCTTTTTCAAAAGTGCGTCGCCTAGCACAAGAAACACCACGCTTTAGTTATAGTCAGTCTTTCATGCCGCAATCTTATATTGAGTTATCTATCCCTGCCAATGAAAACGAAACCGGCGATGCTCGATTTAAGATGGAAAAAGAAGCCTTACATATTTGGCCAAGAAAAGATTTTATGCTGATCGCCCTGCCCAACCCTGATGGAACGTTCACTTGTACCTTATTTCTAAATTATGAAAGTAAAAATAAAGACGAACATTCATTTAGCAACTTAAAAGATCGTAATAGCGTGGTTAACTTTTTCAATGAAAACTTTGCTGATGCCATGCCATTATTAGAAACCCCCATTGATGACTTTATGGCGAAATCAGCTAATCCGTTGTTTTTAGTCAATGTCGATCCTTGGGTGATCAACAATAAAGTCGCACTCATCGGTGATGCCGCTCATGCAATGGTACCTTTTTATGGTCAAGGAATGAACTGTGGTTTCGAAGATTGTCGAGAACTTGGTGAGCTTATTGATGAATATGAAGGTGAGTGGCCTGAAATATTTTCGGCTTATCAAAAACGACGCAAAATCAATGCTGATGCAATAACTGAATTAGCCAGACGTAACTTTATTGAAATGAGTGAGTTATCTGCTGATAGTAACTTTCAATTGCAGAAAAAAATTGAAGCAAAGTTTCATCAACTTCATCCTGAACTATGGGTACCACTATATTCTATGGTGACTTTTTGTCCGCATTTACCTTATTCACAAGCTTTAAAAATTGGTGTTCAACAAAAAATAATTATGTCACAAATAATGCAAATCCCAGATATTGCTAACTGTTGGCAAGACGAATTTATCTACCTTAAATTACAGCAATTAGTCCATAACCACTTTAAAAAAGAGGAGAAAAAAGATGTCTAATAACGGCTGTCCTTTTAGTGGTTCTCCTGAAAATAAAAGAGAACTAGAGCAAGATATTCATACCGACTTTAAAGATGATATGTCGTATGGCGATTACTTGAAACTCGACCAAATATTATCAGCGCAGCAACCTTTATCGAACGAACATGATGAAATGTTGTTTATTGTTATTCATCAAAGTAGCGAGCTTTGGTTAAAACTTGCCGGACATGAGTTAGCAAAAGCGGTGCAATGTTTACGTGACAATGATTTTGGCCCCGCGTTTAAAGTTATCGCCCGCGTTAAACAAATATTTATTCAATTAACGCAGTCATGGAATATTTTATCAACGCTGACCCCAGTCGATTATTTGAAATTTCGTGACGACTTGGGACGTTCGTCTGGTTTTCAGTCGCAGGGCTATCGCAAACTTGAATTCCTTTTAGGTAATAAAAATAGCGATATGCTCAAGTTGCATAAAAACAACAGTGAAGCTCATCAAGAACTGGAATTATTACTCAATAGCCCAAGTTTATACGACGAAGTTATTACCGCATTAGTTAAAGCAGGCTTTAATATTGACGATAGTGTACTTAATAGAGATGTCACCCAAGCCTATCAGAGTAATAATAGTGTCGTTAAAGCATGGCTAACGGTATATCAGCAGCCTGAAAAATATTTTGAGTTGTACGAACTGGCTGAGAAGCTCGTTGATATAGAAGATTCTTTTCAGCAGTGGCGTTTTAAACACATGTATACCGTGCAAAGAATTATTGGCTATAAGAAAGGTACGGGAGGCTCTTCTGGCGTGGGCTTTTTAAAAAAAGCTTTGGATGTGAGCTTTTTCCCCGAATTATTTGAAGTGAGAACACATTTATAACTAATTATCACATTGCCGATAAATAAAAAACGCACTATTTAGTGCGTTTTTTTTAATTTAGAATGGCATATTAATTTTTTACTGAATTAATCTCTAAATTTTTGTTGCCATCTTTTTCACGTTTTTTACGTGCTTTTTCTGACTTCAATTTCATTTGCTGCTTTTGCAATGATGAAATATCTTTTGGCATAGGTTTACGTGGCATACGTTCGTCAGCCATTGCAGCTTTATATAAAAAACCAGCAAGAATTACAGATGCTTGTTTTAAATCAGCTTCGACTACATGATCAATCGAATCAATATGAGTGTGATGCAAGCGAGTACCGTAATCTAATTTATCTTGAATAAATTGGAAGCCTGGCAAGCCGACATCATCAAAAGACTCATGATCTGTACCACCGGTACTTTGGTTAGTAACAGTGCCTGTACTTAAATCAGAATAAGGGCTAAACCAGTTACCGAATATAGATTTTGCAGCAACATTACCTTCGGTATAAATGCCTCTAAAACGACCACTGCCGTTATCCATATTAAAATAAACTGAGAATTTGTCATGAGCTGGTTTTGTTTCAATAGGCCAGCCTTGATCTTTCCATAAATAACTTGGTAGTGCCAGTTCGTTCTTATCACTAGGTTTTGGACGAGTTGCAAAGTGTTCATCGACATAAGATGTCGAACCAAATAGCCCTTGTTCTTCCCCTGACCATAAAGCGATTCGAATAGTACGTTTAGGCTTAAAATCAAGTGCTTGAAGAATTCGAACAGCTTCCATTGAAACAGCCACACCAGCACCGTTATCGACAGCGCCATCACTGGCATGCCAAGAATCTAAATGGCCACCAACCATCACTATTTCAGGGTTCGTATCTGACCCTGGAATTTCTGCGATAGTGTTATAAGCGTTACGGTCATTATCATGAAAACGCGCGTCAATATTAAGCGATAACTTAGGTGTTTTACCATTGTCAATCATGCGAGATAATGAATTGTAATGCTCAGCTTCAATAATAATCGCTGGCACAGGGAATGTTTTACCTACACGATGATCACGACCAAAAACGTTAATCAAACCACCTTGTCGCCAACTACGATAAACAACACCTGCGACTTTCTCATCCTTTAAAAAAGCATTTAGCGTTTTACGAAAATTATAGCGCTGCATTGCACTATCTCTTCGGTCTGCAGAAACCCAAGGAGAATGGCTTGGAGAGCTCATTACATCGAAATCTTTTAACTTAGAAAGCTCTCCAGAATCATAACGATTGAATACGCTGTTCTCAGGCGCATCAATATTTCGCCCTGCGCCCATCATGATAATTTTGCCGTTAAGCTTGCCTTTATATTGTGCTAAATCAGCTACTGAAGCAGCATCAAAAATAACAACATCACCGGTAACTTCACCTTTAGTGCCTGGTGTCCAAGCAACAGGAATACCGTGCAAAGAAACTTCACGAGGACTTAATACATTGATTGATGCTGAATCATGTGACCAACCTCGACCAAACTTAAAAGGGTCTAAATAAGCATTTTTAAGTCCCCATCCTTTAAGTTTCTCTAAGGTCCAATCATTCGCCTTTTTCATTTGAGGAGAACCGGATAAACGTGGTCCTATCTGATCCGTAAGTTGTTCTAAGGTATGCATTACTTCAGAATTGTAAAAACCTTCGGCTCTTATTTTATTGGCCATATCTAGATCATCTGATGCATAAGCAGTAGATAATGAAAGACATAATAAAGATAATCCAAATTT
>Ga0105355_10004857_pt1 | contig 11447 bp, 7 predicted proteins | sample GOMGulsemesocosm_2_FD_83508 | JGI IMG/M metagenome (GOLD analysis project Ga0105355, IMG submission 83508) | Methane-oxidizing microbial communities from mesocosms in the Gulf of Mexico - GOM9C Gulf of Mexico | ecosystem: Environmental > Aquatic > Marine > Cold seeps | place: Gulf of Mexico... | reverse complement strand
CGATGTGGTTAAAACTGAAAATGAATCAATTGGTATCAACTTTAAATGGCAAGCGACCGAAAGCTTAAATTTTGATTTTGATTACCATGATTCTACATCTGAAGCTCAACCTGGCGGCGCAGTAAGTGACTTTTTAGTAATATTTTCAGGGCCTTTAGGTGCTTCTTCAGATGTTCACTATAATGGTGGTATACCTACGGTTGATATAAATTATGATACTGCGCTAGGTGGCGGTGCATCGAGTTATTACGATGAGAACTATTTACGTCCTAATATTGATTTAGCAAGAAATAAATCAGTTAATAACACGGTTGAGCAATTCCAGCTTAACGGTGCTTGGGTTAATTTAGCAGATGGCGGCCTAGCAGCAATCAATTTCGGTGTGTCATCCACGGATTATAGTATTAATACTGGGTGGCTTTTCGATTTAGGCGTGCAGGGGCAGCCTACTTGTGGCCAACAGTGTGCAGATGTGGTTACCTTTGAAAATTCGCAGTTTCCTAATGTCTTCCCTGTTATGCAGTCATTTAATGCCGGCCAAGTTTATAATGATTTTGTTGGAGACATGAATTCAGTCTTTGATTCAGTCACTACCAATACTAATATTGTTAGCGAAGAAACCACTTCTGCTTATGTATCATTTGATTTTGATACAGAGTTTAACGGTATGCCAGTTAGTTTTACTGCGGGCGCACGTTATGAGCAAACAGATGTCACCGGAACAACCATTCAAAACTCACCTGAGGCGATGATATTTGTTAGCCCTACAGAGTTTAGAGCACAAAATACTGATGAAGAAACAGAATATACTCTTGAACATGATTATTCTTACTGGTTACCGAGTTTAGATGTCAGTATTGATATTAGTGATGATTTAGTTGGCCGATTCTCTGTTGGTAGAACGTTAGCCCGTTCAGATTTAAATAGTATGAAGCCAGCATTATCTCTTGGTGATGCACGCCCAGGTGGACCATACGGCGCATCTCAAGGTAATCCAGGCTTATTGCCTTATGTTTCTGATAACTTCGATCTAGCACTTGAGTGGTATTATGAAGAAGGCAGTTATGTTGCGGTTAACTACTTTAAAAAGTGGGTAGATAATTATGTTGTTACCAGCATTAAGCAAGACACTATTATGGGCGCATTAGGTTATGAATTAACTGACCCTAACCCGCAAGATGATCCTAATTTTACGGCGAATACCGCTGGCGGCCCTAATGACCAAACAATTATTTGGGATATATCATCGTTTGATAACGGCGAGGCTGCTGAAGTTGACGGTATTGAAGTAGCGTTACAACATTTATTTGGTGAGTCTGGTTTTGGTATTCAAACCAATGCCACGTTTGTTGATGGTGATGTTGAATACGATCGATCAGAATTAAATCAAACTATTGCCTTAACAGGTTTAAGTGATTCAGCTAACTTTGTTGCTTTTTATGAGCAAGATGGTTTTCAAGCCAGAATTGCTTATAACTGGCGTGATGAGTTTTTATTATCAACAAATCAGTTAAGACAAACCAATGAACCTATTTTTGTTGAAGCATATGGCCAATGGGATATAAGTGCTAGTTACGATGTAACTGAGCAGTTAAATGTTTTCCTTGAAGCTATTAATATCACCGGTGAAGATGCTAACGCGTTTGGTCGTTTTGAGGAACAATTTATTTATCATGATGATCAAGAAGCTCGTTACGCCATAGGCGTTCGCTTTAAACTGTAGTATTGCTGTTCCGCCAACACACTTGTGTTGGCGGACACGCTAGCAAAAATCAGTCTTCAATATCAACATTCAACATACATTTTCAAAAATAATAAAATGTTAAGTTTGCTATAACACCTGTTAATAAATGAGTGCTTATCTATGACAAAAGTATCAAGAGCACGTATTCAAGATGTTGCTAAAAAGTCTGGCGTATCTATGATGACTGTTTCTAGGGTGCTAAACAACGATAGTAAAGTTAGCGACAAAACCCGTGTAAAAGTGATGGCTGCAGTACGACAACTCAAATATCGTCCTAATGTTTCTGCCAGGCGTTTAGCCAGTAATAAATCCTTTTTTCTTGGCTTGTTATATGACAACCCTAGTGCTTCTTATGTCAGTCAGTTTTTATTAAATGCGCTAAAGAAATGCCGTCAAAAAGGTTATCACCTGATTATTGATGAAGTAGACAACAATATTAAAAGTACCTTAGCGTCTGTCGAAGAGTTAATAAACATCAGCCAAGTTGATGGCATTATTTTATTGCCACCGGTATGTGATAACCCCGAGGTGCTATCACTATTGAATAACACCAATGTACCGTACGTTCGCATTGCCCCTGATACTCACTTGAACTCAGCGCCATATATTTGCATCGATGATTATCAAGCTGCTTTTGATGTTACCGAACAATTGATTAACAAAGGCCATCGAAGAATTGCCCATATTATTGGTGATTCAAAACAGGGGGTCAGCCGTTTACGCTACCAAGGTTATCTTGATGCATTACGTTCAAATAAAATTAATGTTCCGCCAGAGTACATAGAACAAGGGGCATTTACCTATAAATCAGGGTTGATCGCCGCGAAGAAGATCCTGAGTTTACCCGAAAAGCCAAGCGCTATTTTTGCCGCGAATGATGATATGGCCGCAGCAACAATTTCGGCTGCACACATGGAGGGAATAGAGGTACCCGCAAAACTCTCTATTGTTGGTTTTGATGACACTCAAGTGGCTACTATTGTATGGCCTAATATCTCAACCGTTCGTCAACCGATTAACAAAATGGCAGAGCTTGCCATTGAATTGTTGTCTTCTGGTCGGCTGGATGATCTGTCACAAGCTAAACCTTATGAAATAAGAAGTGTACTTGATTTTGAAATTATAGAGAGAGAATCTAGTGAGATCACTATTAATGAATAAACAAAACTTATCTTTAGATAATAGCTCCCCGTTAATGAAAGATGCTTTCATTTTTGGCACAGCAACGTCAGCATTTCAAATTGAAGGAGACCGATATGCTGAGGGAAAAGTTGACTCGATTTGGGATAGTTTTTGTCAACAACCAAATACTATTATCAATGGTGATACGGGCAACATTACCTGCGAACATTATCAACGTTGGCGTGAAGATATTGATTTAATGAAGTCATTGAATATACAAAACTATCGTTTGTCTATTGCATGGCCTCGTATTATCAGTTCGCTTGACCGTACTATAAATAGTGCTGGATTAGCCTTTTATCAAACCTTAATTGATTATTTACTCGAACAAGGTATTCAACCATTTGTCACGCTGTATCATTGGGATTTACCCCAGTATTTACAAAATATTGGCGGCTGGGAAGTTCGGCAGACAGCAGAAGAATTTGCATTCTATGCAGGGGTGGTTAGTCAGCATTTTGGTGATAAGGTTGCTGCTTACGCAACCTTTAATGAACCGTGGGTAACTAGCTTTCTTGGCCATATTCATGGGATACACGCCCCAGGCATAAAATCTCGAAAGGCGGCATACCATAGCGCACATTATCAGTTACTGGCTCATGGTTTAGCGATGCCAATACTGCGACAAAATGCGCCGAATAGTCAGCATGGTATCGTTCTCAATGGCGGGCCGTGTCATGCTATTTCATCTGCGCCTGAAGATAAACGTGCCGCTTCATTAGCTTATCAAGAGCAAGTTGAATTATATATTGCCCCTTTGCTCACCGGACAGTATCCACCAGCATTACTTGAACATTATCAGCATTCACTTCCACACAATTATCAAGAAGATTTACAGCTGATAAATCAACCTATTGATTATATAGGTTTAAATTACTATACCCGAGCAGTTGTACAGTCGGTTGAACCAAAGCGTGAAAATTGTTATGCGCTATTTGACGTTGTTGATACCAATGAATACCCAAAAACGGCAATGAGCTGGGACATTTATCCGCAAGGGCTTTCAGAGTTGATAAGTACTCTGCATAAAGATTATCAGCTACCACCGGTGATGGTTATGGAAAATGGCGCAGCATTTATTGATGTATTAGAAAATAATAGGGTCATGGACGATTATCGTATTGATTATATACAACGACACTTAAACGAGATCGAACAGCTGATTCTTTCAGGCGTTAACATTTGTGGGTATTTTGTTTGGAGTTTTCTAGACAATTTTGAGTGGGCTGAAGGCTACGCAAAAACATTCGGTATCGTGCATGTTGATTTTAGTAGCCAGCAACGAACCCCGAAAGCAAGTGCTTATGCTTATGCAGGTTTGCTAAAAGAAAAATCTGATTTGTCTTTATCTCGAGCTAAGGTGAGCTAATTGAAAAATATAACCTTATTATGCGATAGCCAATGTGAACTGGGTGAAGGGCCATTATGGGTGCCACAAGAGCAGTGTATTTATTGGGTCGATATTATTAACAAAACACTTCATAGAATTCATTTGGATGGCAGCGGTCATCGTCAATGGATTTTTGATAGTGAAATTAGCAGTATTCATCAACGCTCCAAGGGCGGATTTATAGCGACCTTTAGAGAAGGCTTTGCCTTTGTTGATTTACCGTCTGGCAATGTAACGCCAATTGTTAGCCCTGAGGCTTCTTTTGATGGCAATCGTTATAACGATGCGAAAACAGATGACCGTGGCAATCTATGGGCGGGCACCATGGATGATGGTGAACATTTCAAATCAGGTGCGCTATATAAATTACATCCTAACCTGAGTTGGCAGTCTTTAGATGAAGGATATTGCATTACCAACGGGCCTGCTTTCTCTCAGTGTGGTCGATATGTTTATCATACGGATACAGCTAAACGCGTTATTTATCGTCTTAACGTTAACGATGATGACACCATATTATCGAAAGAAATATTTATAACGTTACCTGAAAAAGATGGTTTTCCCGATGGAATGACGGTCGATGAAAGGGGGGATTTATGGGTTTGTCATTTTTCAGGCGCGAAGGTTTCAAAATTTTCTGCGCAAGGGCAATGCCTAGAGCAATATCACATGCCAGTCTCAAATATCACTAGTTGTACTTTTGTTGGTGATAACTTAAATAAAATTGTTTTTACTACCGCAAGAGCAGGATTAAGCAAAGAAAAGTTGCTTACAGAGCCTAGTGCGGGTGGTTTATATATTGCCGATGTTAATAGCAAAGGCATTAACGTTACCCCTTTTTCGGGCTAATACATTTCTACAATATAGGTGAATTTATGAATTCGTTTTCTTCACTCCTTAATACATACCTGCCGGCTGATGGGTTTTCTGGACTTTTACTCGGGCGAGTATGGCATACCGATTGGTCTGCTGTTCCCGGACCATCACCGGTGTTAATTACTAAAGCCGGAGTTTATAACTTATCTTGCTTTGCACCGACTATGGCAGAGTTAATTGAAAAACCAAATTTAAAAGAAATATGTGAACGTGATGATTTAATAAAAATAGCAAGTGTGGAAGATGTTCTCTTTAATACTGTTACCGCTGATAGAGATCTAACTAAGCCTTACTTTCTTGCTCCCATCGATATTCAAGCCGTTAAAGCATGTGGTGTGACTTTTGTTTGCAGTATGCTTGAGCGAGTTATTGAGGAAAAAGCTGGCGGTGATGCCAGTAAAGCGGCGCAAGTGCGTGAAAAGTTAAACTCAGTATTAACCGTTGATTTGAGTAAAATTATTCCAGGCTCTGACGATGCTGAAAAACTCAAGCAAGTATTAATTCATGAAGGAATGTGGTCTCAATATCTTGAGGTAGGTATTGGTCCTTATGCAGAGGTATTTACCAAGTCACAATCACTTTCTGCTGTTGGTCTTGGTGATGAAGTGGGGATCAATCGAATTTCTACTTGGAATAACCCAGAGCCTGAAGTGGTGCTCATTGTTAACAGTAAAGGGAGTATTAAAGGAGCAACGTTAGGGAATGATGTCAATTTACGTGACGTTGAAGGTCGAAGTGCATTATTGCTCGGTAAAGCTAAAGATAATAATGCCTCATGTAGTGTCGGTCCGTTTATACGCTTGTTCGACGATACTTTTACCTTAGATGATGTTCGCACCATGCAAGTGGACTTAGCTATTGAAGGTATGGATGGGTTTTCAATGCAGGACAGTAGCGATATGAGGAAAATAAGTCGTGATGTTACGGATTTAGTACAACAAACACTCAACGATAGTCACCAATACCCTGACGGTATCGCACTATTTACCGGTACTTTGTTTGCACCTACTCAAGACAGAGGAGAGCAGGGGGCGGGTTTTACTCATCATATCGGCGATCAGGTTTCCATCAGCTCCAGTAAACTCGGACGCTTACAAAACAAAGTTAATTACAGTGACGCTATTTTACCATGGGAATTTGGCCTTTCGGCGTTAATGAAAAATTTATGCGCTAGATGTATCTGTCATTCAAGCTCTAGATGATGATTGTTTAGCTTCTGACTCAAATTAAGGCTATATGCTCGACTAATAAATGATATTCAAATAAAGTGTCACGAATTTTTAGCGATACATTATTAATGTAAAATGTAACTCACGTTTAATTTATGAGTAGTTTTTATTATTTCTTAGCTTTTGCTACACAGATTCACATTCTAAGACCGTTAAAACATAAATTCAGATATAAAAAAGCTCAAGTTTACTTGAGCTTTTTGTTTTTAAGACCTCTACTAATGATGAGAGTAGTTTCAATATTCGCTTGCCGTTAAAGCCTTATTTGAAATGTTATTTAAAACCACCTAGGCAGATATATTTCATTTCAGTGTAGTCTTCAATACCGTATTTAGAGCCTTCACGACCGTTGCCTGACTCCTTCACACCGCCAAAGGGGATCATTGCTGAGCCTATTGCCGTTTCATTAATACCAACCATGCCACATTCAATATTCTCAGCCATGCGCATAGCCAGTCCAAAGTTATTGGTATACACATAAGCGGCTAAACCAAATTCGCTATCATTGGCCATCGCTATTGCTTGTTGTTCATCACTAAATTTATATATGGGGGCAACTGGGCCAAAAATCTCTTTACGGAATATATTCATACTATCGGTTAAGTGAGTCAGTATGGTTGGCTCAAAAAAGCAGGCGCCAAGCGGGGAAATGTTGCCACCGAGGTGAATGTTAGCGCCTTGTTCAACGGCTTCATTAACAAGTTGTAGCACATTATTTGCAGCTTTTGATGAAATTAATGGGCCATGGGTGGTGTTGGAAGATGAACCATCACCCAATTGAAAGTTGTTAACCTTTTCGGTAAGTAACGCGACAAACTGTTGATAGATACCCGCTTGCACCATAATTCGGTTGGCACAAATACAGGTTTGTCCAGAGTTGCGAAATTTAGAGGCAATGGTTGCGTCTACCGCTTGCTCAAGATCGGCATCATCAAAGATAATTAACGGGGCGTTGCCGCCTAATTCCATTGAGGTTCTTTTTACGGTATCGGCGCATTGTTTAAGTAATATTTTCCCTACCGCTGTTGAGCCGGTAAATGTTAATTTGCGTACCGCGCTACTCTCGGTGATCACCGGGCCTATTACTTCGGATTCTCCAATAACCACATTAATGACACCAGCGGGAATGCCTGCGCGCTCTGCTAATTCTGCTAAAGCGAGAGCTGATAACGGCGTTTCTAATGCGGGCTTAATAACAATAGTGCAACCTGCTGCAAGTGCCGGGGCTATTTTTCGAGTGATCATGGCATTAGGAAAGTTCCACGGGGTAATTGCGCCCACTACACCAATTGGCTGGCGGATCACCATGCCTTTTAATCCGCCTGTGGGTAAATTGATAACATCGCCATAAATACGCTTTGCTTCTTCTGCAAACCATTCAACATAAGAAGCGCCATACTCAATTTCACCCAGCGATTCTACTAAGGGTTTACCTTGCTCTAAGGTCATCAGTTGCGCTAAATCGTATTTATGGGCGATGATTAACTCAAACCATTTTTTTAGTAATTGATAACGGCTTTGCACTGAGGTGTTCTTCCATAATTGAAAGGCCTTATCAGCGGCGTTAATCGCTCGTGCAGCGTCTTTTTTAGTGGCTAAGCTAACGCGAGTAATAACTTCTCCGGTCGCGGGATTTTTTACTTCAATAGTTTTATCATTACTGTGACTATCAGTATCACTGTCACTATTATCCGCGCTGTCAGCTAACCAACGTCCATTAATATAGCTAGATGATTTTAATAAGGTTTGATCGGTTAGTTGCGTCATACATTGTGCTCATTCATTATGTTGGACTTGATGAAAAAAGTGCTATTTATTATCGTTTTTTACTAGGCTTATGGCAGTTCACTGATACTCATGCATTCATACCCGCGTAATTTATCCCATGGAACTGGTAGCTACTGTGCCATGGTATTAAACATCACTATAGATTGTGAAATAGATATGATAAATTAGCGTGGTAATGACCATAGCGTTATCAAGGTTAATTCTAAACGGTTAATATATTAATAAAATAACTATTTTAATATATATCACCAACTCTTTTTATTACCATATAGCAAAACCTTGCTAGGAAAACGATATACTTACTATGAAATTTAGCCCATTAGTACAAGAGTTAATTGACTCACTTAAATGCTTACCCGGTGTGGGCGCAAAATCAGCTCAGCGAATGGCTTTTCATTTACTTGAACGCAATCGCAAGGGGGGCAGTAAATTAGCCGGCACATTAGCGAGTGCGATGACCGAGATAGGTCATTGTCAACAATGTCGAAACTTTACCGAACAACCCTTGTGTGAAATTTGTGAAAGCCCAAAACGTAAAATCGCCACTACCTTGTGTATTGTTGAAAGCCCCGGTGATGTGATTGCTATTGAACAAACCGGTGAATTTTCAGGTCGTTACTTTGTCCTGATGGGACATTTGTCACCTATTGATGGTATTGGTCCAGACGATTTAGGATTAGATATACTAGAAAATCAATTTGCCAGCGGTCAATTCAACGAAGTTATTTTAGCAACCAACCCTACCGTTGAAGGGGAGGCTACCGCACACTTTATTGCTGAACTTACACAAGCATATAATGTGAATATTTCTCGTATTGCACACGGGGTTCCGGTTGGTGGCGAGTTAGAGTATGTCGATGGCAATACCTTGTCGCATGCGTTAGCAGGGCGAAAAAGTTATTTTTAGTGCCTAGGCTTTAGTGCATAGTTTTCAGTGAATAGCTTTTTTTTGTAAATCCATGAGTAAATTATTCAGCTAATTTACTCATATCTCCCTTAGAAAAAGTACGCCAGTGCAGTCAAAAGTAAACTTATTAAAAATCCCCCCCTTGAAAAAAAATAAACCATCCTCAAATAAGGTTACAGCGAATTATACTGATTTAACCCGCGATAAGATGTCGGGTTAATGATCATATTACTTACGACATAAAGCAATAGTTAGAGGTTACCTTAAATGACAGTCGAAAATACACCACAAAAACATGAGTTTGCATCTGATAACGCAAAAATACTTCAACTAATGATCCATTCTCTTTATTCAAATAAAGAGATCTTTTTACGTGAATTAGTATCAAATGCGGCAGATGCTTCAGATAAATTACGTTTTAAGGCGTTATCAAATGCCGATTTATACGAAGGTGATGGTGAGTTACGCGTACGTGTTAGCTGCGATAAAGAAAACAACACCTTAACTATTTCTGATAACGGTATTGGTATGAACCAAGACGAAGTTATCGAGCATTTAGGTACTATTGCTAAATCTGGTACTGCGGAATTTTTCTCACAACTTTCTGGTGACCAAGCGTCTGACTCACAATTAATTGGTCAATTTGGTGTTGGTTTCTACTCAGCATTTATTGTTGCTGATAAAGTAACTGTGCGTACTCGTCGTGCTGGTGATGCTGCTAATGAAGGTGTTGAGTGGGTTAGTGCTGGTGAAGGTGATTTCACTACTGCTACCATCGAAAAATCGAATCGTGGTACTGACATTATTTTACATCTTAAAGAAGATGAAAGTGAATTTGCTGACGATTGGCGTTTAAAGTCTATTGTCACTAAATACTCAGATCATATTTCGGTGTCGGTAGAAATGTTAACCCCTGAAGTACCTGCTGTTGAAGCGGTTGAAGAAGCAAAAGACGATGAAGGCAATGTAACTACACCGGCTGTTGAAGCGCGTGACGCTGTTCCTGCATTGTGGGAAGCCATTAACAAAGCTACGGCGTTATGGACTCGTGAAAAAGCAGAAGTTTCAGACGACGAATATAAAGAGTTTTATAAGCACGTATCACATGACTACGGCGATCCACTATTGTGGGAGCACAATAAAGTAGAAGGAAAAACTGAATATACGTCATTGTTATATGTGCCTTCAAAAGCACCATTTGATATGTATAACCGTGAAAAACAACACGGCTTAAAACTTTACGTACAACGCGTATTTATTATGGATGACGCTGAACAGTTCATGCCAACCTATTTACGTTTTGTAAAAGGTTTACTTGACTCAAATGACTTGCCATTGAATGTTTCGCGTGAAATTTTACAAGACAACAAAGTAACCCAAGCTATTCGTAAAGGTTGTACTAAACGTGTGTTGAAAATGCTTGAAAAATTAGCCAAGAAAGAGACCGAAAAGTACCAAGGTTTTTGGGATGAATTTGGTCAAGTACTGAAAGAGGGCCCTGCTGAAGATTCATCAAATAAAGAACAAGTGGCTGGTTTATTACGTTTTGCGTCAACGAACGATGATAGCACCACGCAAAGTGTTTCTTTAGCGTCATATATTGAACGTATGAAAGAAGGCCAAGATAAAATTTACTATGTGGTTGCAGACAGCTTTGAAGCGGCTAAAAACAGCCCGCATTTAGAAGTGTTCCGTAAAAAAGGCATTGAAGTATTATTAATGTCTGATCGTATCGATGAATGGTTAGTGAGTCACTTAAATGAGTTTGATGGTAAGCCATTACAATCGGTTACTCGTGGCGGATTAGATTTAGGTGACATGGATGACGCTGAAACCAAAGAAGCACAAGAAAAGTTAGAAAAAGAATTTGATTCTGTTGTTGCTCGCATCAAAGAAGCGCTTAAAGATAAAGTGAAAGACGTTAAATTATCTCAACGCTTAACTGACTCTCCAGCGTGTATTGTTGCTGATGAAAATGACATGAGTAGCCAAATGGCAAAACTGATGGCATCGGTAGGCCAAGAGGTTCCAGATTCACTGCCTATCTTTGAAATTAACGGTGAACATGATTTAGTTAAACATGTGGCTGACGAACAAGACGATGAAATGTTTGGTCAGTGGGTTGAAGTATTATTTGAACAAGCAATGCTAGCGGAGCGTGGTAGTTTGAAAGATCCAGCAAGCTACGTAGCACGTTTAAATAAGCTAATGTTGAGCTTAACTAAGTAAGCAAAACTGCATCATAGTAGACTTTAGTCGAAAAAAGGGACGCTTTTATATCAAAGAGTGTCCCTTTTTTGTATGCTAAGCTTGTGTGCGTAATGGCATGCT
>Ga0105355_10004846_pt1 | contig 11466 bp, 9 predicted proteins | sample GOMGulsemesocosm_2_FD_83508 | JGI IMG/M metagenome (GOLD analysis project Ga0105355, IMG submission 83508) | Methane-oxidizing microbial communities from mesocosms in the Gulf of Mexico - GOM9C Gulf of Mexico | ecosystem: Environmental > Aquatic > Marine > Cold seeps | place: Gulf of Mexico... | reverse complement strand
TTGGGAGCTCATTGATAAACTGATAACATCACAAAATGAATGAAATATAGAATAACTATGTTTAACAAATTTTGCTTGTTTTAAGCTCATCAATGTAGCTCTGAGTAGGGAAGAAATTTAATCAAATTGGTATTACTATTTAAATTGTAAATTTGTTTAGCCATCTAAACATCTATATTGACAAGGCTCATTTTACTTTTATAATGCTCTTATATTATTATTTTTAAGTAGCTCCTAGATGACCGACAAATCAGCCCCTCAAGAAAACTTGTTCGCCCTACTCCCTTTTGCTGTATTTTTAAGTCTTTTTCTAGGCACTGGCATTTTTTTAACACTTCAGGGAGTTGATTTTGCTTTTTATCAATTGCCTGCCAGTATTGCAATTATTCCAGCAATTATTGTCTCTATCGCGTTAGGAAAATATTTATCTAATAGTACCATTGAGAAACAAATTTCACAGTTTATTACCGGAGCTGGTCATTCCAATATAATTACCATGTGCGTAATTTATTTACTTGCCGGTGCCTTTGCCGTCGTTGCGAAAGCAACGGGCAGTGTTGACGCTAGTGTACAACTTGGCTTAGCCATTTTCCCTGATTACTTATTACTACCCGGTTTATTTCTTGTGGCTGCATTCCTATCAACAGCCATGGGTACATCAATGGGCACAATAGCGGCGATTGCGCCTGTAGCATTAGGCTTTATAGAATCCGCTAATCTAGATGCAGCACTAGTTGCTGGTTGCTTGGTGTCTGGCGCTATTTTTGGTGATAATTTATCTATCATATCAGACACAACAATCGCTTCTACCCGTAGTCAAGGTGCGCACATGAAAGATAAATTTCGTGTTAACTTTAAGTTTGCTGTGCCAGCGGCACTAGTTTGTTTAGTTATTTTTACCGTACTTGGCGGAGAAGTTAGCCATGAACTTAGCAGTGATTCTGCAGTGGTAGGGCTTATTCCTTACATTGTTATTCTGGTATTAGCTTTAATGGGTGTTAATGTCTTTGTTGTATTAACACTGGGTATAATCTTAGCCGCTGGTATTGGTATGATAACTAATGGCTATCATTTGTCAGCCTGGCTAAAAGACATTACAGCAGGTTTTTCTAGCATGCAGGATATATTTATCCTTTCACTATTTATTGGTGGCTTAAGTGAGTTAGTGCGCCAACAAGGTGGTTTGTCTGCATTAACTAAGCTTATTGAAAAGCTGGCAAGAAAGCTTACGCCGGATAACAATAAACGTGCTGCTGGATTCGGCATTGCCGGGCTTGCTTTTATCTGTAACTTTTTCACAGCTAACAATACAGTGTCAATTATAGTAACAGGTGAAACCGCCAAGAACCTTGCAGAAGATGGAGAATTATCCCCTGCTGAGTCTGCCAGCTTGCTCGATGTATTTGCTTGTATCAACCAAGGGATCCTACCTTATGGCGCTCAAGCATTGTTACTAGGAGCGACGCTGCATATTTCGCCACTTGCCGTGGCAAGTCATGCTTTTTATCCAATGATATTGTTTTTTGTTGCCGGCTTTTCTTTTTGGCGATTAACAGCAAAAACGTCTTAGCTTGGCAGCCTTATTTTTTATGACGTGATAACAGCAGGTATTCACTGTTAGCACGTGGAAAGTTAAATATGACGCTGTTTTTGTGCGTACATTCCTAGAGTAAAAAATATGGAAAAAACTACTGGGACTAAATACAAGCTAGGTAATTTGGCTAGCTGTTGAGCAAGTAAACTTGTTAGCCAAACCGTCAATAATCCATAACCAAAAGCGCAGACTAAAACAAACACCAATGTTCTAACTATAAAATGCTGTATGGCAACAAGCCTTTTTATTGCACTATTTATATCGTTACCAAAAATAACTAATATCGTAGCAATAATCGCTAAAGCCGACTGATATTGATATGGACGAAACCATTGCCCCAAATCATTAAGTAATTCAAAAGCAACTGAACTCAAAGTGTTACACCGTGTTTAGCTAACACTGCAACTAAGTCATCTTCTGTAAGCACACTTAGCCCGAGATCCTGAGCTTTAGTCAGTTTTGAACCTGCTTTATCACCTGCAACAACATAGTCTGTTTTCTTTGAAACACTACCAGATACTTTAGCTCCAAGAGACTGCAAAGCTGTTTTAGCTTCTGCTCTGCCCATTTGGTTCAAAGTGCCAGTTAAGACAAATATTTGCTCTGCTAATGGCAACTCTGCTGCTGACTTTATTTCAATGCTTGGCCAAGTCATTATTTCACTTAATCCTGCAACCACCGCAAGGTTATGCTCTTCTTTAAAGAAGTTAACGATATTTTTTGCGACAATTTCACCGACATCAGGAACATTCTGTAGAGCTTCAAGTGAAGCACTCTCAATGGCTTCTAGGGTATAAAAATGATTCGCGAGGTTCGCAGCCGTAGCTTCGCCCACTTCACGAATGCCTAAACCATAGATAAATTTCGCCAAGGTTGTCTTTTTGGCTTTTTCAAGACCTGAAATCAAATTAGTTGCTGACTTTTTTCCCATACGATCTATAGTACTGACTTGAATTTCAGTTAATTTAAATAAATCTGCGGGGGTGCTAATAAGCTTTTCATCAACTAACTGTTCAACTAACTTATCACCTAAACCGTCTACATCATGTGCTTTACGTGAGGCGAAATGTTTAATCGCTTCCTTTCTCTGTGCCGCACAAAATAAGCCAGCAGTACACCTTAAAACAGCCTCTCCTTCTGGTTTAGCTACAGCAGAGTCGCATACAGGACAGGTTGCAGGGAAGGTAATGTCAATGGCATCATCACCGCGTTTGTCAACAACGACACTCACTATTTGAGGTATCACGTCTCCTGCTCGGCGAATAACAACAGTGTCATTAATTTTAAGCCCTAGACGGGTAATTTCATCTTGGTTATGCAAAGTTGCATTAGATACCGTAACACCACCAACAAAAATAGGTGCTAAACGTGCAACAGGTGTAATTGCTCCTGTGCGACCAACTTGAAACTCAACATCTTCAACCCGAGTAAGCTCCTCTTGTGCTGGGAATTTATACGCTATCGCCCAGCGGGGAGCTCGTGCGACAAAGCCTAGGCGCTTTTGCAGGGCAATATCATCAACTTTAAGTACAGTGCCATCAATCTCATAACTCAAACCACTACGCTTATTTAGAATGTCTTGATAAAACTCATCACATGCCTGCTCAGTTTCAAGTAAACGTACCTCTGGACACATAGGTAGACCGAGAGTCTTAAGCTGACAGAGTCTCTCGTGATGTGAATTAGCAAAAAAATCACTGGTTAGGTCATTGGTTATAACATCGCTTAAGTCATCGTTTTCATTAGCAACTTCACCAACAAAGCCTAGGCTATAGGCATAAAAAGCTAAGTTACGTTTTGCGGTAATTTTTGAGTCAAGTTGTCGTAAGCTTCCCGCCGCTGCATTACGCGGATTCGCAAAACCTTTCTCACCTCGCTTTTTCGCTTGCTCATTTAAGGCATCAAAACTTGCCTTTGGCATAAAAACTTCGCCACGTACTTCAACAACACTTGGGAAATCCTCACCAGGGATTCCCCTTAGTTTCAACGGAATAGATTTAATAGTTCGAATATTAACGGTAATATTTTCACCAACACTGCCATCGCCACGTGTAGCAGCTTGTACTAGCTGACCTTGTTCGTAACGTAGACTTACCGCTAAACCATCGAGCTTTGGCTCTGCACAAAAAGCTAATGTTTTATTGTTGTTTAATCTATCTTTTACACGCTTAACAAATGCATGGAAGTCTTCTAATGAAAAAACATTATCCAAAGAGAGCATTGGCAACTGATGGGTTACTTGAGTAAATGACTTCAACGCCTGACCGCCGACTTTCTGGCTTGGTGAGTCGAGTGTTTTAAGTTCAGGGTTGCCAACCTCAAGCTTAATTAGCCCTTGCATTAATCTGTCATATTCAGCATCAGGAACTGTTGGTTGATCTAAAACATAATACTCATGGTTATACTGATTGAGTTGTTGCTGTAATTGGCTAATCTGCTCTTTAATATTTGACATAAGGGTATTTCACTAAGGTTGAGAGTTTACTTACTGTCAGTATTTATTGCGTTAGCGATAAGGGATTATAGTGTGACAGTGGAAACTTGAGGTAGAACGTATAACTAGAGCGCTTTAAAGTTGTCTAAAGCTAACTAAACCTATCAAAAGAGATTAAACGGGCAAAAGAGCCCGCTCTAATCTGATAATAAGGAAAAATAGAGCTGTATTTTATTTCACTAGTGCAATACGACTTTTGCGATCAAATTCTCGTATTTTACTTATGTAGTGCTGCTCAGTTTGTTTAGTCATAACGTTACGTTTATCATCAATGATTTGGGCATTAAACTCTTGCGCCAATTGCTTAGCAGCATTGAGCATTTGTTCAAATACATTTAAAGGGTCGCCTGCATTAGGTAGTGTCATAAATAAACTGACTCCACGAGTAGCAAAATTTTCCATGCTATCTAAGTCAAATGATCCTGGGTTCATTATATTAGCCAAGCTAAAAGTGACCTTACCGTTACCTGCATTATCTTGATGACGATGGAAAATGTTCATCTCACCATATTTTAAGCCTAATGTTAGTAGACTTGGTAATAAGGCAGCACCAAACATTTGCTGGTTGGCTGGCATTACTACCGATAAAATAATAACTTGAGGTTCAATTTTTTCGACCAAGGGCTCCTCAGGTATAGTCGCTTCTTGCTGGTTTAGTTGATTATCAAAATCAATTTCCATTTGATTGCGTTTTAAACTAGCTTTTGAAGGTGATTTACTTACTTTATTTATCGGTGTTCTGGCAGGTTTTGCCTGAGTCACTGGCTCTGCATACAAAGGGTCACTGATGAAAGGCGTTTTTACCGTTTCAGTAGTTACAACCTTTGCAACATTGGCGACATTGGCGTTCTTGGTCATTGATGTCAACTCATCACCTAACTCATCTTTGCTGAATTGAGTGTTATTGTCTTCTAGAGCCTCATCTTTGAACCAATCAGCTTCAAGGCTAGCATCTAAATTCTGAATTGAGCTTTTATCTGCTTCGTCTAGATAGTCTTGTTTTCCAGATCCTGCAAGGCCACCTAATACATCATTTTTTATAACGATTTGACTTTTAGATAAATCATCAGATAAATCAATACCAGCAGTTAAAACATGCTCTTCAACAACCTCATCTTCAATATTAATCTTGTCATCTGGGCTACTTGGTTTAACTTTTACTTGTCCAACACCATCCTGATCAAAACCTTTTCTATCGAAATCTCGGGTTATTGGTTCAATTTTATCCTTGCTTGTTTTTAACTTGTAGGGATTCTTTTGCTTTCTAATTGTCCATAAACCGTGAATGAATATAGCGGTGATGACAATGGCGCTAAGTATAATTAAGATGTTTCTGAAGTTATCTTCCATTTACAAGCCTATTTACTCTTTTTATTTCTGTTTTTGATACGATTATTCATGCGATTATCATCGCTATATATTAACAAGAAATATTACCAGAACTCAGGATGATTTGTAACAAGTTAATGTTGTAAAAGTGTAGGATATACTTTTATACTCCCCCGAATAAGATCAGTTACTTAGGAATATTTTCATCATATGCCCCATTCAGCCAAACAAACTAAACTAATCCCCGTCGAGCATAGTGGTGCCAGTTATTTCATTAAAGGTTTTAGCCTGATAAGACAAAAAGGCGTAAGACGCTTTGTTTTCATCCCATTAGCAATCAATGCATTGCTATTTAGTATTGCCTTCTACTATGTATATTTAGAGCTAAGCTCCTACATGGAGAAAATTATGGCTTGGCTACCAAGTTGGCTTGATTGGTTAAGTGTTGTACTCTGGCCCTTAGCCGTTTTGACTGTTTTAGTACTATTTTCTTTTATTTTTAGTACCGTTGCTAATTGGCTAGCTGCTCCTTTTAACGGCTTGCTTTCTGAAAAGATGGAAGCCATTCTACAAGGGCAAAGTACTCCAAAAGGTAATATGCTCGATATTGTCAAAGACATTCCAAGGACGCTTAGCAGGGAATGGCAAAAGCTTAGCTATTATTTACCGCGTGCTGTTGGTTTTTTCATTATTTTATGGGTATTACCTATTTTTGGCCAAATCATTTGGTTTTTGTTTGTTGCTTGGATGATGGCAATTCAATATAAGGATTATCCTTTTGATAATCACAAAATTCCTTTTGCACAAATGAAGAATATGCTAAAACAAAATCAAGGACTTAGTTATAGCTTTGGTATTACTGTCGCTGTTTTTTCTATGATTCCAATCGTAAACCTTGTAGTGATGCCTGTAGCAATATGTGGCGCAACGGCTTTATGGGTTGATCATTATCAAGACAAGGTTTAAAGCCTTGCCTAATGAAATTTCATAAGGTTTGACTAGGATAGTAGATAAATTTATGTCTTATTTTATCTGTTATTTTTATGCTGATATCGCGTTAGTAAGAAAAATCGTATATATTTAAAATATATATAAAAAATCAACTTGAATGGAAGTAACTTAAATGAAAGTTAAACAAGCTGTTAAGCATCTTACCTTACTTAGTATAATGGCCATTGGTGTTAGTGCTTGCTCTTCATCACAAGACATCGAAGAACAACCTGTACAGACTACTGTTGCTGAAGAGCCAATTATTGAAGAAACCATCATTGAAGATGAGGTTGTTCACACAGTGATTAACAATGGCGTTATCGATATTCCTATATTAGAGGACGCACAAGTTTTTGCTGAGTTTACCGATTCTCTACCTGCCGTGATTAACTACTTCACTAATGCGAGTGAAGTTCAAGCAATCGACTTTTATCAACAAGCATTTGGTGAAGCAGATTCACAAGAGCGCAAACGTGGACGGCTAACACTGAAATATACTGAAGGTGAAGAAGCAATGCGTGTCGTTATTTCACAACAGAATAAAAAACGTCAAGTTGATGTCATTATAGAAAGTAAAAACTAATTTCTAATCTCATTTAAGATAAATAAAAAGGGCTCAATGTTTTCACATTGAGCCCTTTTTATTGAGTAACTTTTAGTAATATGTAGTAGTTAACTTATTACTTCAAAACACTATCAATAGTACCTTGGGCTAATCCGTGGTAACCAGGACGTGCTATTTGATATACTTTTGTTGCCCAGGCTTTGCTTTCGGGATTTTTCGCTAGCTCTTTATAAAGAGGTACTATGAGTTTACGTCGACCAATACTCTTTAGGTATGTACCCAAAGCTGGATAAACCTCATCATATCCAACACGAATTGACAGCAAGAACCATGCATGTGCAATTTCTGCATTAGTACTATTAGTTAGGTCAAAAGCCTTGTCCAAGTTAACCATTCGTTCATGGCTAACATCTAATGGTAAGTTATTAATGAAGTGCAACCATTCGTGTAACGTCCATTGTGCAGTTGGCAACTCAGTTAATGTTATCTCATCAGATGTTAACTGCTTAATTTTTTTATCGATAATAGTGAATGCATTTGAAGTAGGTTGTGGTGCGTAGCTTGGTAGACCCGCATCAAAGATCCACTCATTAATTTCGTTATCACTAACAATATTTGGGTACTTATCGGTTAAGTTAGCTTTTAAGTATTTAACAAAGTTTGCCGTACCTAAACTTTCGAAAGCATGGCTATCAAAATATTCCAAGACAAAAGCATCAAAACGTTTACGGCCAAACTTCTCTTCTAGAAACATTAAAAATAACTGGCCTTTAACATAAGGAACACCAGAAAAAGCATCATCAGGATCACGTCCTTTTAAATCAATGTAAAGCTTAGTATCCCCTGCATCAAGCTCTGCCAATTCAACATTTAAATCCTGTGCTCCAAGAGCTTGTTCCATTACGGCACGATCTGTACCAAAAACAGCTTCCATGATGCGGTTTTCAACATAACTGGTAAAACCTTCGTTAAGCCATAGATCACGCCAGCTTTCATTTGTTACCAAGTTACCTGACCAAGAGTGAGCAAGTTCATGAGCAATTAAATTAACTAAACTCTTATCACCGGCAACAACTGTTGGAGTGATAAATGAAAGGCGTGGATTCTCCATACCACCAAAAGGAAAGCTTGGTGGTAACATTAACAAGTCATAACGACCCCATCTATATTTACCATACATTTGCTCAGCTTTATCAATCATAGCTTGTGTATCATCAAATTCAGCAACAGCAGCATCTAATATGTAAGATTCGGCATAAATACCCGTTTGGTGGCTCATTGCTTTAAATTGCAAGTCACCAACACCAATAGCGATCAAATAAGGAGGTATGGCCTGTGGCATTGAGAAAAAGTAATCTCCGTCACGTGTTGTGCCGGGTTCATTATTAGCACTCATAACTGCGAGTAAGTCTTTGTCTGTAGTAATACGAGCAGTATAAGTTACTCTAACACTGGGGGTATCTTGGATTGGGATCCATGAACGAGCATGGATAGCTTGGTTTTGACTAAATAAAAATGGCTTTTCTTTGCCAGCAGTTTGCTGTGCAGACAACCATTGTAGACCTGTCGCTTTTTCAGTTGAGTGATAATATACACGCACTTTTTTAGCATTGAACTGAGGATTAATGGTTAACTTGCTACCTAATACATCATGTCGTTCAGCTAGCTTATAACTAACTTTAACCCAGTTCCCTGCACTGTCTTGTGCCATAGCGTTATGGATAACAAGATCGCGAGTATCAAGAATTAATGGTGCCTTTCTATCGGTATTCCAATCAAGAGAAAGCTCAACAAAACCCGATAAAGATTTTTTATCAAAATCAACATCAAGATCAAGGTAAACATGAGTCGTTTTAACTTGATCATAATTAGCGTAAGTATAGGCATCAGTTAACGTAGAAGTAGCTGAGTGCTGATGTTTAACACTTTGATTGGCCCATGTAACTGGAGCTATAGACACAGCGAGATAGCTGAGTAACAAGCAAAATTTTGAAAAATGCTTCATGACATTTTTTCCTTAAAAATACTACTATGCTCAAATTGAGCACATAAAAAAACAGGCATGTAGATTACTGTGAATCAACAGGCCTGTTCAATACTTACGTTAGAATAAGTTTTTAGGGTAATTGCTTAATTTAGCAAGTATTATTTACAACGTTTGTACAACAATATTCAGTATACAAAATACAAGAGTAATTAAGGTTTTTGCATTTGAATAACGACTCGGCGGTTTTTACCTCTACCTAGTGTGGTCTCATTTGAGGCAATATGGCGTTTTTCTCCATAGCCTTTCGCTTCAATCCGGCTTACATCAATGCCATTTTTAACAAAGTAATCTCTTATTTTTGCAGCTCGGCGTTCAGATAATTTTAAGTTAGACCAGCGACCGCCATAACTATCTGAATAGGCGTCAATTAAAACTAACTCTAAATCGGGATCTAGGCTTAAATATTCACGAATCATATCAATTCGTTTTTGAGACGCTTTAGTAAATTTATCACTACTTGATTGATAGTTAAGTACGGTATAAGCAATGTCATCAAAGTTGTAGTTGAGTAAGTTACCTACACAGCCAACAAAATCTCTATAGGCTTTTTTAAAGCGAGCTGTGGAAAGGCCAACTGATATTTTGTCTTGCTCGCTATACCAGTCATCATAATAAAAGGTTGGGCTCATGCCCTGCTCTAATTCACTTAACATGGTCCAAGCAACTTTTTTAGGTAAGCTAGGATTGAATTGTTTGTGCAATTTCATATTGGCAAGAGTACGAGAACCCACGCCTGGTTGCCACTTAGGTGCAACACTACGTACTTCAGCTAAAGAATAGTTATCTGGTAATAACATCATATCTAGCTCAAATTCCATATTGAGCTTCCGGCTCGCTTTTGCGGAAAAACGCGCTTCGCCATAACGAGGGATTTGATGTGATAAGGTGCACTGTAAACGCGAATCGTCTGACAATTGCCATTGAGAGTTATGGATATCAGCACTGTATTGACGAATACCCGCATGTGCATCATTACCAAGCAAGCTAGCGGCTAAGCTGGTTATAATAAGAAAAGATGAACTCAATGATACGACTATTTTTTTCATAATTTGGCACAATTTTAATAGCGGTAACGGGCTTATACGTCTCAGCCTGTATAGGATATATAAAGATATCGTCCTGAACTTAGATAACTTTAGCATTTTATCAAAAAAATATCGATTTTCATGGCAAAAAACTCGCTAACTCACTTCATTTTCATTTTCATTGTCGTGTTTGAGCTAACTTTCTGCGATAATCACCAGCATTATTTTCCTAGCCTCATTACACAGTGACCAATGTCTGAATCAAGCTCTATAAAAAGCCAACAAAACTCTCCTGCCAATAAAGAAAATGACAAAAGTGCCTTTGCTCAGCGATTTCGCGGTTATTTCCCTGTTGTTATTGATGTAGAGACTGCTGGTTTTAATGCACAAACAGATGCACTACTTGAATTAGCAGCTTCTGTTTTACACTTGGATGAAACCACAGGTGACTTTTCAATTGATGAAACAATACACTTTAATATAGAGCCCTTTGAAGGCGCAAACCTTGAGCCAAAGGCATTAGAGTTTACCGGTATAGACCCTACAAACCCTTTACGTGGCGCTATTGACGAAGATGAAGCGCTTAAAGCACTTTTTAAACTCGTTAGAAAGAAGATGAAAGCTGCAGGTTGCCAGCGAGCAATCATTGTTGCGCATAATGCTGCATTTGATTTAGGCTTTTTAAATGCCGCTACAGAGCGCTGTAAAATAAAACGCAGCCCTTTCCATGCTTTTGTTAGTTTCGACACAACTACACTTGCCGGCCTAGCTCTTGGTCAAACAGTTTTAGCAAAGGCATGTATGGCTGCTAATATTGATTTTAATAATAGCGAAGCACACAGTGCTTTATATGACACCGAAAGAACGGCTGAGCTCTTTTGCCATATTGTCAATAAATGGCGTGCTTTAGGTGGCTGGCCAATGGCTGATATTGAGCCTGAAAAGTAGCTATTTAAGTTATTAAACAGTAGATATAAAAAAACCGCTTTCGCGGTTTTTTTATTTTTCTCTATCGCCTTTGTAGGCAATAAGCAGCTAACTTATAACTTATCAGCGTTATCAGTTAGGTAAGATGCAACACCTTCAGGTGAAGCTGTCATACCTTTGTCGCCTTTATTCCAACCAGCTGGACAAACTTCGCCATGCTCTTGGTGGAATTGTAATGCATCAACCATACGTAACATTTCATCAACATCACGACCTAGTGGTAAATCATTAACTACTTGATGACGAACATTACCTTCTTCATCAATTAAGAAAGAACCACGGAAAGCAACACCAGCTTCAGGATGTTCAACATCGTATGCTTGACAGATTTCATGTTTAGTATCAGCAACTAAAGTGTATTGTACTGGACCAATACCACCGTCGTTTACTGGTGTGTTACGCCATGCGTTGTGAGAGAATTGTGAATCAATTGAA
>Ga0105355_10004843_pt1 | contig 11469 bp, 8 predicted proteins | sample GOMGulsemesocosm_2_FD_83508 | JGI IMG/M metagenome (GOLD analysis project Ga0105355, IMG submission 83508) | Methane-oxidizing microbial communities from mesocosms in the Gulf of Mexico - GOM9C Gulf of Mexico | ecosystem: Environmental > Aquatic > Marine > Cold seeps | place: Gulf of Mexico... | reverse complement strand
GCGTCGATTGACGTTGTTCGGCTGCGAGCTGGCTCCTACAGGTGCAGAAGCTAATTTATCGCGCTCCTCGCGCGTGAAAGAATTAACCCCAGTAATATACTTTTTTATCACTTCACAGCTAAATGTGCAGTAACAATAAAGTATACACACTAACCGTAAAACTAATAATAAAGTATACACACTAATGCTGAGGATTTGGCAGAAAAGCCCTCTGGTCGGGGCATTGGTGGATCTGGTTATAGAATGTGGTGTGACACTGCTAATTGTGATCCTCTCTCAATGGTGTAGCGGTGAGCGTTTTACCCATCCAATAAACGGCACTTAGGTGGGGAAAAACATAATTGGCCACTATAATGGAGGCTTGTATCTCATTCCCTAGCATTCCCATGATGGCTCGTATTATGGCGCGCCCTTGTTTTAGTGAGGGTTTGTAAGTGGGATACAGGCAGATTCTCCGGCAACAACTTCCATGGGCCGCTAGAATCCGATCTAGGCTAATGTCCAGCCGTAAATATATGAAGGCAGTCAGCACCTTTTATTACCTGCCCAAAATTAGTGTGCCACTACATCAGACTCCCCATTACAGATATGGCTGATGCCTATAAGCTCCTTGGTACCGCTAAATTTACTCAGAGCATTCTTACAAGGTTTAAGTAATAGGGCTGGTTCGCCATTTTGATGGCGTTGCTCCTGTGTGTTTTTTGAAAGCCCTTGAAAAAAAACTATCGTTTTGATAGCCCACTTGATATGAAATTTCTTTGATTAGCATGTTGGTTGCTATTAATAACTTTTTAGCTTTATCTATTCTTACTCTTTGCAAATACTGGTTTGGAGAAATGCCAGTGGCTTGTTGAAATCGACGCTTAAGATTTCGTTCACTGAAGCCAAATTTAATGGCCATACTCTCTATAAGGCAAACCCCTTGATAATTTGTTTCAATCCAATCTTGAACTCCGTAAATACCTTTATCTTTATGACTTCTAAATCCTGGTAATATGGGGTGAATTTCCTTTGGGTCTGATAAAAGTAAATGAGTAGCGCATTCATAGGCGAAACGGTCACCTTTAGCTTCAGAAATGAAGGCTAACAATACATCTAATAAAGCACTTAATGTACCTGTGGTGTAGATATTTTTATCCAACAGATATGAGCTATGACTTGTAAATTCACAGTTTGGGAATAAGCCCTTCAGTTTCTGCACAAAGGCCCAATGGGTCGCCAATAGGACATTATCTGCTAACCCTGTTGCGGCAACAAAGTAAGCGCCGGTACTCAGACTGAGTATTGGTGTATCCGATAAAATTACATTCTTAAGCCATTCTACAATCACCGCTTGTTTGTCCGTTACGCAAGAGAGTAGCCTGCCTTCCATCGCTGGGACAACAATCAGCTCATAGGATCTATTGGGGGACATAACCTGATCAGGAACGATAGTAGAGCCGCCCGCACTCAAGACATTAGCTCTGCCATCAGTAATGATTTCGGCGCAATAACTTTCATCCATTCCCAAATGTGATTCCAGAAGCGAAACAATTCTAAAAACGTCTTTTACCATGTAGACATTCATTGACCAGCAGCCTTGGTAAGCAAGAATTCCTATACGCTTCATTTAGTATTTGGCCCGATCAGATGGTGCTTTATCACAAATGGATATAGTGACATTAGCTTGCTCCTATTACTATTTATTAACATTCATAACTCCATTATAGGAAAAAAATATGGGACAAACTGAGCCTGAAAAGACTGATTCATATCTTGATAATGACGAATATGCAAATTATTTAGGTGTAAAGCTCTTGGCAATTACCCCAGATAGCGCTCATTGTGAACTAGAGGTAAACCTGAAGCATATGAACGGTGTAGGCTCAGTACATGGCGCTGTTATTTTCGCGTTAGCCGATATTGCCTTTGCTGCAGCTTGTAATGGTGAACAAAAAACCATTGGGATGCAAGCTGACATCCGCTATCTAAATAAGCCTAAAGGTAATCGACTATATGCTCAAGCCAATGGCATATCCTCATCGAATAAAATTGTTCACTATCAAGTTAAAGTGACAGACATTTATGAAAATAAAGTCGCACTGTTCACCGGGATAGCCTACAAATTGACAAGCCCATAATGGCTATCCTAAAACTTATTTCTAAATAAAATAACAATAACGTATGTGATTATTATGACTGATATCCGAATAAAAGAATTTACCGTAGTGGTTCCAGGTGGCCATATATATGTGAAGCAGTGGTGCCCCAGGCACAAACTCAGAAATCCTGTTTTAATCCTGCTCCATGACTCCTTAGGCAGTATTGCTCAATGGCGAGATTTTCCTGCTAAATTGGCGAAGAGGCTCTCCTGTAGGGTCATTGCGTATGATCGCCTTGGGTTCGGTCTATCAAGCCCTCGTAACGAGTTACCTTCAGTGAGGTTTGTGGAAGAAGAAGCACTGGTATACTTTCCGTTTCTTAAAGCATCACTCGCCATTGACCAATATATGTTACTTGGTCATAGCGTAGGTGGCTGCATGGCCATTAACATCGCTGCCATTGATAGTGACTGCAATGTCCTAGTTACGTTGTCCGCGCAATCCCATGTGGAGGAAATGACTCTGGTAGGAATACAAAAAGCAAAAAAAATGTTCGCGAAACCCGAACAAATTGCAAAGTTAAAAAGGTGGCACCAGGAAAAAGCGCCTTGGGTCATTCGTGCCTGGACTGAACGATGGCTGTCTAGGGAGTTTCGCCAATGGAATTTAAAAAAATGTATCGCAAACGTATATTGTCCAGTATTAGTCATTCATGGTGATCAAGACGAGTATGGCTCAAATGCATTTCCAGAATTTATTTCCGCTAATACCTCGGGTTCAGCTCGAAAAATTATTCTAAAAGATTGTGGGCATGCACCACATAAAGAAAAAACGGAAGTTGTGATTGATTTAATTGAAGAATTCTTTTAGAAGAGCAGGCCTGAATAGAATACAGTAACCAATTAATACACCATGAAATAACTGATTCGCATTGTCTTCAATGAATATCGTTCCGTATATTTAGCTGTGAACAGCCTGCTCTGGGTATATCCACATTATGACTAAACGCCTCCGAGGACTATATTAGGATAGCGAATAAGTTGATTTATAACTTTAATGATCTGAAAAAGTAATTAGTTTTATGGACTATAAACAGTTATCAGAAAGAGACTTAACCAAGATTACACATTGATGAAATCTGGCGATATTCAATGTAAAACAACGAAACCACCCTGGCAAATTACTAAATTATATGCCTCTTATTTAATGTTGTCACACTACTATCCTGTAATCGGTTTAGCTAGTAAATTCGGGGCTTTGGGGCCGGTGGACTTTTTAAAATTGGGGGGAATAGATTGTGAGTCTATCAGAATGTAAAAGTAAAAGTTTCGATAAAAATACCAAAAACACACAACCAGCTGGAAAGGTAATTACTAAAAAGGGCCTTAAAATAGCGGGGATATATCGCCATTTTTACCATGCGATTACGATTGTGATTTGGTATAAATTATGTAATTAAACATTAGCTCTTTATCTTTATGTATGAGGATGGCGGAGTGCCGCTCCATTTCTTGAATGCCCGTGCGAAGTTTGATGATTCTGTGTAGCCTAGCTTATATCCAATCTCTTGCACTGTCATGGAACTTGAGGTTAGTAATTCCTTGGAAATTCGAAACTTAACTTTATTCAGTAGATATTTAAAGCAAGTATTTCTTTCATTTAATCTTCGCCTTAAGCTTCTAGGGGACATAGCTAGCTCACTGGCTACTTGCTCGAGGTTTTTGAACCCGGTCTTTGAATCTACAATTATTGAGTAAACTCTGTCTTCAAAAAAGTAGTGTTTATCCATGCTGATCAATTCGTTACTGCATTTTGAATGTGATAACTCAAAAACAGTTTTGTCGGCGTAGGGATTTATTGTTTTGAGAGTGACTAGTTTAAAAATAAGTTGAGTTCTGTCGGTATCGAAAGAAACAGGGCAATCTAAAAAATCTATATAAGTACCAGCGTACTTTGGCCTTGGATAAGAAAAGCATGCGTGACTTAAGACTACAGATTTATTTGATAAAACTCTAAAAATTGAATTTAAGGCCGTAACAAAAATTTCAATACAAGGTACTCTTACCAATTTTAAAGGGTCTATGGTGTCGACTGTTAAAACAAGATTGTCGCCGTTAACTTCATTACTTAGATGGATGAAAGGTGTAAGTAGGTGAATGTAATTAGTTATCAAATCTATTGCTTGTAATAAACTTCCGCAGCTCAACAAGGCATAGGACAAATTTCCGTGTGCCATGACAGAAAGCTGATTTCCAAAGTGAAGGCCAAATGAAAACCTTTTGTTTTTAGTGATTATTGCGGAAATAACATCCAAATATTTGTCAGCTTCAATTGAGCTATTTAGATCATTAGCAACCAAATTATATTCAACTAAAATACTTTCTACATCGTCACCAGCTAACGTTAAATAGTCTAACATATGCTGAATGTATTTTGTTGATAGTAAGTAGTTACCTGAAGTCATAAAGGTTTCTATTAATATATAATTATTATGTGGATAGAATATTACACAGTCTCATCCCATGGAAGTATATTTTAAAAAACAGGCCTAAATTGAATGCAGCTAGACCTAAAATGATATGTTCAACTTATTAGGCAGAAGACAATATAGAGGGAATAAACATTTATAATATAAGTGCGAACCCCCCTAAATGATTAGAATAAATAAAGAACTAGTCGTAATTCTTCTTCTTGTGATACATCTAAATTCTTGGTCTCAACTTCGGCCGCTATCTGAATTAGAATTGGATGAAGAAATAGGCCAGGCCTTCATAACAATGGATACCTTCAAGAACCCAGACCTGAGACTTAATTTTACACGTATTAATTTTGGGTTGGATGTTAAGGTTCAATTGAATGCCGATAGCCTGGTGTTAGGTAAATATCCTAGAGAAGGTGAGTTACAAGACTCAGATATTCATCTAGACAACTTTGCACTTGGGCATATAGAAGGCGGAGAAATTATTCCATTTGAAATTAAAGATCCTTTTATAGAGCTTGCCTTCGATAACAGCTTTGGGAAAAATGATTTAGCCGGTATTAGACTAGGTTTTGGTGATGTGAAAGGAAAAATGAGCTTTGACATTAAGAGTCTAACTGGAAATATTAATGCAAAAATTAAAGGAGACTATGATGTCGAAACATTTCTGGGTACCTATACGGTTGACTCCTTAGCAAAGGCAACTCTGGTAAATGAAAGTGGTGGTCGCGATCCGGTACGTGCCACCATGATAGGTGTACCTAACGGCAGTCAATTCGGCGCTGTGGCTTTTGGCATAATACCCATTGTTCTTCCTGTAAATAACTGTACGGTGGCAATAGTAAATGAAAATGTATGTTTTCCTTTAAGTAATTTTAAAACTCTGGATTTAGGCAAGAAGACAGGTGAAGATACATTCGATTTTGCACCTGGAATGTTTCTTTCTTTTCAACTTAAAGATATGCTTTGGGGTAATAACACTCGTAAAGACCCTTATGTTATGGCATCAAAAGGGGCGTTCTTTAATATCCCTAATGGCCTATTAACCCTTACTCCGGGTCAGGCACTAGGAGGACTTTCAAGAGTGCAAACTGAGTTTATAGATCGAGGGGTTGGTCGATTCTAGGCGTATTAGATATACCCTTCTTGTTTGGCTATAGAAATTGCATTAGTTCTATTTTTCACATTGAATTTGGTGTAAATGTTCTGCAAGTGCCATTTTAAAGTACCTAGTGATATTCCCATATCGTTAGCAATTTGTTTATTGAGCAAGCCCTCGCTTAATTTTCTTGAGATTGATTGCTCTTTGACCGTTAATTTTTCGAATTTCAATTCAAAAACAACCCCCCTGACTTTAAAGCTATTAAATAGGCTCCGTAAAAAAGGACCAGTAAAGGTTCCGGATAATTCTAGCTCTTTTAAAACATCTAATAGCATATATCCAGTGTCAACAAATAAATATATGTCACTATTTGAACTGCTAATGGCTAATGCATCGGCAAGATTAGTGATTGCTTCATCTAACCGATTGGTTTTAAAAAGAGCAATACTTATCAGCATTAGCCATTCGGATAATTGGTATACTTCGCCGCTGGTGCGGCTGCGTTCAATAAGTAGTCGTAGTAATTCAATTGAAGAATGAAAATTATTATTTGTAAAAAATACTAATATAATAGATTTGCATTTTACTCTATTGGATAGTAAGTCGATGTCGTAAACGTTAGGTTTATTTGATTTTATTTCACTAATTTCAGAATACAATTTTGCATGTTCAATTTTATTGTTAGAAATATAATAAGAAATTAGACAGCTAGTAAGGGCATTTTTTAGCCTTTCATTGGCGGCGCATTCCGCCCAGCAAATGTCTGTTTTAAGTTGCTCCACGGCAGTACTTGCATTCCCTAAATAGACTGAGGTTTTAAATTTTATTGAATAGTAATCAATATATACGTCAGTTGACAATAGATTTCTTGAGTGTCCTTTTACACTGATAATGTGTTGTCTAGCCAAGTCAATATTGCCACTATTGTAGTGTAATCTTGCATTTATGGATGATAACACTCCAATTAAGAGTGAGTCGCTACCTAGATAATCATTTACATATAGTATAGTCAGGTTTACTTCATTTAATGCTTCACTATGCAGTCCCTGCTCTGAGTATAATAAAGAAAGAATAGATCTTGACCAACTCATCCCAAAATGACTATTTGCTGCTCTAAAATATTGTATTGATGAAATTATAAAATTTTTTCCAGCTGATAATTGAGACTTATTTTTTGAAATATAGCCCATAATTAAATGTGCTAAACCTTGTTCAAACCATAAATCTGATTCAACTTTGGTATCGCTATCACAGCTCCACTTTTTAATCCAACATTCTATTTTTAATTCAAGTTCCAGCAGGTTGTCCTGAAGAGCAGCCATAATGCATAATGCTAGGTCAATCTTTCTGATGATCGTACTACGATATTCAGGCTCTATGCTCGGTGAATTATTAATTAGTATGTCAATGTTCTCATTGGCTTCTAAAACTTTTCCACTTAACACCAGAACAAATATGTAGTTAGCCCTTAATAAAGGCTTATCATCTAATTGCACCGTAGGTAGTCGTAATACCCAGTTGTAATATAGAAGGGTTTCACCTTTACTTGATACCAAATGTGAAAAGCTTTCCAGTAACCAGTCTGCAGCTCTATTAAATTCTTTGAGCTCCAATATTAGATTTATGGCATCTATGTAGTGATGGTTGTTATATAACCACAAGGCTGATGATTTTTGATATTCCCGATAAGTACTGATACCCATAGATAGAATGCTTTTTCTTCGAAGGTACTGAAGGGCCAGCTTATTAAAACTAAACCAATTGTTTGGTAAATGTGTTAATAATGTGCAAGTGTCTATCAGTGTCAGCAAATGAATATTCGATTTCTTATCGCTGGTGATAGCATTACATAATGGCAAGTTAAATTTATCTACAACTGAAAGTTTTCCCATGAAGTCAACGATTTCAATTGGTTGGTTTTTAAATAGATGCTCATAAAAATATATCGATAGATTATTATCACCAGAATTTAAATTACTAACTTTGGATTTAAGTTCTCGTTGATTTGTCACCGAAGAAAAAACATACCTTATTGCTAGTGGCCATCCATCCGTTAAAGCTAATAGCTCAGTTACCAGATTTGTGTCTGATAACTCGATATTTTTAGACTCCAGAATTCGTGTAATGTCACCATGGGAAAACTTCAGTATTTTTTCATCGATAATAGAGTGACCATTGTTAATTACCATATCTCCAATGTTGAAAATCACGTTTGATTTGCAGGTAAAAACAACTTTTACCAGTTGATTTAGCCTGTTGATTATCTCGCTCAATATATCATTACTTGACTTGCTTTTCAGGACATCTAAATCATCAATTAATATTAGCTTAATGTTATTTGAAGTTATTAAGTCTTCGATATATTTAGAGGTTCCAACCGGATATAGGTGGTTAGGTGCACTTTGGGAAAATGAGTCAGAAATTAACGTATCGCTGTCAATTTTACCTAGTTCACCAATAATTTTATCAATAAAATAAATTGGATTATTGTCATGTTTGTCAATTGATAAATAAAGACTGTTACATCTAGCATCGATTTGCAGCTTCCTTAAGGTGGCGCTTTTATCAAATCCTGACTGTGCCTTAATAACCGTGATTTTATTTTTATCAATTTCAAGTAGAATATTGCTGATAGCTAACGGTTCCAAATTTACATTGCTTCTATTTTGCTCACTAATATTATTTTCAAAATACATTTTAAATACATCCGTGCTGATTTAAAGATATCTAGATTAAAATATTCAATTACTAATAAGGGATACTATTTTACTTCACGCCACGATCTCGGTAGACGAGATACACTCTTGTAAAAAATCATTTTTGGAAGATAGGTATTTCCCTGTCAGAGCAAAGCCAATTAGATTGCCATTGGCATCAGTGTGTCGTGCTGCCCAATCTTGGGACTTTCCTTTAACCGTCCAGCGTCCACGTCCGACTAATGATGGGGATATGACGGTAGGGCATGAAGGTACCTTAACGTTTACAGTGAAGTTTTTAAAATTTACGTTAGAATTATGCCCCAGGAGGGTGTTTGCCAATGCTCGTGCGGCGTTTGATGCTGGATTAATAAATGGTAATATAAGGCCGGATATTTCAGCGCAATCACCTAATGCATAGATGTTTTTATCACTGGTTAGCAATTTTTCATTGACGATAATTCCATGATTGATTGCAAGCCCGGCCTTTATAGCAAGTTCAATATTGGGTCTTATACCTACCGCGGACAAAATTATATCTGTTTGTAAACATTTCCCTCCTTTTAAGGTAACATTAATTCCGCCCTTTACTTTATTTGCCGCCAAGACCATAGATTCAAAATGCCACTTTACGAATGTAGAATTAAAAGATTCCGTGATAGCTTTACCTAGTTCAAATGGCATTGAGCTACGTAGTGGCCATTTACCACGGTCAACTACGTCAACCATATACCCACAAGCACTAAGATCGCTTGCAAATTCAGTTCCGACAAATCCGGCTCCCATGATTAATACTCGATTTTTATTACTCAGCTCTTCTCTAAATATACGGTAATCATTCAAGTTATTAACTGACAAAATATTTCTTTTAGCATTGCCATTTATTGTAGGTACTATTGGTGTAGCACCTAGCGCGAGCACCAGCTTTTGATATGCTATGGTTCTAGAGCTGTTTTCACCTTCAACAGATAAAGTGTTGGTCTTTGGGTCAATGCTGTGAACGGTAGCATTGTTAACAACGTCTATATTTAATTCAGCTGAAATTTTATTGTGGCTACTGGTTATTAGGTCGCTGGGGGTTTTTAACATGGCAAGTGCCTTTGATATATTAGGCTTATAGTAACTTGCTGCATTATCCTTACTTATTAAAATAATACTGATTTCTTTATTCTGTGATCGTATTTCTTTAACTAGTGACATTCCTGCATGACCGGAGCCAATTACAACAACGCTTCCTTGCATATCACTCATATTAGTTACTCGATTAATTCGCTGGATAAAAATCAGATTTTGATGCCGAGCACTCAGGGCAGGTCCAGCTGCTGGGGATATCTTCAAATTTAACCCCTGGTGCTATACCCTCTTCAGGAAACCCTAGCGCCTCATCATAAATAAGGTCGCAGGTCACACAGACATATTTTTTACTATTGGACATATTAATTATAGCCTTTGATAATTACTAGTAAGGAAGCATGACTAGGCCATGCCTCCGTGATTTTTTTTTACTGATTTATTTCCACGAAATCGGGTTTCTCCCTCACAAAACAATTAGGGCACGGAAAGTCTTCAGGAAGATCCTGCCACTTTGTGTTCTCAGGGTAACCTTCGTGCTCTGCGCCAATTTTTTCGTTATAAATATATTTGCAGTCTGGGCATTCGTATACTTTCATCTTTATCGCCATTCATTTATCGATGTTAGGATCGTATGTGAGCTGGTGACGTTAACTAATTGATCACCAGTCACACAAATGAAGCCACATTAAAGCAGTTTCCCAATTAGCTAGGCAGCCTTAACTATATCCTTTGGATCATGGTATTTAGCCATAACTTTGGCCTTCACATCTGGGTCTATATTAACGTTACGCATATCACCGTTGGCCCAGGCTACAACCTTAGGGTTCATGATAGAGAACCAGGCTGCTGGCACCATAGCGACTGCAAACATCCAAGGGTAACCAGAAGGCAGACAAGGAACCTCGGGGTAATCCCTTAATACCTGGTACGGGCGCGTAGGATGGGCATGGTGGTCGGAGTGGCGCTGAAGGTGAAGCAATACCAGGTTTGATACTTTGTGATTGCTGTTCCAAGAGTGTTTTGGCTGGCAGCGTTCATAACGGCCATTCTCGCTTTTAAGGCGAAGCAGTCCATAGTGCTCAACATAATTTGCACAGGTGAGCTGCCACCAGCCATAAGCGGATGCCAATGCCAAGAAAGGAATCATAACCGCGCCCCATAGAGCAATCATCGTACCGTAGGCAGCGATCGTTAGTAAAGCGGGTGGAATAATCTCATTGCTCAGAGACCATTGAGATTTACCCAGACGATGTAATCTTGTTTTTTCTAGGCCCCAAGCACGATTAAATGCACCAGGAATCTCACGCCTGACAAACTTGTAGATGCTTTCACCAAAACGAGATGTGGCTGGGTCTTCAGGGGTGGCCACATCCTTATGATGCCCCTTGTTATGCTCAATAAAGAAATGACCGTAACCGCTACATGCCAAAATTAATTTAGCAGAAATTACCTGGCCTTTGTCATTCAACTTATGACCCATCTCATGGCCTGCAACCAAGCCAAGACCGTTGATGATACCAGCCGTTAATCCTGCACCGAGTATGCTAAACCAGGACCAGTCGTAGCTTGCTACCACATATGCCATCCCTACCAAGGCAGTCCAGTGTGCAAATGTTGCGGCATACATTATGTATACGTAATATCGACTGGTACTTAGCTCTTCTATTAACTCTTCATCGGGGTTTGCTGCATCCAGACCGGATAGATAATCAATTAATGGCAGCACGCCATACATAACTACTACGCCAGACCATAACCACATTCCAGATTCAGTAGTAACCGCCAAGAAGGCACTGATTAGAGGGATTGCAGGCAAGATAAAAGACGTTAGGAACCAATAGCGCTTGCTTTTGATCCAGTTACTATCCTCTCCTTTTACGGCCGCCTGAACGGCGTGCTCGTTGAGAATTATTTTACTTTTCGACATAATTCTATCCTGTGTAATTTTATTATAATTAGAAAACAACAGCAGAATTAAAATAATAGAAAACGAGGGGAAATATAACCTTACTTTTGGCAGGGGGGATTTTCTGACAG
>Ga0105355_10004842_pt1 | contig 11469 bp, 8 predicted proteins | sample GOMGulsemesocosm_2_FD_83508 | JGI IMG/M metagenome (GOLD analysis project Ga0105355, IMG submission 83508) | Methane-oxidizing microbial communities from mesocosms in the Gulf of Mexico - GOM9C Gulf of Mexico | ecosystem: Environmental > Aquatic > Marine > Cold seeps | place: Gulf of Mexico... | reverse complement strand
TTTAGAAATGACATAATCGGTGATAACAATTCTGAGGTAGACATTCGCGCTAATTCTTCACTATAAACGGTTAATAAGCGGTAATTTTATCATAGGGATATTGAGAGCACTGTGATTATTTATAAGAAAAGTAAATAATCGTTAATGTTCGTTATCAAAGCTCTATACGCCAGTAGAGCTTCAAGCAGTGAAAGACTCGTCATTGATATTAATAGCCGCGCTAAAGGACTGTTTTTGCTAACAGCGGCTATAATCACAACCTATAGGGTAAAATAAGTCCCCCAATACAAACCTCGTTATCACGATTTCTTTCGTTTAAAGCCTACTAAAGCAATTAACACTGACCCAAGAAGCCATATTGTCGCGGGAGCAGGTACTTGCGTCACCGGCGTAAATACCGCAAAGGTAGAGTTAGCTCTGCCGGTGATACTCTGGTCGGGTCTTAAATTAGTAAGTAAACTCAATCTATCGCTGGCTTCATTACTGTCGTTAATGATGTTTTTGCTAAACACCCATTCTCCAGAAAATTTATTCGGTATCAAAGCGATACACCGACTGATATCTTCACAGCCTCTTATCAGCCAAGGGGTGGAATCAAATAACCCTTCTGCTGAGTCAATAAACACTTGCTCGAGCAAGGCCTTACCGGCAGCATTTGTCTGTTCGATGGTAGTAAAAGCGAAATCAGAAAGTGCATCACAACCAGAGAACACACTGGCACAACTGCCATCTTGAAAAGAGACATCATAGATTCCAAGGCCAGAGACAACAACATCAGTAGCGCCAACCAGTTCACCTGATATAACAATGAGCCCTGCATGACTGTTTGAGGAAACCAGTAATGCTGCGGCCAAGCATACTTTACGAATGAAAGAAAAAGAGAGAGAGTACATGTGAATATTCCTATATTAATTGATTGTTTTTCTACAAAACGATCTGGATATCGTAAATTTCACAAGCATTAAATCAAATGGATAGACTTATGAAATTCGATTATTTAAGCAACGCTACAGCATTGCCATATCTTTATGGTTAATCTGGTTTCGGTAAAATCTGCATTGAGTTGGTTTCTTAAACTGACCTGATAAAAAAAGCCTTTACAACCAATCCGAAAAATAAACAGTTGCCGGCTCTAGTACTGATTGCGTTTTACTGAACTGAGAGTTAGGCTCCACATACGATGTGCTGCGAATAAAAACAGCAAGACAGCTAATGCTCGACTGATTAATTTATGCTTCATTATTTTTCTCTTTAAGGTTCTTTTATCAAACACCGTTGTTTGATTTATACCAGTTTCATTAAGTTTGTGAGCTTGTTGTGTGTAGGAAAAATACTTCAGGGCAAGGCGCTTGATTGAGCAATAGCTGGCTATTGAGATTGAAAGCAACGCTGCCGTGGAGTATTTTACCCCGCACAAGTGGGCAATAATTTAATGAAATTGGTATTACCTAGCTAAACTCGTCGGGTATTTTACAAAGTAACTTAGGAGAAATTATGGTGGAATGAAAATATTTAAACTTTCTCTCTATCTTTATTAAATGAATTGAAAAAATGTTGAGTATGTCGTCAAACAAACTGAAGAGTTAGCATGACTTGCCCAATCACTTGATAGTTTACTTGCTAGCTTTAATAAAAAATAACCGTGTAAATGAAGCTGATTAGCTCCCGTAAAGGATAGACAAACTCTGCCCTTTATAATGCTCAAATCGATTCATAGTTTACTGGATAAACCTTTAGCGAAAATAAGCCCACATTTATGGTGATGATACTTTTTTACTTAGCTATTTATTGAGATACTAGTTAAAGTTCACTTTTTACTGACAGTATAGATCTGATGACAACACTACCCAAAAAGTCTCCTGCTAAACAATTAATAGATAAACATCAAAACCTTACCCATACAGAAAATATTAACGTTATTTCACATGTACAAAGAGCAACGGATGATTGGCACCTTAATACCCTGATGCTTGAAAATGTTGCGGTCCCCTTCAAATACAAACGAAAAAAAATATACAAAAGCTTGCAAGGACAACGGGTAAATATTACTTACTATCCCGCTCAAGAAAAGATCGCTGGTTTTGAAATTGAAGTGATGAATATAGTCCGTATAAAAATAGCTTAATGATTGAAAGTAACACTAATTAAATAATTTTACGCCTTTATCTACTTATGATAATTCACTATAAGTATCTCTTTTAATATTCTCTTTAACGCTTAAAAAGGCGTGTTTTTCACTTATTTCGTCTGAATTTCAAACAACTCTTGACGAATTGTTAGCCATATCCCATAAATAGGATATCGACAATAAAAATGATCACTGTCGAACGTTTATTTAGCTGCAGAAAAAAAATTTACTTTATAAATTTGCTAAATAATTAATTGGAGACTGCAAGAGGATTTATTATGATCTTAAATCATATTTGGGGACTATACGCTCATCCGAAAGATGAATGGCAAACCATTGAAAAGAGACATGAAAGTTTACAGTATAGTTTAATGCATATTTTAGTTGTGGCATTAATTCCCGCTATTTGTGGCTATTACGCTGCAGCTCATATTGGCTGGACGATTGGCGTGGGTGAGCCGATAAAAATTAGTCAAAGTAGCGCACAAATTATGGCAATAGCAATGTATGCAGCTTTAATTGCTGGCGTTTTCTGTCTTGCTTATTTAATTCAATGGATGGCAAAAACCTTTGATTCTAAGCCTACTTTTATTCAAGCCTTAGAATTAGCCGCTTACACAGCAACACCAATGTTGATGGTAGGTATAACGGCATTATATCCGGTACTATGGTTTGTGGCGCTCGCCGGTATGGTCGCGGTTTGCTATTCAGTATATTTACTCTATTCAGGTGTGCCTATTATGATGAATATACCTGAAGAAAAGGGCTTTATTTATTCAAGCTCAGTGGTGACCTGCGGTTTAGTCTTGCTAGTGGGTATTATGGCATTCAGCGTGATAATGTGGAGTATGGGCTTTGGCCCAGAGTATGTTTCTTAACTGGAATGTGCTTTAGTTTAGTAAATTTCAACCAATAAAAAAGGGTGCCTTGGGCCGGGCTATTTACTGAACTTGGAGCGGTTCACTTTTAAGTGAACCGTTTTTTTATACATCCTCCTTATAAACACTAGCCTTCAGATTCGACACCCCACCATAAAACAACAATAAACCGTACGATTAGTACCTACTTTTCAATGGATTAACTTATAAGTGTGGTTTTCATTCTATCATTTGTGTTGCTATAAATAGCATGGCTACATTTGTAACATGCTTTCCTGCTTATGTTATTGAAATATCGATAGTTGCCCACATATATACCTTAGTTATTAATGGGGGTTTTGATGTCAGCAACAAGGGATAACCACTATGTACCGCAATGGTACCAAAATGGTTTTATGGAAGAACGCGACAATGAATTACGCCACCTTAAACGTAAAGTTATCGAACTTCCCAATGGTTCTGTTAAATCTCTAAACTCAAAGAAATGGTTCTCGCCTGCCCAAGCTCTTTACCAAAAAGACCTGTACACGACTTTTTTTGGTACAGAAGTTAACGATGACATTGAGAATAGATTATTTGGTCCTATTGATGATAGTGGCTCTGCCGCTGTTCGTGCATTCTTGACAGATGATCAAGCGGAATGGCATAACAATTTCCAGGATTTTTTCACTTACTTGGATGCTCAAAAGCTACGAACGCCTAAAGGTCTAGACTGGATTAAGAGCAAGTATCCAGCTCTCAGCCAAATTCAACTAATGACTGAGATGCAGGCTTTGAGAATGATTCACTGCACCCTATGGACCGAGGGAGTGCGAGAGCTGGTATCCGCAACTGAATCAGATGTTAAATTTATACTCTCTGACCACCCTGTAACCATTTATAACTATGCTTGTCCACCAGACTCAGAGTTATGTGAGTATCCAAGTGACCCTGACATTGCACTGAAGGGAACTCAAACAATATTCCCTTTAGATAAGAATCGTTGCTTAATTCTAACAAACCTTGAATATGCCAACGCTCCTGATGATGTAAACCCACTAGAGCAACGCACTAATGCAAATAGGGTTCGTCAGAGCATGGTTAGCACCATTGAATTCATTAATAGCCGTCAGCTTACTGGTGATGAAGTTACAAAGATAAATCATATTATCAAAAGTAGAGCTAAGGAATCCGTTGCTGCGGGTAAAGAGGAATGGCTTGAACCGGATAGTCGCGTCGATTTTAACTGGGCTGAGTTAAGGCATGTATTATTACCACCTGGGCATAGTCTTCATAGGTTTGGTGGTGAGACGTTTGCTCAATATGAGGATGGTACTACACATTATCAGGACGCATTTGGTAGGACTACACCGCAACACAACTTCCTCGATAAAGAAACTATTGAGTCTTCTTTGGGACGCAATGACAATTGTGGTTGCGGTAGCGGAAAAAAGTACAAGAAATGTTGCAAAAACATACCTACTGATAAACGCACTACGTGGGATGTTGCTAGCATTCGAGAACGAAACTTAGCATTTTGCAATTGCATTCGGGGTGTACTAAATCTTGATAAAGGTAAAACTTGGGTCGATGTTAGACGTGAATTGTCAAATGAACAAATATCAGAAATTTATGGTTTTTTCGGGTTGTTATGGCCACGAGAAACTAATATATATTCACTTTTACCTAAGTCTGATGGCAAACACCGGGCGTTATATTCAGGACCTTTAGATACTCGGCGACTAGGTATTCATGCTTTACCAATGGCATCAAACTTTGATGAATTTTTAATTGAAAACCCAATTGTAAACCCTAACAATGTAAACCCTGAATACAGTCCTACTGAGTCACCAAGTCAATATAAATATCAAGCATTGAAAGATTTTTCCCTAATGTTGGAGCTTGAACCATATATTGCCCACGGCCTTATAAATCTCATTCCTGATCCTGGACATTTTGACATCCACCTAATGAGGGGAATGATGGAGATGGCTAGAGAAAGAGGGCGCAACGTTACTAGGGTTTGTGAAAGTGACAGGATGCATCATTATAAATTAGCAACGGAAGACTTATTAAACTCGATTCATATGATGCCTCGTAATGTAAAAATCCAGACCATAACAAGTGAGTTTGGGGTGCCAGAGCAATTGGCTATTGAACTAATAGATGCTTTAGAAGCTAACGCTGAAGCTTCTCCATTGACAATGTTACAGTTAGGAGAAAGCGGGCAAATTATTCAATCAAGTATGGGACCCAATTATGAAATGGCCCTTTTTATTGCTCAAACAACGGGTTCAGTTATTGTTACAGATAGTGAAACAAGGTGGACAGAGTTTCAGTCAGCTCAACACAGAATGCAAGGTATGCCTAATTACCCTTGGAACAACATTTATAGTGATTTGAATATCCTTCCAATGGATTATCAAATGGTTCAGGTATTTAATAAGTCTCAAGGGGTTTATGCCCAATTTAGGTCAATTCTTCATGCGGCAGATAAAATGGTATTGGCCAATGAAGAAAATGAATCAAAAATTAGAAGCTTATCAGATCAGGTTCGAGATATTATTGATGAAGTCAGTGCAGATACACTAGTAATGGCTGAACTTAGTATTTTGGCTCCTGAAAGAGGTTTTAAAGATAGTAATGTTCAGAGGCTACTCGTCAGATCTAGTTGCCCTAGTTATGATGACTTTGTTCGTTCAGTCTACTACATCAATGTAGAGCGACAGTAAATTTAAATGAGGGTAACTGGCTGAGTTATTGCTTTTTATTCTAACTTGCAGTTGTTAGCAAGTTTTGAAACAAGCTAAAATTCAAAATATCTTTTGCAGAATAAGTCCTATTGGCCATGCCTATTCTTATTGCAGCGGTAGTTGCAATGTTTGTTTCTTCATTGCTTTCCCCCGTGATAGATTTTTTATTACTCATACAATAATTGAAATAAACCCTCTTAATTTCCAACAATTTTGTCATCCATTCAGGATTATAACCTGCATAGGCATTCCAGCGTTTAGAATTAGTTCCGCTAGTCACGGGGCGCTCAAGCATATTGATGTGTCTACGGAGAATCTGAAACCAATTATCAACCGCATTTAATGATGCCGACTCCATACTATTAATTAGTGCCTCTAAATATTCATCGCTGATAGGGGTGAGTGGCAGTAATGCATCGAAACGTGAGCGAGAATTTGGGCTGACTATCCATTCTGAACGCGTGCCGGGCATGGTTATCCTTGAGTTTATTTGCTCCTGCCACAAAAACCTCATAATTTCGGTCGGGGAACTATCTGGATTTTCTTCTTTTAGTAAATCAAAGCGTCGTTTAAGTTGTTCACCACTTTGTTGATCTAATAGCTTATTTCCACCATTTCGTTCCGTGATTACCTGAAAAGCACTTAACTTATTATTAGTCACCCAGTCGTTAAAAATTGCACCGATACTCAATCGAAAGCCAGCATCGTTGTCTGCAAATAAGTTTATATGTTCACAAGGAGTTAAAAGGTTTTTTAACTGGCTAAAGTGCGCGAGCATGCTATATGTCTGGTGGACTAAAAGCCCTTTAGCCGGTGTTTGAAGAGGAATGTCCTCTTGATTTTGCCCATTTCCTCGTTGGAGTTCGTCGTTATCCAATATGTATTGTGAATAGCGCCTATAGTAGCTTGCTTTCTCAACTTCCTTTTTATCTTTATGCTCACGTTTTATATATTCAGCATCACTATCGAAGTCAAAGTTAACAGTTGCCGCAAACACATAGCCTGTCTCATTGTCTGCTGTAGAAGTATTAACAATTCGGGTAGGCATTGGCATATTAGTATCCCCCCAATTGCTTAAGTAGTGCTGCCTATCGGTACTTAAGTTTAGCTGTTTGCCTTCTAACGCTTCACCTAATTTTCCACTATGATATAGGTCAAATGCCACACATTGTTCATAAAAAAAGTTTATCTTGTCATACAATGTTTTGGGGTTAATTTGGAACTGCTCAATCACTCGGTTGATAATGCCTTTGTTAACTAGGCTTAAGAAAATTGGTTCATTTTGTTCGCGTATATAATGACGTTGTTGTGGATCGATTTTAATACTGAAGCGCGTATTGCAGCTTTTGCACTTTACTCTTTGTGCAGCAGCTTTTTCTTCAAACCTTACATCTTTGGATGGCTTACCTCGCTTACCTGGCTTCTTATCTACATGAGCCCAAGTAGTAGACTTTCTGGTTTTACCATCAAGTTTATATAGCTCGGTATTGGAAAACACCCCTTTGGTAACGTTTTCACATGCTGGCTTAAGAACTCGTTCGGTTCTCCTACCATAGTTATCCACTACAGTGACAAGTTCATAGCGTAGTCCATAGGCATCATTGGGGTTTCCTGTATTAGGGCAACACGGTTCTTTCTGCTTTCCAATATTGTTAATCCGAATTTGCTCATTCGTAAAAGCACGGTTATTTATAAGCTGTGTTGCTTGGCCACATAATTTACATGTCAACATATATTCACTTTTACCATTAATAGGACTCAGCTTATATTCGTTTCCTAATCCTCTCTTGAGTGTCCCATCAGGCTTTTTCTTTGAGTTTTTAGCCGGTACGCCAAAATTATTACATTCAGGGTTCTTGCAAAAATTTAGCTGAACATAATTATTAGAAGTTGGGTGCTTGTAAGCTCTCGGGATTGTAATGGCTTTTGGAGTTCTATGAGGCTTGGACTGTGGGGTTTTCTTTAATGGCTCGACGGATATATCTATCAATTTGAAATAAAGTTCAGCGGCCAACTCTGCATCAATAGTTGCACCATGTTGTGTGCGGCGAGTTAAGTCTATTCCATAACGTTTGCAAGCAGCATCTAGGCTTACTCGTGAAATTCCAAATTTCGATTTTGCTAGTTCCATTGCACATGAAACCTCACTTCCAATATCTGCGACAGTAGAAGGGTGTCCTGCACGATTTAGTTCAGAATTTAAGAATCTAGTATCAAAGGCAGCATTAAATGCGATGATATGTGCGCCGTTAATAAACTTAATGAACTCATTGCTGATATCTTTGAAAGTTGGTTTGCTGACTAGTGACTCATCAGAGATTTGATGAACCTTAAATGCTTTAGATGTCGACTTTTTTCCTTCAGGGTTTAATAGGTGACTAAAAACATTACCAGTTCTAACTCTGCCAACATATTCGATACACGATAATTCAATAACTCTATGCCCCTTTGTAAAAGGCGATAGACCAGTTGTTTCTGTATCAATAAATATGTAGCGAGTATCAATCATCACGTCCCCTCAAATATAGAGTATAGTTTTAGGAGGTGATAATGGGTATAACTATTTGAATGATATTAACTAATTGTACGATATTAATGGGGGATGGTTGAATTTCGAAGACTGTAACCTCTTTATATATAAGGGATGTGGCTGTTTTAATAAATAAAAAAGCCATTCAATTTAATTGAATGGCTCCAAGTTCAGTAAATAGCCCGGCCTTGGGCACCCTTTTTTATTGGTTGAAATTTACTAGTGAATAAGATTAGCTAGCTATTCAGCACCTTCATTATGCATATCAATAATTGAGTCAGCATTTTTATCAGAGTTCTCTTTGCTGATATTATTTCGTAAAGCGTCTAACTTCTCTAAATAATCGATATTGATGTCATTAGTGACATAGTTACCATCAAATACCGATGTATCAAAGGTTTTTATTTCTGGGTTATGTGTACTTACTGCTTGAACAAGATCTTCAATTGTTTGGAAAATAAGCTTGTCCGCGCCAATTAAGTCACAAATATCATCTACGTCTCTACCGTGCGCAATTAATTCATTCGCACTTGGCATATCAATACCGTATACATTAGGGAAACGAACTTCTGGTGCCGCTGAAGCAAAATACACTTTTTTAGCGCCTGAACTACGTGCCATTTCAATAATTTGCTCTGAAGTGGTACCACGTACTATTGAGTCATCAACTAATAAGACATTTTTTCCTTTAAACTCAGTGCCAATAGCATTCAGTTTTTGACGAACTGATTTTTTACGCTGCTCTTGTCCTGGCATTATAAAGGTTCTACCAATATAACGATTCTTCACAAAACCTTGACGGTAAGGTAATTCAAGTTGATTAGCTATTTGTAGTGCAATATCACATGATGTTTCAGGAATTGGAATAACAACATCGATATCGATATCTTCCCAATCACGTGCTATTTTTTCACCTAGCTTAGTACCCATTTCAACACGGGAAGCATAGACAGACATTTTGTCGATGGTTGAGTCAGGACGAGCGAAGTAAACAAACTCAAAAATACAAGGGTTATACGCTGGATTTTCAGCACATTGTTGGCTGTGAATTTTTCCGTCTTCGGTAAAGAAAATAGCTTCACCTGGCGCAACATCGCGAACAAACTCAAATGAACACGCATCAAGTGCTACCGATTCTGACGAAACCATATACTCAACGCCGTTTTCTGTTTCACGTTTACCAAAAACAAGTGGACGAATACCATTAGGATCACGAAAAGCGACCATCCCGTAACCGACAATAAGGGCTACCGTTGCATAAGCACCACGCACACGTTTATGTACATTAGCGATCGCAGTAAAAACATCCTCAGGAGCTAAGGTCAATTCAATACTCTGTTGAAGCTCATGACCTAGAATATTGAGCAACAGTTCAGAATCAGACGTGGTATTTACATGTCGACGCGCTTCGGTATTTAACCAGTGCTTTAATTCTTCGGCATTAGTTAAATTGCCATTGTGCGCTAAAGATATACCGTAAGGCGAATTAGCATAAAAAGGTTGCGCTTCTGATGAGCTAGACGTACCGGCTGTTGGATAACGAACATGGCCAATACCAATATTTCCCTGTAAACGCAACATATGGCGAGTATGGAAAACATCTTTAACTAAACCATTGGCTTTTCTAAGCCTAAAGGTGTTGTCATGAATAGTTACAATACCGGCAGCATCTTGTCCACGATGCTGTAACACTGTTAATCCGTCGTACAAATATTGACTAACCGGGGTTTTACCGACAATACCAACAATACCACACATGATTTTTTCTCCGTTGAAACTTAGATAATGACTTAAAAACGATACCTAGCAAAAAGACTAAGTTAAAAAACTTGATGACTGTTTAAGATACTCAAAAAACCATTCAACCACTAACCTGAACTCAGGAATAAGCTGTGAACTTTTCCACCAATCACTTGCGGCAGCACCGGTAAAAGCATCCATGAAGAATAGCACAGCACTGATAATTAACACGCCACGTAAGGCACCAAATACTAGGCCTAAAACACGATCTGTACCTGATAATCCTGTTTTACTGACTAATTGACCAATGAGGTAATTAACCAGTGCGCCAAGCACTAGGGTGGCGATAAATAAGATAGCACTTGCGGCTGCATTTCGTAAGAATTGATCAGAAATATTGGTTAGTAGGTTGGCTAGATTTCCATAAAAGGTACTGGCAATAAAAAATGCGCTGATCCAAATAATAAGGGACACTGCTTCTTTAACGAATCCACGCACTAAGCTAATTAGTGTTGACACGCCTATGATTGCCAAAATGGCGTAATCTATCCAAACCATAATTTGAGTTTCTCATTGATTAGAGGCGCGCATTCTACCAGAATAGAATCAATAATGCCTAAACTTTTTATCATTACGCGCTAGGTTAACGGCCAAAATTGTATACGCTAATGCGTGATAAAAACCATTACTTGGTTGGATAAAAGCGGGCTATTTTTCCTTTGACATTAGTCAATTTTTGTAATGCTGGAATCTTCTTAATTAATGACGATTTAAGTAAATCTGGCCCAACAAAAACCTTGGTTAAACTGCCCTGCTTGGTTTTTATCGGCTTAGTGAAAGCAGGATAACCGTTTTGCTTAAGCTTAATTAATAACTCTTCAACATTTTTTTTATGTTTGAAACTACCAAGTTGAATCACCCAAGCTTCTTTATTGACCGCTTTATGGGGTTGTTCTCCTAAGTTAGGCTTTGTAATTGCTGATGGACGTTTCTGAGGGGAAGTTTCTCGTGGTACAACCGAACTTTCTTTAGCTGTTGATGCTTCTTTAATGACCTTAGCCCTGCTTGCAGGAGTCATTTTACTTTGCGCTGCTATTTGATTACGATTTTCTAGTGATTGGTGTTCATCATCAGCGTTTACTAATAGCGTATCTAATGCCTCTTCATTAAGGATGATTTCAGCTTCTTTTCTTACCAGCTTATCTTCAGGGAAGGGTTGTTTGGTCATTTTTCCGGTAAACGCTGGGGCTTGCGGAATTGCTTCAAAATCAGTTTGATTTGATTTTTTCTTACCGTCTAACAGATCCGGTAAAAAGATAATAATCGCTGCAGCGACAATAATGGTACCAACAAGACGGTTTTGAAACGGTGTAGACAAGTGCAACTCCTCACTTTGGTCAAATAAACTAGCCTTACCCAGTTAAATCAATTGTTTTCTGATTTCGGCAACGGTATAAAAAG
>Ga0105355_10004840_pt1 | contig 11471 bp, 10 predicted proteins | sample GOMGulsemesocosm_2_FD_83508 | JGI IMG/M metagenome (GOLD analysis project Ga0105355, IMG submission 83508) | Methane-oxidizing microbial communities from mesocosms in the Gulf of Mexico - GOM9C Gulf of Mexico | ecosystem: Environmental > Aquatic > Marine > Cold seeps | place: Gulf of Mexico... | reverse complement strand
GTACGGCTTGGTACTAGGTAGTCACGTGCGCCTTCTGGCGTTGCTTTTGTTAGTACTGGTGTTTCGATATCAAGGAAACCGTGATCATCCATAAAGCGACGTACAAAGTTACTTGCTTTGGCACGTACTTTTAAACGGTTACTCATTTCAGGGCGACGTAAATCGAGGAAGCGATGCTTTAGACGTTGCTCTTCAGTGTTCGTTTGGTTGAAATCAAGCGGCAAAACGTCTGCTTTGTTGATAACAACAAGCTCTAAGCCTGATACTTCAACACCACCAGTCGCCATGTCTTTATTGATTTGGCGTTCGTCACGGGCACGGACTTTACCAGTGATTTTCACACAGAATTCTTGACGTAATTGACTAGCACGTTCGAAAACATCAGCTAAATCTGGATCATAAACAACTTGAACAATACCTTCACGGTCACGTAAATCGATAAAAATAACACCGCCTAAATCACGACGACGATTAACCCAACCACACAATTCTACTTGTTGGCCAATATGTGCTTCGTTTACTTGTCCGCAATATACTGTACGCATCTGCATAATCCTAATAATCTATGAATCAAGATGGCGAGAGCCATCAGCAAAAATTTGTCAATTGACCATTGTAATGGAAATTATTAATGCAACCAATAGTTATCCGACCACAAGCGCCAAAAGCCCCAGCAAACTTGGTCTGAAAGGTTGCCATTGTTGGTTATATAACCATTCCTTTTCCCTATTGGTTACTGATAAATATTATAAATTAAAAAAATATCACTAAAACACCTTTAACTAGAGACAAAGCACACTATTTTAACTAAAATATGGCGCTTTATTTTGCAAGCTAAATACGCTTTTACTTCTCAAGATTCTTTATTTTTCAAGATTCAAAGTTCAAAGCAAACGTTATTCAGGCAATCGCTCTCTTTTTGGAATACAGGTCTTCACATGCTACAACGCGATCAAATATTTTCAGCTCCTATCGACCAGATTGGTGATTTCACTTTTGATGAGCGAGTCGCCGAAGTATTTCCAGATATGATCAAACGTTCGGTTCCTGGCTACGGCAATATCATTTCAGCCATTGGCATGATGACAGCTCGATATACACAAGATAATACCCGCTTGTATGATTTAGGCTGCTCACTTGGCGCAGCAACGATGGCGATGCGCAGCAATGTTAAAGCGGCAGGTTGTGAAATTATCGCCATTGATAACTCTCAAGCTATGTTAGATCGTTGCGAACGCCACCTTGCTGCTTACAAAAGCGAAACACCGGTTACTGTCATTTGTGATGATATTTGCCAAGTAGAAATAAAAAACGCATCGATTGTGGTACTTAATTTTACATTACAGTTTATTCCAGCGCCGGAACGCCACAGCTTATTAACTAAAATTTATGACGGTTTAGTTCCTGGCGGTTTATTAGTGCTATCAGAAAAGTTCTGTTTTAGTGATGACAAGGTTAACGACTTACTGATTAACCTACATGAAGATTTCAAGCGCGCTAACGGCTACAGCGAATTAGAGATCAGCCAAAAACGCTCTGCCATCGAAGATGTAATGCGCCCCGACAGCATTGAAACTCACCTTAATCGTTTTAAAAAAATTGGTTTTTCCAGCGCTAACTCTTGGTTTCAGTGTTTTAATTTTGGCTCTATGATTGCCATTAAATAGTTTAATTTTGGCTCTATGATTGCCATTAAATAATAAGGTTTTCCATGATAGATTTTTCAAATTTTTACCAAATCATCGCTAAAAATAAACTACATCACTGGTTGTATACCTTACCAGCACAGATGCATGAGTGGGAGCGTGAACACAAACACGGCTTCCTGCCTCGTTGGGAGAAAGTACTTAAAAAACTCCCGAAAATAGAAACTCAGCACATCAATATCAAAGATAAGTTTGAAGTCGGTTTACCGGGTGAAATGCAAGAAAGCGATATTCGTAAAACTGAAAGCTTATTACAAAAATTCCACCCATGGCGCAAAGGTCCATTCAACGTGCATGGTATTCACATTGACACTGAATGGCGCAGTGATTGGAAATGGGAACGCTTACGTGAATTCATTTCACCACTGAAGTATCGCTATGTATTAGATGTGGGTTGTGGCAGCGGTTATCACATGTGGCGTATGCTCGGTGATGACGCTGAATTTGTCGTTGGTATAGATCCAAGCCAATTGTTCCTTGTCCAGTTCGAAGCAATTCGCCATTTTGCTAATAACGATCAGCGTGTACATCTATTACCACTAGGTATTCAAGAACTACCTAAACTGCGCGCTTTTGATACCGTATTTTCAATGGGGGTCTTGTATCATCGCAAATCGCCAATTGAGCATATTGAACAACTTAAGAACCAATTACGCGATGGTGGTGAACTTGTGCTGGAAACACTGGTCATTGAAGGGGATGAACAAGCTGTGTTAGTGCCTGGCGAGCGTTATGCACAAATGCGTAATGTATGGTTTTTACCAAGCTGCGCAGCATTAAAGCTGTGGGTTGAAAAAATCGGTTTTGAAAATGTACGTATTGTTGATGTTTCAGATACCAGTATTGAAGAACAGCGTGCAACGACATGGATGCGTAATGAATCTTTAGTCGATTTTTTAGACCCGGATGATCATAGTAAAACGGTTGAAGGCTATCCAGCACCAAAACGCGCGGTTTTGATTGCCACTAAACCTTATGCTGAGCCACTTGATGAGTAATACTTAGCATCATTAAATCTCTGAGAAACATCAACAAAGAACTAATTATTATGAAACGAACGGGCATAAGAATAGTAAGTAACATTACTGACCTTAAGTATTGCACTTACCGGTTGTATGACAACATCGACGGCACGCGCTGCCGCAGAACAACAGCAACAAACTCAACTTATCATTGAGCAAACTGATACTTCTCTGACTACTCAACAAGTTCAATTACGTCAGTTAAATCGAAGAATGGGGGGTAGCTAGCAGACGTACCTAAAGTACTGAATGTACGTCTTGATACGGGTAAAGAATTAGCACTGCTAAACGTGCCGCATTGGCAACAAGTCATCAAGCTTGCCGCACAATGTTATGATATTTCGGGTTTAGGGTATTTAGGTGCTGATGTCGTTTTAGATCGCAATTATGGACCGATGTTGTTAGAGCTTAACGCTCGTCCGGGGCTCGCAATTCAGATCGCTAATAGCATGGGTTTATTACCACGCTTACAGCAAATCGAAACGATGAATACAGCGACTATGGATTTAGAAGAACGTCTTAGTTTTTGCCAAACTAACTTTGGCTAACATGGCCGCCTAAGTTTACTAGACTGACTGTCTTTGTTTTAACTTTTCTTTATTTCTTTATTTCTTTATTTCTTTATTTCTTTATTTAAAATAGTAAAAAACCAGTGATTTGAACACTGGTTTTTTGTTATCACAGATACTCATATTGACTTTCTGTAACGACTTTCTATATCAAACTAGGCCATTAAGTGACGCAGGTTCATTTCAAAAATCATTTTTTCTGCTGTGACATCAAAACTAACAGTCACAATGTAAGTTAGTTCAGAGTCCGCCACAAATGTCGATTTTACTGCAGGAAATGTTTCTGCAATATAAGCGGTGATCTTGTCTTTTTTCTCTTCTAAAAGCGCTTTATCATTTGCAGTAATTGTGAATTCGAGCTCAGTATCGTCTGGTCGAATAATGCTGCCAATCTCGGCGAAAGCACCACAACAATCTTTAACTTCTACTTCAGTATCATTTGACATAATCTTACCTTTAATTCAGTCCGCTAGTTTCTAAAAACCAATAGACTTTTGAAAATAGGAACTTAAAAATATTTATAAAATATATAACTCTTACAAGTTAAATACTTCTTACAAAAAATCAGGATACGTTATATTTCAAATTTAAAAAACAAAAAAGCCGCATCGATTAGCTCAAATGCGGCTTTACAGTGGCCGAGTTGATCTATGACAAAGCGGGGCTAAATAACGCGCTTTACTTAGATTTAAAGACTGCCTATTAAATTGTAATCGGTGTTGTCGGAGCAGCTTTACTCATCGCTTTTAGCTCTTGATCCATGATGAATAAACCATGGCCATTATCAACACCGACACGACGGATCTGGCTAACGATACCGTTAAATAATGCTTCTTCTTCTGTTTGCTCTTCCATCAAGGTATTTAGGTGCGCTACGGATTGGAAATCTTTTAACTCATGCGCTAAGCCTAGAATTTCAGAGATTGACTCAGTGATCATGACTTCGTGCCCTAACGCTTTAGTGAATACATCTAGCAAATCAGTAAATTCAGACTCAGCTGATGGAATTGCTTCCATTAAAGGCTGAATGCCACGATCAATCATATAACGGAACAGTAGTTGTGCATGTTGCTGCTCTTCCGCTGCGTGGTTATAAAAGAAATCGCCAGCGCCAATAAAATCTTGCGCGTAGCAAAAAGAAGCCATACTACGATAAAGGTGTGACGCAGTAAATTCTTTGGTCATTTGTTGGTTCAGCGCAGACGCCATAACTTTAGATAATGTAGGCATAATATCCAATTCCATTTAATGTATGATTTACCGACTATGCTACCTTAATCATGGCAAAATTTAAATGTTATTTAATTATTAAAAAACATACTGGCAATGAAAATGTTGTTAACCAATGTCTTCATCTCGCGAACGATTATCCCTCCTGTACTCTTCTTACAATCACCTCATAATATATTAATTAATTTTTTCTACCCAAGACTTTAAAGACACATTGTTATATTAAAGTGTTGATATATTATTGTAAATAAATTACATAAAACGATAACCAGCAACTTTTCGCAATAAATATGACCGTGTTAACATAAATATGAACAAATAATACGTAATATTACTACAATTGATCTAGATCAATTATCAATACCACTTAATAACTATACTCAAGTCAAAAGTTATCCATTAAGAGGTACCAACTCTCTTACTAAATGATTTTTAATTTTAGGTTTAAGGATATTATATGACGGTCAAGAACACTGAAACGTTAAACGCTATGATTGCTAAGGTGAAAGCCGCGCAACAAGAATTTGCCACTTTCAACCAAAAGCAAGTTGACAACATTTTCCGCGCTGCTGCACTTGCTGCTTCGACGTCTCGTATCCCTCTAGCGCAAATGGCTGTTGAAGAATCTGGCATGGGCGTTTTAGAAGATAAAGTGACTAAAAATCACTTTGCTTCAGAATATATCTACAATAAATATAAAGATGATCTCACTTGTGGCATCATCGAAGAAAACAAAGAATTCGGCACTATCACTATTGCTGAACCAACAGGTATCATTTGCGGTATCGTGCCAACAACGAACCCAACATCAACAGCAATCTTCAAAGCGCTTATCTCACTTAAAACACGTAACGGCATTATTTTCTCGCCACATCCACGTGCTAAAAATGCAACAAATACAGCCGCTAAAATAGTACTTGATGCAGCAGTAGCAGCCGGCGCACCAAAAAATATCGTTGGTTGGATTGATGAGCCTTCAGTAGAACTTTCAAATGCACTAATGCACCACGAAGACATTAACCTTATCCTTGCAACTGGTGGTCCAGGCATGGTTAAAGCGGCTTACTCTTCAGGTAAACCAGCGATTGGTGTTGGTGCGGGTAATACACCTATCGTTATTGATGAAACAGCTGATGTTAAACGCGCAGTATCTTCAATCCTAATGTCTAAAACATTCGATAACGGTGTAGTTTGTGCTTCTGAGCAAGCAGTTATTGTTGTTGATGCGGTATACGATGCAGTGAAAGCACGTTTCGCAAGTCACGGTGGTTACATGCTGTCTAAGAAAGAAGCAGATAAGGTACGTGAAATCGTATTAATCAACGGCAACATGAACCCAGCTATTGTTGGTCAATCTGCGGTTAAAATTGCAGAAATGGCTGGCGTTAAAGTACCAGCATTCACTAAAGTACTTATCGGTGAAGGCCCAGAAGTTCACGTTGATGACGCATTTGCACATGAAAAACTATCTCCGACTCTAGGTATGTTCCGCGCTCGTGATTACGATCACGCTGTAAAACAAGCAATCACTATGGTTGAACTTGGCGGTATCGGTCATACATCAGGTATCTACACAGACCAAGATGCAAACGAAGATCGTATCAAAGACTTCGGCGATAAAATGAAAACGGCACGTATTCTTGTGAACCAACCAAGCTCTCAAGGTGGTATCGGTGATTTATATAACTTCGGTCTAGCACCATCATTGACGCTAGGTTGTGGTTCATGGGGTGGTAACTCTATCTCTGAAAACGTAGGTCCAAAACACCTTATCAATAAGAAGACTGTTGCGAAGCGAGCTGAAAATATGTTGTGGCATAAACTACCAGAATCTATCTACTTCCGTCGTGGTTCATTACCAATCGCAATGGATGACCTTGTCGGCAAAAAACGCGCTTGCATCGTGACTGATAAGTTCCTATTCAACAACGGTTATGTTGACGACCTAGTAGCAATCCTAAAAGAAAAAGGCATTGATACTGAAGTATTCTACGACGTAGAAGCAGATCCAACACTTGCAGTAGTAAAACGGGGTGTTGAAGTGATGAACAGCTTCCAACCTGACGTAATTATTGCATTTGGTGGTGGTTCACCAATGGATGCTGCGAAGATAATGTGGGTGATGTACGAGCATCCAACCGCCAACTTCGAAGACCTTGCAATGCGCTTTATGGATATCCGTAAACGTATTTACAAGTTCCCTAAAATGGGCGGAAAAGCGATGATGGTTGCAGTAACAACAACATCAGGTACCGGTTCTGAAGTAACACCATTTGCAGTTGTAACCGATGAAGTAACAGGTCACAAATACCCTATTGCTGATTACGAACTAACACCAAACATGGCGGTTGTTGATGCAAACTTAGTCATGAACATGCCTAAATCGCTCACAGCATTCGGTGGTTACGACGCAGTGACTCACGCACTTGAAGCTTACGTTTCAATTCTTGCGAACGAGTACTCAGATGGCCAAGCGCTACAAGCAGTGAAACTGTTAAAAGAATATCTACCGAGTTCTTACAAAAACGGCGCTAAAGACCCAATCGCTCGTGAAAAAGTACACAATGGCGCGACTATCGCTGGTATTGCATTTGCCAATGCTTTCCTAGGTGTGTGTCACTCTATGGCGCATAAATTGGGTGCTGAATTCCACATCCCACACGGTTTAGCGAACGCATTATTAATCACTAACGTAATTCGTTATAACGCAACTGACATGCCAACGAAACAAGCTGCATTCTCACAATACGACCGTCCGAAAGCACGTGCTCGTTATGCTGAAGTTGCAGAACATTTAGGCTTCCGAGAAGGTAAAACAGCGGACAAAGTTGAAGCATTACTTAACTGGTTAGACGAATTGAAAACTGATTTAGACATTCCTAAATCAATTCAAGCTGCGGGTGTAAACGAAGCTGATTTCTTAGCTAAAGTTGACCAACTAGCAATTGAAGCGTTCGATGACCAATGTACTGGTGCTAACCCACGTTTCCCATTAGTCAGCGAGCTTAAAGCACTGTTAATTGCCTCTTACTACGGCAACGACTACAAAGAAGCTTATGACATGCCAGTTGAAAAAGAAGCTGAAAAATAATATTTTTATTAATAATTAGCTTTATATATTAAATGTTAATTAGATAAAACGTCATAAAAAGTACCTCTATTAATCAAGTTAATCTGATTGTTGAGGTACTTTTTGCTTTTCTATGATCCTACTCACTGACTTATACCTCCTTTATTGGTAACAGTTAAGTATTCTCCAAAATTTAGGCCTAGATTCTATTATCGTTGATATAGAACGCAGTCAAAATAATGATTTCAATATAGCGTTTGAACCTGTAAAAGTGCAACAAACTACAGAAGATAGTAAAGGTTATTTAGAACATGAGGCCAGAATAAATCGTCACCAAGCTGAACTAGCGCAGTTAAAAAAACAAGAAAATCAACAACAAGATTTTTGGTGGCAAATCCTTCGAAAATCCAGAAAGGAATATCAATATAATATTTTCTATGCCGTTGAATAAAGCAATTTTAAAGGTATAAATAGGGACATGTAGACAGTTAATCACTGGACATAAAATAAGATATTGTTAGACTTATCTAACTGAAATAGTATCAATTTTAAATCCGTTAATAAATGTGTCCATTAATAGTGATTAACTATGTCTAAACGTAATACTCAACAACGCCGTCATACTATTGTTAAACTACTTGAGCAAGAAGGTAAGCTGAGTGTCGATTATTTAGCACAACGTTTCGAAACTTCTGAAGTAACTATCCGTAAAGATCTTACAGCGCTAGAACAAAATGGCTTATTGTTACGCCAATATGGTGGTGCGATTCCAATCCCTAAAGAATTACTCCCCGATAACGAAAACGCCAATATTTCTGAAGCAAAACATAATATCGCCATCGCAGCTGCAACCTGTATTCGCGATCATAATCGGATAATTATTGATAGTGGCACCACGACAGCTAGCTTAATTGAGCAACTAGTCGCAAAGAAAGGTTTGATTGTCATGACCAATTCTTTACAGGTAGCAAACTCTCTAAACAGTTTGGAGAATGAACCGACATTATTAATGACTGGTGGGACTTGGGATCCACATTCTGAGTCTTTCCAAGGGCAGGTTGCAGAGCAAGTATTGCGCTCTTACGACTTCGACCAACTGTTTATTGGCGCCGATGGTATTGACTTAGAAAGAGGCAGTACGACATTTAATGAATTAGTGGGTTTAAGCCGAGTGATGGCTGAAGTGTCTAGAGAAGTAGTTATAATGGTCGAATCGGATAAAATATCTCGAAAGATGCCCAATCTAGAACTGTCATGGGAAAATATTAATACATTAATTACCGACACTGCTATAACTGCAATTCAGAAAGCCACTATTGAAGCTAAAAATATAAAAGTCATTATTGCTTAACAATATTATTGTTTAAAACTGCTGTTTTACTTTTGCTCTTGCATATCTAGGATAAAATCAAACAGGCTTATGACTAATTCATAAATCACGGTACTAAACAGCGCTAGAATAGTGAGATTAAAAAAATGCTGGCAATAGTAAAGATATACGGTAACGACTCAGTGACCTGCCCAACGAATAAACCTTGTTGGCCAAAGTAGCTCGGCAATACATTTTTAGCAAAAAGAGCATTACCAAGTACCGCTGGCACGACCATCAAGCCCATTCCAAGTGCACTCCAGGTAATCCAAAAGTGAATACTAAGCGCAGGTTTACTCCTACGGCTGGACCCACTTTTCTCTAAAGTAAGCCACAACATACAAATACTTTATGTGCGATGACGCTAAGCAAAATCGAAGCAAAGGCAACAGTAAGACAAAAGCATAAAATATTACCGCTTATTACACCTCTTTATGCTTTCCTGCAATAAGGCAATTTAAGCTATGGTTTATATGGTTGTTCTACTTTGCTATAGCAAAGTGACCTTTTAGAGCATATCAAGCCAATGGCGTAATCTATTCTTTTTAGTGACCGCTCGCCTATATATTTAACAAAACATTCACATCTGACGTGACAAGTGCATAAATATAAGTAAACTAATTACTCAATTTTTCATTTAAGTAGATGGACCTTATGATTAGTGAAATAATTCGTTGTTATTACCTCAGTAAAAAACGTCCAGGAAACTTAGATTTTCTAGACACAGCTAGACGCTCATTCCGTGTTGGTTTACGCCATATTGATTTCAATTTGCACATCAACAACGCTAAGTACCTGATGTTTTTAGAGAAAGCACGTTGGGATCATTCAATTAAAACCAATACTTTCAATTTGATGCTGAAAAACAAAATTAACTTCATCATTGCCGGTGTCGAAGTTGGCTATATTCGTGAAGTACGTTTATTCAGTAAGTTTGAAGTGGAAACTCGCTACTTAGGCTGGGATGAGAAATATTTCTATATTGAGCAGAAGATCTTCTCGAAAGGTAAGTTATGTAACTCAAGCTTAGTCAAAGCGGTATTCGTACAAAAAGGTAAAGTAGTTGCTCCAGATAAAGCCATCGACTTATTACCTATTTCTAAACGTCCAAGTCAATTACCTGAACACTTAAAACTATGGAAAGATTTGGCTGCAGCAAAGCGCAATTACTCAGACAAAGCAGAACTTGCACAAGTAGCATAATGACTCATTCTCGTTAAAGAATTCAACACCGTCCTATAAAGCAGTAAACGTTACTGCTTTAGCTTTTCTTACTATTTTCTTGTTGCCCTCATGCTAGTTTACGTTTAGATAATTTAAGTGAGCCTGTTAACAAGTCTGCTTATTTCAACCTACATAAATAAGTCCTGTTGCTAAACTTTCTACACTGTAATTATTCAGACAACTAATAACCAATCTAAATACCAAATTCCCTATACGTTAAGGAAAACAAGTATGACTAACAGAAAAGTCACATCATCACTTAAACGATCCTCTCAATTAACTAATATTTGCTTAGCTAGCTTATTATTCACAGCGAGCTTAAGTAGTGTCATTGCAGCCCCGCAAACGGCTACAAAAGCAAATAACGCGGCAATTTATAGCCAACTGTCCACTCAGCACCCTATTTGGGCTGAAAAAGGCATGGTTGCAACTCAAGAAGCACTTGCAACCCAAATCGGCGTGAACATACTGAAACAAGGTGGTAATGCTGTTGATGCGGCCGTTGCAGTTGGTTACGCCCTAGCCGTGACATTACCTCGTGCCGGTAATTTAGGCGGTGGTGGTTTTATGATGGTCTACCTAGCTAAAGAGAAGAAAGCGGTAGCTATCGATTATCGTGAAGTCGCGCCACTAAAATCTAGCAAAAATATGTTTCTCGATGCAGCAGGTAATGCCGATAGCCAGTTGTCACGCTTCCACGGTTTAGCGATTGGAGTTCCCGGTACTGTCATGGGCTTTGAATTAGCCTTGCAAAAGTACGGTAGTATGAGTTTAAAACAGGTCATGGCACCAGCGATAAAACTAGCTAAACAAGGTATTATAGTCACTCCCGATCTAGCGAATTCTCTGCAATCGACTAAAAAGCGTTTAAGCAGTCACACTAGCAGTTATGATATTTTCTACAAGGCTGATGGCAGTAATTACCAGCCCGGCGATACTCTAGTACAAACTGATTTGGCAAACACACTGACTGCCATTGCCAATAATGGTAGTAAAGCGTTTTACCAAGGACCCATTGCTAAAGCGATTAGTCAAACCGTTAAAAATGCCGGCGGCATCATGACGGAAGCTGACTTACAACAATACCAAGCTATCGAACGTCAACCAGTCATGGGCGATTATCACGGTTACAAAGTACTTTCTATGCCACCGCCCTCTTCCGGTGGTGTCCATGTGATCCAAATGCTAAATATGTTGGAAAATTATCCGATTGCTCAATTAGGCCACAATACTTCTGCGACAATTCACTTAATGGCCGAATCAATGCGTCGCGCTTATGCC
>Ga0105355_10004839_pt1 | contig 11471 bp, 15 predicted proteins | sample GOMGulsemesocosm_2_FD_83508 | JGI IMG/M metagenome (GOLD analysis project Ga0105355, IMG submission 83508) | Methane-oxidizing microbial communities from mesocosms in the Gulf of Mexico - GOM9C Gulf of Mexico | ecosystem: Environmental > Aquatic > Marine > Cold seeps | place: Gulf of Mexico... | reverse complement strand
TTACGCGTGATTTTTTTATTTCGAGGTGAAATTAAATAAGGAGAGTTATCCCCAGGTTTCTTAAACATAAGAACCGAAAACTCCTTAATCGATTTATCCACCATAAATACATTCCCCGCCAAAGGAACAGCATCTTGCGGAATAGCTTGTTTAAAAATTTTAAAGAAAACCTTCTGTAATTGCTCAGCAGATTGCGCTGTTTCTGACCAGCCACCCGTATCAGAAGCTAATTTTCCTAATAATTCTGCATCCGCATCATTTGATAAAGCAATCGTTTGGATTTTAATACCCGCTTGTTGCAGCAATGGAACCTGCACATCCATAATCCTTGCTCGTGACTCTGCGCTTTGCATAATATCTTTAGATATATCAACCATACCATCCGTTAATATAATCAATGATCTGTTGTTGTTATTATATTTATTTGATGATGAAAGCCATTGTTTAGTTGATTTTTGCAGCGCATCTTCAATATTTGTAAACAGTCCTCTAGAGTGAATTTTTTTTATCTTTAATAAAGCCTTTTTTTTCCATCGCTTATTAACAGTTCCAGCACTCACCAACACTGTTGTTTTTTCAGAAAACAGCCAAAGTCCAACCTTTGTTCCTTTAGGTAATAAATTAATCAATAATTTAATTGCTGGGATTCTTAAATTCTTAGGGTCATTTTTTTTCATGCTCCCAGACACATCAATCAATACTTGTAACTCATTTACTACTTTTGACTTTTTACTTGCTGCATTAGCCATTGAACAGACACTGCTGATCAATACACACATAAAAAGAAACCTTAACTTAGCGCCCATTGAAATTCATTAGATATTAATGTTATAAGTTCTAAATATAGCTTAAATAAAACAATATTATAGGTAAATTATGGTTTCTTTAAATCCCCCGATTTGTGATTTTGGTGCACAAGCACATGACTTTAATCTATTAGGTATCGATGGAAAACGCTGGACTCTAGAAAAGTGTATGGGTGAAAAAGGCTTGTTAGTCATGTTTATATGTAATCACTGTCCTTACGTAAAAGCGATTCATCAACGTTTATTAAGAGATACAGCAGAACTAAAAAAACTTGGTATAGCAACCGTTGCCATTTCTTCAAATGATGTTATTAATTATCCTGAAGATTCTTATGAGAATATGCAGATTCTAGCCAAAGAATTAAATTTTGCCTTCCCTTATTTATTAGACGAGAGCCAAGAGGTAGCCAAGCAATATGGAGCAGTTTGCACACCCGATTTTTTTGGGTATAACAGCCGTCAAGAATTGCAATACCGAGGACGATTAGATGAAAGCAAAAAGGAAACTGCAGCTGATGGTGTTAAACGTGATTTATTTGATGCAATGAAACAAGTTGCTCAAACCAAGCATGGCCCAAAAGAACAAATTGCTAGTATTGGTTGTTCTATAAAATGGAAATCCTAAAACCACCCCCACCATCTAGCTCCCACGCGCTGCATGGGAGCTCACATTTAGACGCGCATGGGAACTAGGCTGTTTTTTTACTTTCGCTTTCCCCAGATATCAGCATTAACAGCAGGCTCTTCTTTTTCAGGTTCTGGTGCAGTAACATTTTCTTTTTCTACAGCCTCTTCAACTTTAACTGGCTTCTGCTCTTTAACCACATCCTGTTCTTCAGCTTGTCTAGCCTTCTGTTTCTTACTTAATCTAGGCTTTTTCTTTTTTGGACTTTTACGCGGCATTGGAGGAGCCACTTCATCAGGCTCAAAACCCTCTATTTCTTCTCTTTCTAATTGAAGTCCATTATGGCTTTCTATCACAGAAAAATGTTGAAATTCATGATGTGCAATTAAAGAAATAACGTGTCCTTGCTCACCAGCACGACCTGTACGCCCTATTCTATGTACATAATCATTCGGAGATCGTGGTAAATCGTAGTTAATAACACAAGGTAACTGTTTAATATCAATCCCTCTTGCTGCCACATCAGTCGCAATTAAAATACGTATTTCACCATCTTTAAACCTCTTTAAAGCTTTCATTCTTGCAGATTGCTCTTTATTGCTGTGCATAGCAACTGCTTCAATATTCCTTTTTTCCAGCTTTTTAACCAGATTATCGCAAGTTCTTTTTGCACTACAAAAGATCAATACTTGTTCCCAATCATTGTTATCAAGTATATGTGCAAGCACATCGTTCTTTTGATTATGGTTAACTGTGATGACACGTTGCTCTATTTCCAGCTCATCAACAAACTCATCCATATTAATAATGACTGGCTCATCCATCACTTCACGCACTAAGCGACTAATACTTTCTGGAAAAGTCGCTGTAAACATCAGGTTTTGACGTTTATCCGGTAATAATTTACTGATGCGCTCAATCTCCTCTTGAAAGTCACCTTTCATCAAGCGATCTACTTCATCAATCACCAAAGCTTTTATTTGATTAAATTTAATGGCATTCTGATCGACTAAATCAAGTAATCGTCCTGGCGTAGCTACCAAAACATCAGCCCCACCTCTTAATGCCATCATTTGAGGATTAACTTTTACACCACCATAAACACTTTGGCATTTAATAGCTGGCTCAATATTTTCAGACAGCTGAGAAAAAACTTCTGCAACCTGAATGGCCAATTCTCGCGTTGGTACCAGCACCAATATCTGCACACAATTACTTGCTACTCTATTAGTGCCATCAAAACGCTTGTCACGCCCGATACGAGAATAAAAACTATCATTACTCATACTGTCTAACAAAGGCAAAGCAAAAGCAGCAGTTTTCCCAGATCCTGTATCAGCACGTGCTAAAACATCTTTCCCCTCTAATACAGCGGGTATAGTTTTAAGCTGTATATCTGTTGGGGATTCAAAGCCCATATTTTTAATAGCAGATAAAATATCATCTGAAAAAGAAAATGATTCAAAATCGGCTTGGGGTGTATTTTTCATAAAGATAACTAGCTAGAATAAACAATGCCTTATTTTAACTTAATAAAGTATTACTAAGATTAATAAATACAGAATTAACCGTTTACAACTCAATTAAACAGACTCCCCAACAAAAGGTTTACGGCTTTAGTTCCTTACCCCTCTATATAAGAGCCTTCTCCATATGTTCTAAAATTACATAAGCTCTATCTGTTCCATGCACGTTATAATAATCACTTTAAAAAACAATATCCCTTTAAATCATGCCAGAACCTTTATCCAGTAATGCCGTGCTATACGCTATCTTATCTTTAAACAGTGAAATTGCCTTACAGAAGGAATATATAGACAGTTCAGGCTTGTCGGGTGAAGAAAAAGAAAATGAAGAAGGTATTCTTGATGATCTAGAACAAGCTTTTATGGAGTTTATTGATTTATATAAACACCATACGCACAAAGATAAAGACTTACCTTCTATTGAAGAATTATTAAATAGCGAACTATAAACATGTACACACTTTATGGCATCAGTAATTGCAATACTGTAAAAAAAGCTAAAGACTGGCTACAAGAAAATAATATTGAATTTCAGTTTCATGATTATCGCAAACAGGGATTAACAACTGAATTGCTTGAAACTTTTGAAGCCACTTTAGGCTGGGAAAAATTACTTAATAAGCAAAGTACTAGCTGGCGTAAACTGAGTGATGATCAAAAAGCCAATGTATCAAAACAAACAGCATTGCAATATATGCTAGAGACCCCTACTTTAATCAAACGTCCTGTATTAGATACTGGCGAAAAAATGATTATCGGTTTTAAAGCAGACAACTATCAAGCAGAATTATGAGCGAAACATTAACCTTATTAAAAGACCTCGTCAGTAGAGAATCTGTCACGCCTAAAGATGCTGGTTGCCAAGATGTATTAGTTGAACGATTAAGCAAACTGGGATTTAAAGAAGAACGTTTAGATTTTGACGATACTCAAAATATTTGGCTAAGACGTGGTGAAGCAAAACCTTTACTAACCTTTCTTGGCCATACAGATGTTGTACCACCAGGGCCTTTAGATCGCTGGGACTCACCTCCCTTTGAGCCAACTATCAGAGATGGCAAATTATATGGTCGTGGTACTGCTGATATGAAAGGTGGCGTGGCTTGTTTTGTAACAGCATTAGAACGTTTTATTGCCAATCACCCCGATCATAAAGGCTCTATTGCTATGATGATGACCAGTGATGAAGAAGGCATTGCCACCAATGGTGTAGTTAAAGTCGTCGAAGTTTTAGAAAAACGTAATGAAAAGATTGACTGGTGTTTAGTCGGTGAACCATCAAGTGATAAAAAACTAGGTGATGTTATTCGTGTCGGTCGTCGTGGTTCCTTATGTGCTAAATTAACGGTTCATGGTACACAAGGTCACGTAGCTTATCCTGATATTGCAGAAAACCCTATTCATGCTTTTGCCCCTGCACTTAAAGCATTAACTGAAGAAGTTTGGGATAATGGAAATCAATTCTTCCCACCTACAAGCTTGCAAGTATCTAACATTAATGGTGGCACTGGGGCTGAAAATATAATTCCAGGTGAATTAGAAATTCAATTTAATCTACGTTTCTGTACAGAACTTGATGAACAAACTATCAAACAGCGTACAGCAGCTATTTTTGATAAATATGATTTTAACTATGACCTGCAATGGCGTTTATCAGGGAACCCTTTCTTAACAGAAGGTGGCGCTTTAATTGATGCGGCTCATGTTGCTATCAAGCAAGTAACAGGCTTTGAAACACTGGATGATACAGGTGGCGGCACGTCTGATGGTCGGTTTATCGCCCCAACAGGCGCTGAAGTAATTGAACTAGGCCCACTAAATGAATCGATTCATAAAATAAACGAAAATGTCGGAGTTGAAGATTTAGAGATATTATCTGAAATTTACGAAAAAATGTTAATTGAATTATTAGTTTAAACAAGGTGAATTTATGAACACATCAAATGATATTACTCAATTAATTGGAAATACAGAACTAGTAAAATTAAACCGTTTAGTTGAAGCTGATTCAGCTGATATTTTCTTAAAAATTGAAGCGGGTAATCCAGGTGGTTCGGTAAAAGACCGTATAGGTTTAGCTATGATTACCGCAGCTGAAGAATCAGGTGAATTAAAAGCTGGAGGTACAATTATTGAACCTACTTCTGGAAATACCGGCATTGCTTTAGCTATGATTGCAGCCGCACGAGGTTATCACTGTATATTAACCATGCCTGAAACTATGTCCGTTGAACGTAGACATTTATTAGCCCTATACGGTGCAGAACTTGTGTTAACGCCAGGCCCAGAAGGCATGAAAGGCGCCATTAACAAAGCAAAAGAAATTCTTGCTGATATTGATAATGGTTTTATGCCCCAACAGTTTGAGAACCCAGCTAACCCTGAAATACATAGACTAACTACAGCACAAGAAATATGGTCTGCAACTAATGGTAATATAGATGCCTTTGTCTGCGGTGTTGGTACTGGCGGCACAATTACTGGCGTAGCCGATGTGATCAAAAAAAGAAAACCAACTTTCCAGGTCATTGCTGTAGAACCTGCTGAATCACCTATAATTTCAGGTGGTCAACATAGCCCACATAAAATTCAAGGCATCGGCGCTGGTTTTATACCTAAAATTTTAGCGGTCGAGTTACTAGATGGCATTGAATTAGTTAGTACAGCAGAAGCATTTGCAATGCGTAAACGTTTAGTCGAAGAAGAAGGCATTCTTGCAGGCATTTCAACAGGCGCCAGCGTATGTGCAGCATTACGTCATGCTAAAAAACTAGGTCCTGGAAAAACAGTTGTCACTGTTATGCATGATACTGGTGAACGCTATTTAAGCATGAGTTAACAGCTCTTATCCTGGCCATTAATTTTTTGAGGGGAATGTATGATCTATTCCATACATTCCCCTACAGGCAGAAAGACCTCTCAGACCTTACTATTAAATTAATTATTCCAGCTTATCTTTACTTACAACGTTAGCTTTAAGCTGTGGCTGCGATCCTAGCTCATAGTAGAATTGAATTGTATCTCCAGCCTTAAATGTCTCACCGATTGTTAAAACTCTTGGGGATGTCAAACCAGAGTCGTAATCTTTGAGAGTATGGTTCTGATAAACGCGAATTTTTGTGAAAAACATAGGCTGATATCTTTGTTCGATGGTATCAGGAATTCTTATGACCGCTCCAGGTAATAGTTTACTGTAATTGCTTTCCCATGAATTTACTGTCTCTAAATTCACAACGAATACCGATGAGAGAGCGATTCGATCTCGTTGGATTGCGCCTTCATTCCCTTCAAGACTATTACATCTTGACAGAAAAGTATTTGGTCTTTCTTTATGTTTGCTATGCATGCCTAAGCACTATTTTCGTAACTATCGAATAATATTTATTATGCCCTAAAGTGATTCTTTTAGTTACACTAGTACAAACCAAAAAAAGTAGGTAACTTATGCAAAGCCTGAAAAAATCCAGCGAAGCAATTCAATTTCCTCTTCGGTTTAATTCAGATGCATTACTAAATGATCTTAATCGTATTTCTGATGAGCGCTGGATTCCACATTTCAACACGGATAATTACGAGGGGGACTGGTCTGCAGTAGCTCTACGCGGACCAGCAAATGTGACACACCCAATTCAAGAGATTTTTGCAACGCCAGGGACCACAGAATGGGCTAACACCAGCTTATTTGATGACAGCCCCTATTTCGCAAAGGTTATGTCGACATTTAAGTGTCCACTACTATCAGTTCGTCTACTGCGGCTAGGCCCAGGAGCATCAATAAAAGAACATACCGATCACAGTCTGGCGTTTGAAGATGGCGAAGTCCGCCTGCATGTTCCTGTTCAGACTAATCAAGATGTTAAATTCTGGCTTAATGGTCAGCTTATTCCATTACAAGTGGGAGAAACTTGGTATTTGAACGTCAACCTGCCACACCGGGTAGAGAACAACAGCTTAAAACATCGTGTTCATTTGGTTCTTGATTGTGAAGTGAATTCTTGGTTAATTGAACAGGCGGGAATCACAGATTAGAATTCGGTAAGGTTAGCATACTTCGGTTATTTTCCTATATGGATATATTTTGCACAAATCACAAGACAAGCCACTCAATTACTTTATTCTGGACACTTAAAAATATCGGTTTTTGTTACAAACGCGATAATTAATTTAACTTGGCTTTGCTTATATTTCTTCGTTCGATCAATCGTCAAAGTAAACATATGAATAGTACATATCAACGAATGTATCAACATCCACTGGCTACACCACACTTAGCAAAGGAGCGGACAACATGAAAGATCTAAGTACACTAACAATTAAAGATTTTCAGACCAGCCTTAAACAAACATTTTTAGTTACTCTAGAAAATACAGATTATCTGAAACTTGAGTTAACCGAGGTAAAAGCTATCAGTCGCTTTGACCCAAAAACAGATACTCGCCAGTCATTCTCTTTATTGTTTCGTGGTCCCTTTGAACCTATACTCCCTCAACAATCATATCAGATTAAAAATGAGCAACTCGGAGAGCTATTACTGTTTCTAGTCCCAATTGGTCCAGATAAAATTGGCATGCTCTATGATGCTACTTTTAACTGACAACCCTTATGTAGGGTAATTATATCTCCTTCAACTAGATTATCGTCGCTTAGACGGTAGCCATTCCATGTACTGGTAAATACCATTTTCTCCAAGCTGAAGGAACCCCAGGTTCCGGTAAAGATGAGCCGCTTGGTTATTTTCCTGTACGTGCAAGGTAACTCGTTTATTTGAATATTCACCCTCATCAAGCAAGTCCCGCAGTAACGCACTACCGATACCTCGATTGCGAAACAGAGGCAGCAAATTCACATCTACCAGACGAAGTTCGTCATTAATGGAAGCAACATATATGTGACCAATAATATTATCTTCTGTAACGATTACCTCAAAACGTGCGTCTGGGAAACTATTATGATATTGCTTCTGCTGTGCCTGAAACTGGATACGCAAGAATGTATCCTTATTAAATTCATCCCAGCCTGCAACAACAGCCGATAGGTCTTCACGGGAATCAACAAACACCTGAAAAAGTGCCTCGTGATCACTTTCATTTAAAGCACCCAACATAATTTTATTATACGAAGTAGCTCGTAAATCTTTCATATTTATTGTGCCATATCAGTTGTCGGGCTTTAGTCCGACAAACTTCTCGTAGCTGACCTTCCTTGGTCAGCTCAAAATAACAGCAGGTGAAGCTCTACATCAGTTCCGTGATGGAAAGATCCCAGTGAGTGCAATGCAGAAGTTCACAGTCAAAAAAGGTTGCATGTTATTGTGTGGGGTACCGTTACCAGTAGCTTCTAACGTAGTTGTCGTTACGGTTGTTACTGACTCTGAATTCATTGCGGCATTAGCGGGCCCCGAATGATAGGTCCCCGATGAAACACCCGCATCATCAGCCCAGAAATTGTTGGCTGCATCATTCGAATTTCCAGCCGGGGTCACTACATGTGCCGTCGACGCTGATGTCGACTCTGCGGTATGGGTGTGTGAAGGAAGATTGCTTTCGGTAAGTACAGTTTGCTCTAAACCGGATTTCGATCCTTGTGATCGAGGTGACAACCCTGGCCCCGTTCCTTGATGTATAGGTACTCGACCACGCAGATCCGGTAACCCAAATGTGGTGCGACCGTCACCGCCGTAGGTCGTACCCAGCAGTGCAAAAAGCGCAGTGTTTTGTGCGATTGAGAGTAACGCGCCGTCACACTTCGCCCAGCCGCGCGGAGGAAAATTGAAGCCAAACATGTGAATTTGGCCAATAAATGGTTCTGACATTGTCTTTCTCCTATATATGATTATTTGTTGGTTGTATTTATGTTATTAAGTAAAAACTGCCTCAAGCCTGTTATGTGGCATAAGTAGGTCTACAGGTACCATAAATAGATTCATTGAGCTTCTTTTCGGGTGGGTTAATCGATATTGCCCTTCAGTCAGCTCAAAACTGTCAAGTACCTCAAAAACAATTGAAAAAGGGTCTCGTCTGAATCTAAGTCCTCGTCCTACTTTAGGAGAACTTACCTCAATCAGTTTGGCATTAACAACAGCCCCGCTTTCCGTTCGTAAGTTAAAATTTTGTCCCGTCAGCTCTTCAAAGTCTTTTATAGTTGCATTAGCAAGATGGACTCTCTTGTCTGCACCAACTGGGTTAAACAATCCATCAGTTGATGCTCCCAAAGCATGAACAGGAACGGATGAGACACTGAGTATTGCCATGCCTCCAACTGTGGCGGTACGAGATAGAAATTCTCGCCTTCTTAGAGTTGTTTTTTTCGATGTTGTCTGTATTTTTAACACTGTATCTCTCCTTTTTTATATAAAGGACGATGTATCAAGATAGGGGCTCAGTCCCGAACGAAACACCTATTACCATTAACTGTTTTATGGTGGTTGTCAAACTCCCTGAAATTCACGACGGCGGTATATGATACCCAAAAGCAGAAAACCAAGGCTGGCTAGTACCAAGCTTCCTGGTTCAGGTACAGTTTGAGCATCCTCAGTTTCAATGGTCAAAGTTGAAAAAAGGAGGATTGCACCATTAAAAGTTGTTTCTGATACAAATGGCAATGTTTCATTTGGACATGAAAAAAATAACGTACAAGTCTGGAGTCCAGGCCCTTGCAAAGCGAGCGATACACTAGCAGTCCCATCAATAAGGCTTGCAAATAAACCCGGAGTAAAATCAATGGTATATACGTTATACATATTATCGAGACCATCTCCTAAGGCTTCGAACATACTATCTAATTCTGCCCTTAGGTCATTTCCATCAACATCATACGAATCGAGTTGACTTCCACTCGCCGCGGAATCATGATCCACAATTCCAATAGTGAGTGATGCACTTAGAATTGTATCTGAGATAGCCCCGTAACTGAAGTCCCAGGTTGCCGAGCAATTAGTAAACAAATCACCTCCGCAATTCTGATTGAATGGTGCAAGTTGTCCGTCTTGAGCATCACCAACCAAAGAGCTCACAGGCGTATCGCCATCATTGAAACCGGATGCCGTGTTACCCAGTGAGCTGGTAATTATTGCGGCAGATGCTATCTGAGTAGCACCAAAAGCAAAAACAAATCCTGTTGCTAACAAAATATTATATATGTTGGTTATTTTCATTATTTCCCCCATAGAATACTAAGAACAATGATATGAAAGTTCTGATTTTTTAGATCAATCAATTTAAAAAGGCAAGTTAAATGCCACTTATAAAAAGTTATTTTAAATTATATACTTGACTAAAACCATGCTTTATGAGTGGTTACAAAATGTAAAAAAAGGTGACACTATAATAAGGCACTATGCAACTTTCTTTACACATTTAATGCTTACACAAACTTATCAACAATCAGTGCAGGGCAATCAGTATCTACGGGGTTGTTTTTCTACCTCAAGTTTTAACATCAGAGTAACTATTTGAAATTTATATCAAAATAGTTACTACTGAAATAAACTTTCCACTAAAAACTCAGCTTCTGCTTGGACAGCTATATTTTTATCTTCTGTGGCGGCTTTAATAAATGCTTCGCTTACGGGGGTATGAGTATTTGCCAATTGCTTAACTGCTTGTAAACGCAATCTAGGGTCTTGTTCGCCAAAAATGACCTGACCCAAAATTTGATGTGCATCCAAGTATTCGAGCTGTCCTAATGCATTGACAACTTGTTCTCTTATTTCAGGACGATCATCTGTTAAACCTTCAGCCATCGCATTAACTACAGCTTTGTTATGAGCCAACGAACTTAATTGCTCTATTGCGTATAACTTACTTTTAAGGTGCTTTCCTTTTGTCGCTATAATAGCTGAGAGCTCACTAATTGCTTCATTCTCAGGACGAGTAGATAAATAGTGAATCCACTCCAGCTCTTCTAGAACCACTTTAGGGACTGGTTTGTTGATAAAAGTAATTAAGCTTTGAAGATTATCAAATGATTCATAAACCAGCACCTTCTTAACTGACTGTTTGTCCTTAGAATATACCAAAACATAGTTACTACTACTGAGTATTTTTCTAAAAAACTGTTCGGTTGACTGTTTATAGACATCAATATTTATTTTGTTTGCGAATTGACCTTTCAGAACTAATTGAATGTTTGCTTTATCACATAAAGCTAGTAGCACTTCTTTTAAACTAATATTTTTAGCATTTAGTGACACCTTATTATTAGTCACTCGAATATTTACAAGACCTCCCTCAGCATATGCATATTGACTAATACCTTGATTAAAAACAAATGCAATACAAAGGTATAGACTAAATTGTGTCAGTTTTTTTAACATAATTCTGATAATGTTTTTTTACCCAGGTTTTATATCAAGTCTCAAGCATGTCTGTAACATTTCGTTACCTCATTCCTGCCTTTGATTCTACCTCCTGAATAAAGTTCAAGAAAAAACAACCTTGGCAGTGTTAAACATGATGCTGATTTACCATGCTTTGATACATTTTCAGGAGAATTATAGCCATCCAAAAAACCGAG